>PDWJ01001354.1_pt1 | contig 30586 bp, 24 predicted proteins | sample 1430881 | NCBI WGS metagenome assembly PDWJ01 (sample SAMN01162460, study PRJNA174530) | Oral metagenome, whole genome shotgun sequencing project. | biome: Marine environment; feature: Marine mammal; material: Swab sample of the gingival sulcus; isolation source: swab sample of gingival sulcus...
GGGCACGAGGACCTTTAGCCCGGTGGCATCCGTCGCCATCCACGAGCCGGCGAGAAGCTGCTTCCAATGCTCGCCGTCGACAACACCCAATAGATCGGCCGCTCGCTCGATCTGCGTGACGAGATAGCTCATCGCTAGGTCGATACCACGCGACGCGAGGTCACGATGGATGCGGTCGAGCGGCACGAGATCAGGCCCAGGAGCCTCAGCTACGCTGCAGCGCTACACCAGACCGTTGCGCGGAGGATGGCCGCATAGCGTTTACGTGTTCATCTCTCAAGAAAGCGGCCGGAAGGGCGGTGCCCGGCGACGGGAGGCATTTGTAGGCGTCGAGGTTCGCTTCGACGTGAGGCGGCCTGCCTGTAGCTTGAGCAGCTGGTCGAGCTCTTTCAGCAGGATAAGTGGGTCTTCGCTGCTATTGAAACCGATAGGCGCCCTCCTTGCTGACGCGGATCCGCGGCAGGCGACGGTGCTTGTCGAAGGCGGCGTGGCCCTGGGCGAGGTTTCGCCAGAAGGCCTTCAGCTCCTTCGATTTCGCCTCTCGTATCGCCTTGTTCAGATCCCGGCGGGGGTAGATGTGCACACGCACCCGGCGCTTGCGGCGCATGGGGTAGGCCATCGCCCAGAGCTCCTCGATCCGCGCGTCGGTCATCGCCAGGCAGCCCACCGAGGCGCAGTTGCCATGGATCATGATCGCGCTGCCGGTGTACTTCAGCTCGCGATCTCGGCGGTTGGGGTAGCTGATGCGCATCGCCAGGTAGAAGGTGCTGCGCGGGTGGTAGAAGTCGACGCTGTAGAAGCCCTCAGGGACCTGGCCATCGCCCTCTTTCTTCTTCGGCCCGAGGTCGCCGGAGGTCGCGCAGATCTGGTAGATCGCGATCCGCCTGTAGGTGCTCCGGCTCGTGTCGCGGGCCCAGACCTCCAGGTGTTTTTCTTGCTTGTAGACGCGAAAGAGCAGCGCCTGCGGGGGAAAGCGCACCCCGGCATTCTTGAAGAGCTCGCGGACGATCGGCCCTGCGCGCTTCAACGCGGCTTGGGAGCGCTTGGCCCCGGAGAGCGAGGTGTCGCCCGAGCTCTCCATCAGGTAGGGGCGAATCGGGAGCTTCTTCGCTCGCCCGGTCTTCGCGGCTGTTGGTCTCGACGCGGCCTCGCGGGCCGGTCCGCCAGCGGCGCGCGGTGACACCCAGCTACGCGCCGGCGCGCGCTCGCGAGGACAGCCCCCCAGGAGCGCGAGCGCGCCGAGCATCATGAGCGCGATGGCCAGCGCTCTCGGTCCCGAACGTGTAGGGGTGCTCCTAAGAGCTTCCCCACACATTCGGGACCGAGCCGGGTGCTGAGCTGCCGAGCCGACTTCGTCGCCGAAGACATGAGCCATACGGGTCGTACGGCGAGCTGTCTGAGGCCTAGAAAGCGGCCGGCAATGCGGTGCCCGGCGACGGGAGGCATGTGTAGGGGTGCTCCTAAGCAGCAGGTGTCGTCGAGTCAGCATCATCGAGGTTGCCTGTCGAGGTTGGCCCCATTCTATACGCTCTTGGGCATACTTGACGCATCCAAGGCACGTCCCTAACGTGAGAGCGTGTGGTGTCGCCCCACATCGCTGCTCCTCGCGGCGCTGCTCGCGCTTCCGTTGTTGGCGGTGAGCGCCTGCAAGACCGAGCGCCGGCGCTCTGCGCGCGCGGCGGCGGCGCTGGCGCGTCCGGCGAGCAAGGAGGCGTTGATCCGTCGCGCCCTGCGCGCCGTCCGCGACAACAACCCCAGCGCCTACGTCGAGCTGATGTCCACCGTCTCCGAGGTCACCCGGGCTTGCCCGGAGCGCTTCGAGGATCGCGGCCCGGGCAAGCTGCGGGCGAAGTGGCAGCGGATGCTCGAGCGCACCCGTCGAGAGATCAACCGCTGCAACAAGCTCGTCGACTGGGAGCGCGCGCGGCAGCTGTCGATCGAGGGGGGACGCGAGCGCGGACAGCTCGGGAACTGTGAGCAGAAGGTGGTGCGCCTGCGGGACATCCGGGTGCTCTTCGCCGTGGGCGACAAGCGTGTCGAGGTGCGCCTCTCTCGCCCTTACGTGCGCGGCGACACGCTCTGGGGGTTTAGTAACGGCCCCCGCTGCCGGCTCCTCGAGCAAGGTTGAGCGCGATGCGTCGAGGGCTGCTCCTCGCGCTGCTCGTGTTCGCGAGCAACCTCGGCCTGGGAGCGGGGACGGCTTTGGGAGCCACGGCCCAGGGGGCACTGTTGCTGCTCGACGATGGCGCCATGACGATGTCGAGCGACTCGTTGCTGGTCGCGCTCTCGGCGCAGCTCGCGCCCTACGAGGTGGCCGCGCAGCGGCAGCGCTGGCACCCTACAGGGAAGCTCGCCGACCGGGTGCGCCTGGCGCGGCAGCTCGGCGACGCAGCGAGCGCAGACTACGCGCTGTTCTGCCAGCTGCGCCGCCAAGATGGGCTGCAGGTGATGCAGGCCGTGGTGATCGATCTCCGCGGGGGCCAGCTCTGGTGGCGAGCGCTCACGGTGGGCCAGCCAACCTTTGGCATCGAGCGCTCGGTGGCCGCGGTCGTCGTCACCCTGCTACGTTCGCGGGTGGCCAAGCCACCGCGGGTGCCGCGTCCCCTGGCGAAGCCGCCTACCTCGCGCCCCGTCGTCGCGCGGCCACAGCCTATCGTTCGCCGCCCGGCTCGGCCGATCGAGCGCCCGTCGCTCAGTCTCGACGCCGGCTATCGGGTCGCTCTGCTGCTCGGAGAGGCGGCGCTGCGCCACGGGCCCGAGGTCGAGCTTGGCTGGCGCGCCTGGCGTCGGCTCGAGGTCGCGTTGATCATCGGCTACCGCTTCGAAGAGCGCGGCAGCCTCGACGACGCGACCTGGTCGCGCTCTGGTCTCGCGCTCGGGGCGCGTGGTCGTTGGGCGTGGCCGTTGGCCCGCAGCTGGGATCTCGTCGCCGGAGGCTACATCGGTGTGCTCCGCGTGTCGGCGAGGGCGTCGTCGCCCGCCGGTCGGCAGGCCTTGATGCTCTGGGAGGCACACCTCGGCGTGAGCGTCGGCCTGTCTTGGCGTCTCTCTCGTTTCCTCGGCTTCTCTGTGGGCACGAGGCTGGCCTGGATTCCCGCTGGGCATCGAATTGTCGTTGGAGGACAAGAGGTTGCACGATCGGGTGGCGCCGAGGCGTCCGGGATGGTCGCGCTGCGCGGAGGCTTCTGAGGCCGAGCTCTCGTGAGCCGGGACCAATCGCCTCCGGGGCGCGCACTACAGCCGTGACCATGGGGCGTGGCGCTGCAAACCGAGGCAGAGGTGTGAGCGAGCTCGAGGCTAGACGGGCGCGTTATGCGGCGGATCTCGCGTTGGCGCAACGCTGTGTCGAGGATGATGCGGCGCGTCATAGAGTCTTTCGCGAGCACGCCGATGCCGTATTTCGCCTTGCATGGCGGTTGGTTAGCAACCGTGCCGACGCGGAGGACGTCGTCCAGGAGGTCTTCATCCAGGTCTTCGCGAGTATCCACACGTTTCGCGGAGAGGCGTCTCTTCGCAGCTGGCTGCACCGGGTCACGGTGCGAACGGCGGGACGGTATCGCCGTCGAGCGCGCAAGAAGCGCGATCAGCTCGAGCTGGTCGTCGAGAGGATGGAGCGTCCGCCAGCGGGTGGTGGGATGGGGCCTCTGTTGGAGCATCGTGAGGCTCTGCGGCGCCTGTGGGAGCTGCTCGATCAGGTCGTCGACCGCCGTCGGGTGGTCTTCGTGCTGCACGAGGTCGAGGGCTATACGCTGCCGGAGGCAGCGGCGCTGCTCGACATCTCGGTCACGGCGGCGAAGAAGCGCGTTTGGCGCGCCCGCCGCGACTTGGCGAAGCTGGCCAACGGCGATCCGGTGCTCGGGGTGCTCTTCGAGAGTCAAGAGCCCAAACGTCAACAACGAGACACGTCATGAGCAATAGACGTTGCAGAGAGGCAGCCGGCTGGTTGGCGGCGCGAGAGGCGGGGAGCCTCGAGGATGCGGAGCGGATCCGTCTGCAGGAGCACCTCGAGAGCTGTGGTGGGTGTCGCCGCCAGGCCGCCGGGATGGCGGGCGTCGTCGAGATGCTTCGAGAGAGCACGCCACGCCTCGGCGGCGGGCGCGCCGATCGGCTCTGGGCCGCTGTGCGGCGCGGCGAGCTGCCGCGCAACGCGTCGGTCGAGACGTCTTCGGGGTGGTTACCCCAATGGCTCTGGGCCGGCGCCGGGGCCTTCGCGCTGACGCTGCTCGTGCTCGCCGTGGCTGGCGACGCGATCCTCGGTCCTCCCGGTGCTGACGTCGCGCCGGCGCCTCGGGACAGCTCACCGCTCCCGGCTGGTTGGGCCTATCTCAACGGTGCTGCAGGTGGCGTGTTTGGCGAGCTCAAACCAGGGCGCACGCTGACGGTGCCGCCTCGAGGCAGGCTCGCCATACGAGCGCCCAACGAGCTCTTGAGCGCCGATGGTGGCACCCGGCTGTCGGTCGCCGGTGCCGCGCTGCGGCTCGAACGTGGGGTGCTCCGCATGCGCAACCTCCCGGGTCGCCGCTGTCAGCTGAGCGTCCAGGTTGGCGAGGTGGTCGTGACGCCGCTCGGCACGGCCTTCGAGGTGCGACGTGCTGCAGGTGAGCCGATCTCTGTCGCCGTGGCTCATGGCAGCGTGCGGGTCTCGAGCCCTGCGACCCATGTCATCGTGCGATCAGGCCAACGCTGGAGCTCGAGGAAGCTGCTGTCCCTCAGCCGCCGAGGGCGGCGTGAGCTGGCCCAGCGCCTCGGACTCACCGTTGCAGCCGTCGCTTCGGTTGGTAAGGGAGCCAGCAGCGGTCACGGCGAGCAAAGGGGCATCGCAGCCGCCCTCCCTCGGGTGGCCAAGCCGTCGCCCAAGAGCGTCGCGCGCTCCTCTCGTCGAGCGCCGCGAGCCACGCGACGGGTGATCCACAAGCCAGCGAAGCTCTCGCAGCCAGCGCCACAAGTCCCCGCTGTGGACTTGAGGGCGATCGAGCGGCTGCTGCTCGCGGGCAAGCCCCGGCAGGCGAGACAGCTCGCTCGTACGGCGCTGCCGTCGGCGGGAGTGCAGAAGGCTGCCTTACATACGCTGATCGCCGAGAGCCTGGTGCGCGAGCGATGGTACCCACAGGCGGTGGCTGCCTACCTGGCGGCGTATCGCGCCGGGGTGAAGAGCACGGTTGGGGCCGACGCGCTCTACCTCGCAGGCGTCCTCGAGCTCGAACAGCTGCGCCGGCCGACCCTGGCAAAGCGCCGGTTTTCGCGGTATCTTTCGGAGTATAAGCGTGGTCGCCAGCGGCAAGGTGCGCACTATATGCTGGTGCGTTCGCTCCGAGCGGCCGGAGACAGCGCCGGCGCCCGTTCTGCAGCTAAGCGTTATCGTTCGGAATTCCCGCGAGGACGCTACCTGTTGGCGATCGGTGCGAACTGACAGCGCGCGGACCTTCGGCGTTCGCCAATGCGAGGTACGGTCGCGAGTTGACCCGCGAGCTTCATGGTACGGCCTCCATCGCGCCTCTGCAGAGAGGGAGCGCCACCGATCTACGCGTCCTCTTGGCAGCGCTCGCCGTGTGCGTTGCGGGTTGCACCCTCTCGGAGAGCAGCGCCTCCTTCTTTCAGCCGAGGGCCGACGACCTGCCCCCCGACGCCAGCGTATCGAGCGACAGCGTGCCTGCTGTCGCCACCTCACCCATATTCAGCGGACCGGTTAGCTGCGATCCGACCAGCTGTGACGATGGCCTCTCGTGTACGAACGAGGCTTGCGTCGATGGGCAGTGCAAGAACCTACTCGACCCTGGCTACTGCTTGATTGACGGCCGGTGCGTTCGTGGTGGTGAGCGGGTCTTCTCCACGGGCGCGGACCTGATGAGCAGCTGCCAGATCTGTGCTCCCCGAGTGAGCCAGTTCGTGACGACCTTCGCCTCCGGGATGTCCTGTGATGATGGCCTCGAGGACACGATGGCCGACGTGTGTATGGCCGGCGTGTGCAAAGGTTTTCATCGGCGCAGCTGGATGCCGACGCCACGGCATACCTCCGCCTCGCTGCACGCCGTGGCTTACGTTCCGCGCTCTAGCGCGGTGTGGGCCGTTGGTCGCCAGCAGCGCTCACGCGGCATCCACCCGGGCGGCGTGATCGTGCGCCTCGACGGTGCCAAAGCGCCCAAGGCGCAGCAGCTCGTAGCCCGTCCGCTGATGGCCTTACACGACAACCTCGCCGTTGGGCTCGCTGCACAGGCGCTGCTCTATTCGCCCGTCGAGAAGCGTTGGGGCATCGCCGAGTCGCTCTCTCGGCAGCTCGAGGGCGCGGCGATCCGCAGCGTTTGGACGGCGCAGAAGGGCAGCACGAGCCGCTACTACCTCGCCGCCGCCCGCTCGGGAGGGACCCTCTTCAAGTGCAGAAGGGACGTCGGGGCGAGCCTCCGTTGCCAGCGCGAGAGCGGTCTCCGCGGCGTACTGGTGCGCGTTGCGGGGATCAACAACAGCGGCGCAGCGCCGATGCTCTGGGCGCTGCGCGGAGACGGAGTGCAAGACATCTTCCACTGGCAGCTGCCAGCGAGCGCTTGGAGTGCCCAGGCTCCTCGGGGCTGCGCGGATGTCGCCGGTGCCAGCAAGAACGCTTGCGTTGACAGCCTTGGCCCCTTCGGCGACCTCTGGATAGGCTCGTCAGACGAGGTGTGGGCCGTTGGGCATCAGGGCCTCGTGCTGCGCTATGACGGCTTGCGTTGGCAACGGCTTCAGATCGGGCTCCCCGGTACCCCAACGAACTACACCTTCCGCGGGGTCTGGGGAGCCGGCCAGCTGACGGTGCTCGTCGGCGAGCGGCAGACCGCCGAGGATCACGAGCTGGTGGCGCTGTTCTACAACGCCCAGCTCGATCGCTGGTACGGTCCGCGGATCCTCTTTTCACGCCCCAACACGCCCTCGCAACGAAAGGGCTCGATGCTGCTCGACATCAACGGTCGTGACGCGAGCACCGTCTATATGGTTGGGAGCAGCGTCGACGAAGAGGGGCGTCAGCGAGCGTTGATCTTCTCCCGCGCGCCTTGACAGACGCTCACGACCACCTGCCGGTGGACCCACGTTCGACGAAAACAGGACGCCGTGCTGACAGCCGATTGATCTCGCCGATTGATCTCGCGCGCCCATCGCGGCGCTCGCTCTTCGAGCCGAGCCTCGTTCCGCTCGAACGTAGCGTAGCACCCCTATGGCTGCGTTTTCGCTCCGCAGATCTCAGCACGAATGACGTCGCCGCGAGCGATGATAACCTGGCGCCGACCATGACGCGAACCGAGCGAGAGCGGTGGCTCGAGGAAGAGCGATGGGAGCAGGTCGAGCGAGGGCTGCTCCCCGCAGCTGGCATCGCCGAGCGGGAGACCATCTTGGCGCGGCTCCGCGAGCGGCTCGCCGACCGCGAGGCGCGTGGAAAAGGAGACCACGATCCGGTGGCCTCGGAGGCGCTGCGAGAGGCTCATGAGCTCTCCCTCACGGGCTACCGCGCCGAGGCCGAGCTGCCGCTAGCGCGGGCGCTCATGGCAGATCTCGGCGTGCCAGGGGCGTGGGCGCTGGCGGGGGCGCTGGCGCTGGAGGAGGAGCGGTGGTCGGCCGCGGGCGCGCTCGCGGGAGTCGGCTGGGCGCTCTCGCCGGGCGCGGTCGACTGCGCGCAGGTCGCCGCGACCGCCGCCGAGAGAGAGGGTAAACAGGTCCAGGGGCGCGAGTGGCTCGAGCGCGCAGCGATGGCCGCGCCAAGGGCGATCGAGCCGCGGATCCGCCTCTTGCGTCAACACGTCGACCGCGGAGCCTGGCAGGCCGCGATGGATCTCGCCGACCAGCTCCCTCGCTTGGCGCCGGACCGGCCGCTGGGGTGGGGCGTCGCGAGCTGGGCCCGGCAGTGTGCCGGCGACGTCGAGGGGGCCTTAGGCGCCGCCTTCGAGGGGATCTCGCGCTGCGGCGGTAGCTACCAGCTGGTCGAACGCGTCGTGGCTTCGGCCGCGCAGCTACCAAACGCCGACGAGCCGATCGAGGTGTTGGCGCAGGTGCTTTCCATCAGCCTGGAGGCTGAGCTGGCGTTGCTCGAGCAGCTGGTCGATCATGGCTTGGATCGTCTTGCAGGAGCCTTCGCGGAGCTCTTACGCGATCGAGGGCCGGAAGACGCCGCGCCGCTCTGGGCCGCGTTGGCGCGGGCCTACGAGGCGATGGGACAAGGCGAGGAGGCGCAGGTGGCTCGTCGCCGGCTGGACGAGCTGGCCACGCCGCAGCCCGACGATCTCGCGCGACAAGCCGCCCTGTTGCGTCGTATCGGGCGAGCGCCATCCGCCCTGGCGCTGCTCTGCAAGCGAGCGAGGGCTGACCAGCCGTTGGCTCTGGCGCTCGAGCTCGCGCGCGCCCATGCAGCCTGCGGAGATCCAACCGCCGGTCTGAGGCTGCTGAGCGATCGTGAGGATCGTGGCGCGGATCGTATCCGTCGACTCGAGCTGATGCTGAGCCTGGCGGTGGCAGCGCCCGACTGGCGCTGGGTTGAGCAGCTCGCCGAGGAGCTGTTGGCTCCAGGCTCTCGAGATACGGCAGATGGTTATGTCGATCCTTGGCCGTTGCGCGCTCTATCGGCGGCGGCTGCGCTGCACGGTGGCGATGAGGCGCCGCGCAACGAGCTGATCGAGCGCGCCCCTTTTCATCCCTTTGCGGTTCAGGCCCTGCTGCGCGCCGAGATCGGCGCAGGCCATCCACTGGCGGAGATCGACACCCGGCGCCTGCGCGAGCTGGGCCCGCCACTGATCGTTGCAGCGCGCCGAGACCTGTTTTGATGAGTTCGAGGTTAGATCTCATCAATCGATCAGCTTATCATTGTCATTAATCATTGCCATTAATCGTAAGCTGGACTGCTTTAGCGGCCCTTTCTCTACCGCTCTTGCGTGTTCAACCTCACAGAAAGCCTCTTCGAGTATTGTCCACAAGCCCCTGTGGGCACAGAAGAGGGCTCGGAGCGCCACATGAAGATGACATGTAGGATAGCGCAACACCACGAGAGCATGGAAGAAGCCGCCGATCAGGACTCGCCGCGGAGAGGTCACAGAAGAGTTTTCATTTTTCCTTTGTTGACCTTTCATCGATTGTGACTACAACCGGTATCCGGAACGGGGCGCCCTGTGTTGGGCGCCCTTTGTTATGAGACCTTGAACACCCTTTCGGGTGGTCGCCAGCCGAGCAAACGAGCCCGACGACGACCGGCCCTATCCAACCGCCTTCTGGTTGGCCGCCGTGGTGCAAGCTACGCCCGTCGGGGCATGTCCCCATAGAACGAGCGTGTGTGCCCCAGAGGGTAGGAGATGTGAGCCATGTACGAGCAGTCGACGAAGACGACGACGAAGGGAGCGCGCGCCACGAAAGCCAGCGAGGCCGAGGGCGCGGCTGAGACCGAAGAGACGTTTGATGACCTGCGGCGGGGCGACCCGGTCAGCGCCTATTTGCGCACGCTCAGCCGCACGTCCCTGCTGACCCGCGAGGGTGAGGTCGAGCTGGCCAAGCGCATCGAGGAGGGGCAAGCCCGCCTTCGCCGCGCTGTCCTCGATTGCCCCCTGGCGATCGAGCTGGTTCTCGAGCTGGGTGACGCCGTCGCTCGCGGCGAGAAGCCCATCCGTGACGTCTTCGAGCTCGAGCAAGAGGCCGAAGAAGAGGTGGTCGAGGAGCTCACGGCGCGGTTGGTCAAGCGCTTCGAGCAGCTTCGCCGGCTGGCTCGCGCCTCGGCCAAGTCTCGCGCGCAGCTCCCGCGCCGCCGCAAGGCTGGCAGCCGCGAACAAGCTGTCGTCGATCGTAACCGCGAGAAGATGACCACTCTGCTGACGAGCCCGCCGTTGCATCGCGAGCGCGTCGCCGAGATCGCCGCCGACCTTCATCATCTCAACAGCGTCTCGACGGCTGAGGCCTCACAGCGTTGCGCCGAGATCGGCATGCTGCGCCAACAGCTCCAGCATGACGTCAAGCAAATCCGCCGCGCCAACCGCGAGCTCGAGCGCAGCAAGGCGAAGATGGTCGAGGCCAACCTGCGCCTCGTCGTGAGCATCGCCAAGAAGTACACAGGCCGTGGCCTGCCCTTCCTCGACCTGATCCAGGAGGGCAACATCGGCCTGATGCGCGCCGTTGAGAAGTTCGAGTATCGCCGCGGCTACAAGTTCTCGACCTACGCCCATTGGTGGATCCGTCAGGCGATGACCCGCGCGATCTCCGACCAAGGCCGCACGATCCGCATCCCGGTCCACATGAGCGAGTCGATCACTCGCCTTCTCCGCGTCCGCCGCGAGCTGCTCCAGGAGCTCGGCCGCGAGCCGACCATCGACGAGACCGCCGAGAAGCTCGAGCTGCCGGCGGAGGTCGTGCGCAGCATGTACCGCGTCTCTGGCCGCGCCGTCTCCCTCGAGAGCCCGGTGGGCGAGGAAGACAGCTCCGAGCTCGGTGACTTCATCGAGGATGAGAACGCGATCAACCCGCACGACGTCGCCGTGAACCAGGATCTCGTCGAGCAGACCCGTGTGGCGCTCTCCAAGCTCACGCCCAAGGAGGAGAAGATCCTCCGCATGCGCTTCGGCATCGGCGAGCGCACCGACCGCACCCTCGAAGAGGTGGGGCGCGACTTTCACGTCACCCGTGAGCGCATTCGCCAGATCGAGGCCAAGGCCCTCTCCAAGCTCCGTCACCCCTCCCGCGGCGGATCCTTGCGCAGCTTTCTCTAGAGCGCTGACCAACTTCCCTCCCGTCGCCGCGCTGGTCTGCGACATCACAGCGGTTGTCGCTCGTCGGTTGCGTGCCACCAGCAGGCCCTTCTCGCCCCTACGCCGTGATTCCGCATCCTTCGCGCAGCTCGGTCCGGTAAGCTGATCAGCGCTCTAGCGGCCTCCTTTCTCCTTTCCGCTTCGCACGACCGCCTACCCCTAACCGCCTGCCGGCGGACCTCTCAGCACCAAGCAGAAGACGAGTCGCTCGGTTTAAGTCCTCGGTTTTTGAGGGTATTGGGTCGAACTCCGCGAGAGTGTTCGGATCGGCTCTGATGTGTCTCGAAAGGCGACATTCGCCGGCTACTCGGGGTGCCGTCGAGGGTGAAAAGCTCAATCATTCTGGCTTCCGCGATCTGGCCCCGTGTTTGCCTTATAGCTTCGCCACATCACGTCGATGCGCAACGGAGAGGAGCGCGTTGGCCATGATGTTCGAAGGTGATCCGATGCAAGCAGCACGAGACATTCGCAACGACGACCAACCCCAGAAGCCACAGGCGATCCTCGTCGACGCGACCAACGCAGAGAGCGCGGTCGCCGATGGTCCGCGCGGTGACGCGGTCGGCGCCTACCTACGCACGCTCCGCCGCACGACCTTGCTGTCTCGCGAAGGCGAGGTCGAGCAGGCGCGCCGGATCGAGGAGAGCCGGGACCGCCTCTATGGCGCGCTCTTCGCCTGTCCCCTTGGTCTCGAAGAGCTGCTCGAGCTGGGTCGCGCTGCCGCTCGCGGCGAGATCTCCCTCGGTGATCTCTTCGACGTTGAGGACGACGACACCACAGACGACGACAGCGGCGAGGCTCTCGCTCGGGTGCTGCGTCGCTTCGAGCGCCTCCGGCGGCTCTGCAGCGCCGCCCGCAAGGCTCGCCTCGCGGGCTGCCGTGGCGAATCCAACGACCAGCTCGCCAAGGCGATGCGCCTGCTGACCTCCCCCCGTTTGGCGGTCAACCAGGTCGCCGTGCTCGCCCGACGGCTGTCCAGCCTGCTCGAGCCGAGTCAGCGTGATGAGCTGCGCCGCCGCGCCGCCGAAGAGGGCTTGAGCCTGGGGGCCGCCGCCGAGCAGCTTCGCTGCGTCGTCGCCGCCGAGCGCGAGCTCGAGCGCCGCAAGGCACGAATGGTCGAGTGCAACCTCCGCCTGGTGGTGAGCATCGCCAAGAAGTACACCGGCCGTGGCCTGCCTTTCCTCGACCTGGTGCAGGAGGGCAACCTTGGCCTGCTGCGCGCGGTCGAGAAGTTCGAGTACCGTCGCGGCTTCAAGTTCGCGACCTATGCCCATTGGTGGATCCGCCAGGCGATGTCGCGAGCGCTCAGCGATCAGGGCCGCACGATCCGCATCCCCGTGCACCTCAGCGAGTCGATCACTCGCCTTCTGCGGGTGCGCCGTGAGACGACGCAGCTCCTCGGCCGCGAGCCGACCACCGAGGAGCTCGCCGAGCGCCTCGACCTGCCGGTCGAGGTTGTGCGGGCGATGCAGCGCGCCGCGGGCCGGTCGGTCTCCCTCGAGACCCCCGCTGGCGATGATGAGAGCTCCGAGCTCGGCGACTTCATCGCCGACGAGACCGCCGTCGATCCCCATGAGGTGGCTGTCCAAGAGGACCTCGCGGCGCATACCCGTCGCGCCCTGGCCCAGCTCTCGCCGCGAGAAGAGCGGATCCTGCGCATGCGCTTCGGCATCGGCGAGAAGCGCGACTGCACCCTCGAAGAGGTCGGTCGCGATTTTCGGGTCACCCGCGAGCGAATCCGTCAGATCGAGGCCAAGGCGCTAGCCAAGCTCCGCCACCCCAGCCGCGGCGCTGCGCTCCGCAGCTTCCTCTAGAGCGCTGACCCTCGCTCTTGCATCTGCTATGCGTTCTCGCCGAAAGCGACGTATCAGCACCTCATGAGCCACCAGGACCGAGCGATCCCCCATCAGGAGCTGACCGCCGAGCAGATCGCGCCGATACGCGAACGCGAGCGTATCGATGGCGCGTCAGCGAAGGAGCTGGTCGAGCTCTTCGAGCGCGAGCTTGGCGCCTCGACCGCTCTCCCTGATGGGCAGCTGCAGATCGATCCGCGTAGCGGCGAGCGGGTCCTCTTCAACTCGGGGCGGTCCAAGCGACCGCATGACAACGAGCTCAAGGGCGGCGGTGAGGGCGAGGCGGAGCTGCTCTCACGGCCGTGTGTGATCTGTGGTGGCAAGAGCACGGGGATCCTCGATGTCGCCGAGCTCTCCGAGGGGGTGACGTTCATCAACAAAAACCTCTACCCCGTGCTCTTTCCCCGCGCGCGCGAGGATCTCGGCGTTTCGGCGATCGCTGGTGATGCGGTCCATGGGCTGCACCTTCTACAGTGGACCTCGTCGATTCATCACCTCGACTGGCATAACATGCCGCAGGGCGACTGTGAGACCGTCCTCAGGCGCCTCGCGGCGCTCGAGGGCGCGCTGCTCCACGGTGGCTACGAGGCGATGCCCGATAACGCCGCGACCTTCGGTGACGCAGAGGGGCGACGGGGCTACGTGGGTATCGTCAAGAACTACGGCGCGCTGGTCGGGGGCTCGCTGATCCACGGCCACCAGCAGATCGCCTACTGCAACATCATGCCGCGCCGTCTCGCTGACAACTGGCGCTTCGAAGAGGCGTGGGGGGAACGCTACGCCGACTACATCTTGCGCGAGACGCCCGAGGTGCTGCGTTTGCGCGACTATGGGGCGGCGACGCTGCTGACGCCATACTACATGCGGCGCCCCTTCGACATGCAGCTGGTGCTACACGACACGAGCAAGCGCTACCTCTGCGAGCTCGATGACGCCGAGGTGGCTGCGGTAGCGCGGGCCTTTCGAGAGGCGATCCAGCTGATCCGCGAGGTGATGCCGCGGATAGGCCGGAAGCTGGCCTACAACGTGATTGTTCATAACGGACCCGGCGCGGGGCTCTATGTCGACTTCTTGCCCTATACACAGGAGGTCGGCGGCTATGAACACCTGGGCTTGGTCTTATGTCAGGCTGACCCGACCGAGACGGCCAAGACGGCGCGGGAGATCCTCACCGATATCACGTAATCATGGCAGCCTGCTGATCTCGCAGTTCGTTGATTTAGCCCGGACCGAGCGTCGTGACGCTACTTCTCAGGGGGCGGGACGGGGAGATCAGCGACGGCGGTGTCTTTCCACCGCTCGCCCTCTTCGACGAGCATCACCGGGATGCCGTCTTTAATCGGGTACTTCAGCCCTGAGTCCTCGCAGACGAGCCAGCATTCGGCGTGGAGCTGAAGCTTGCCCTTGTCTTCGCCCTCGTCGGCCTGTTGGACGGCGACGGGGCAGCGCAGGATCGCGAGCAGCTCAGCGTCGACGGGTGGCAGCTCGGCGGTGTTGGTGTTGTCTTCAGCCATCGGTTGTCTCCGCTCAATTAGGTGTTCTTCGCGATCTGAACCAGCACGGTCTCGCCGGCGAGCTTGACCTTCGCGACACCGTCAGCTTCGGGGGCCAGCGATCCGTCGCGCTCGAAGTCGGTGCAGAGCAGCTCCTTGGCGAGGGTCTCAGCCCAAGCGGCGAAGACCTTCTGCAGCTTATCACCCTCGCTCTGCCAGCGTAGGGAGATGCGGTCTTCGATCTCCAGGCCGATCTCTTTGCGCTGCACCTGCAGCCGGCGCAGCAGGTCGCGCATCAGCCCCTCGAGCTCGAGCTCTTCGCTGATCTCGGTGTCGAAGGCGACCCAGGTGCCGCGATCCTCGGAGACGGTCTGCCCCTCTGGCGCCGTGGAGGACAAGAGCAGGTCGTCGCGCCCGAGAGCGATGGTTGCGCCATCGTCGAGCTGCACCGAGAAGCTGTCGTCGCCGCGGCGATAGGCGCTGAGCAGAGCGGCGCTCGCCGCGGCGATCGCCTTGGCCGCGGGCTTCATCTGCTTGCCCAGCTTGCTGCCCAGGGTCCTAAAGTTGGGTTTGAGGCCATAGCTCAGCGGGCTCTCGGTGCCGATCTCGAGCACACAGACTTGCTTGACGTTGAGGTCCTCGGCCAGCATCGCGCTGAAGCGCTCGGCGGCGCGCTTCTCCAGCTCATCGGAGGGCGCTACGCGCAGCGCCGAAAGCGGCTGCCTGACCTTGATCTTCTTCGCCTCGCGGGCCGAGAGCGCCATGCTGTTGAGCCGCATGATCGCGCGCATCTCGCCTGTGATCTCCGCGTCGACCAGCGTCCCGTCGGCCTTCGGATAGGCTGTATGGTGTAAGGACTCGGGCGCGGCCGCGTCCACCGCGCGCACGAGGTTTTGGTACATCGCCTCGGTGCAGAAGGGGATCATTGGAGCGGCGAGGCGGACCACCCCATAGACGCATTGGTAGAGCGTCCAGAGCGCGAGCTGGAGGTCGTTGTCGTCGCCGGACTTCCAGAAGCGGCGCCGATTGTGGCGGATATACCAGCCCGAGAGACTGTCGACGAAGCTCTCGATCGCGCGGGCCGCGGTGCGCATATCCCAGCGCTCGATCGACTCCCGGCAGGTCGTGACGGTCTGCTGGAGCTCGGTGAGGATCCAGCGGTCGAAGTCCGACCGCTCGGCGAAGGGGACGCTCGGCGCCTTGTCAGGGGTGAAGCCTGCCAGCCGGGCGTAGTTGGCGTAGAAGCCATAGACGTTCCAGAGCGTGTTGATGAACTTGCCGCGGACCTCGCGCAGCGCCTTGAAGCCGAAGTTGAGGTTGGCCGTGATGTCATGGCTGACGTAGAGCCAGCGCATCACGTCCGCTCCCGCTTGCTCCGCCGCGTCTTCGAACCAGATCGCGTTGCCCTTCGACTTCGACATCGGCTTGCCGTTCTCGTCGTAGACCAGCGCGTAGCCGAGGAGCGTCTTGAAGGGGGCGACGCCCTCCATCATCGTGCTCATCGCGAGCAGGGCGTAGAACCAATTCCTGAACTGGCCGGGGAAGCTCTCGAGGACCAACTCGGCGGGGGACCACTTCTTCCAATAGTCCATATCGGCGCCATAGCGCACAGTGGAGTAGGGCACGATGCCGGCGTCGAGCCAGGGGTTGCCGACGTCCTCGACGCGATGAGCCTTGCCGCCACACTTCGGGCAGGCGATCACGATCTGATCGACGAAGGGGCGATGAGGAGAGTTGCCGGAGACGTCTTTATCGGGCGCCACGTTCCCCGGGATCGGCACGCGGATATTCGCCTCGCTCCACCCCGAGATGGCGCGGTCTTTCAGCTCCTGATAGCCGCCAATCACGTCGAAGGTGTCGCAGTCCTCGCAGACCCAGATCGGCAGCGCGAGGCCCCAGAAGCGTTTCTTGGAGATCATCCAGTCGCGCATATGGGTCAGCCACTCGAGCTCGCGCTCGTGGCCCCAGCTCGGGATCCACGCGATGTCCGAGACGACCTTCTTGATCTCGTCGCGCCAGTCCATGTTGATGTACCACTCGTCGACCAGCCGGAAGACGAGCTGATCGCCGGTGCGCCAACAATGGGGATAGACGTGAGGGTACTGCTCGGTGGCGACGAGCAGCCCCTTCTCTTTGAGGTTGTCGAGGATCAGCGCGACCGTGTCCTCGTCGATCGCGCGCTTGCCCGCGAGGAAGCCGAACTCCGGCAGAAACTCAGCCGCCTCGTTGAGCGGGGCGATCGCCGGAAGCCCCAGGCGCTTGCCGATGACATGGTCGATATCGCCGCAGCCCGGCGCCGAGTGGACGATGCCCGTACCTTCGCCCGCCACGACCACAGCGTTCCCGCGCTCGTCGCGGCCACCGTCGATCACGCGGTGGGCGGTCTTACCCGAGTGCTTGATCGTGTCGTCGGTGAAGGGGAAGCCGCCGACGATGCCCTGGGCCTCGAGCTCGTCGAAGGGGCCCTCGTACTCGAGGCCGACCAGCTCGGCCCCCTTGACCTTGCCCTCGATCGTGAAGCCGCCGCGTTCGTTGAAGATCTGCGCCAGCGTCTTGAGCTTCGGGACGCCGGCGATCCACTCCTTCTTCTCTTTGAACTGCCGCTCCAGCCGCTGAAACTCGAGGTTCTCGGCGGCGCAGTAGTAGAGCTCACCGGAGCGGTTTTCACGCAGCTTGACGTAGTCGAGGTCGACGTTCACCGCCGCGGCGATATTGGATGTCAGGGTCCAGGGCGTGGTGGTCCAGATCAGGAGGTTCTCTTTGTCGCGGCCGCTCAGCGGGAAGCGCAGAAAGAGCGCCGTATGCGCGACGAGCTTACGCCCCTCGATCACCTCCATCTGGGAGTAGGCCGAACCCGAGCGTCCGGACCAGGGCATCACGTCGGTGCCGCGGTAGATCTTGCCTCGCTCATGGCATCTCTTGAGAAACGACCAGATCGTGTAGTTGTTCTCGTCGGCCATCGTGAAGTAGGAGTCGTCCCAACGCATCCACTGGCCGAGTCGGATCGACTGATCGCGCTGCACGGCGGAGTATTTGCGTACGCGCTCTTTGCAGGCCTCGACGAAGCGGTCGATGCCGAACTCCTTCACCTCGCGTTTCGAGGCGAAGCCGAGCTCCTTTTCGACCTCGACTTCAACCCAGAGGCCCTGGCAGTCGAAGCCGTTCTGGTAGCGCTGATCGCGGCCGAGCATCGCGTGATAGCGCTGGAAGGCGTCCTTCAGCGTGCGGCCCCAGGCGTGATGCACACCCATCGGGTTGTTCGCCGTGATCGGGCCGTCGAGAAAAGAAAAGGGCTCGTTTCCCGCGTTCTTGTCGACCAGCTTGTCGAAAGCCTTGGTCTCATCCCAGAGCTCGAGGATTTCGCGCTCGAGCGCCGGCATATCGAACCACGGCTCGACCTTCTGGTGGCCGGCGCCGGGGGTGACACGCACGGTCTGCTGCGTTGCCTTCTCTCGGGAGGCGGTTGCCTTCTCTTGGGAGGCGTCTTGGGGGGCGCCTCGAGGGTCGCCTTGCTGGTCGCTCATCTAGATACCTGTTCTTGCTGCGTAATCGTCTTTGATCGCGGTGGCAGCGAGCCTGGGCGTTGTACCCCGCGCGAGGGCACCTTTCAACCCCGCCGCTTTCGACCTTATGGGCGTTTCCAGGCCTTGATCGCGTCTCGGAGGTAGCGCTCGAGGCCGTCTTTGGCGACGCGTTCTTGCTCCATCGAGTCGCGCTCGCGCACGGTGACGGTGCCGTCTTCATGGGTCTGGCCGTCGACGGTGATGCAGAAGGGCGTGCCGACTTCATCCATTCGGCGATAGCGCCGACCGACGGCGCCCTTCTCGTCGTAGACGCAGCGGTAGTCCTCTGCGAGCTCACGCATGATCGCGCGGGCGGTCTCGGGCATGCCCTCCTTTTTCACCAGCGGGAAGATGCCGCAGGTCACCGGGGCCAGCTTCGGGTGCAGGTGCAGCACCGTGCGCTTATCCTTTTCGAGCTGCTGCTCCTCATAGGCGTCGCAGAGCAGCATCAAGATCGTACGGTCCAGGCCCACCGAGGTCTCGACGACGAAGGGCACGAAGCGCTCCTTGGTCTGCTGGTCGAAGTAGTCGAGCTTCTTACCCGAGTGCTCGATGTGGGCCTTGAGGTCGAAGTCCCCGCGGGAGTGGATCCCCTCGACCTCTTTCCAGCCGATGGGGAACTGGTACTCGATGTCGACCGCGTCGTCGGCGTAGTGGGCTAGCTTCTCATGTACGTGAAGGCGCAGCCTCGCCGGGTCGATGCCGTTGGCGACGTGCCAAGCCATCCGTTCTTCTCTCCAGCGCGCATAGGCCTCCTGATGGTCGCCGGGCTTGACGAAGTACTGCAGCTCCATCTGCTCGAACTCACGCATGCGGAAGACGAACTGCCGTGCGACGATCTCGTTGCGGAAGGCCTTACCGATCTGCGCGATGCCGAAGGGGATGCCGTGGCGCGAGACCTCGCGGACATAGTCAAAGTTGACGAAGATGCCTTGCGCCGTCTCGGGGCGGAGGTAGAGCTCCATCGCGTCCTTGTCGACAGCCCCGAGGCGCGTCGAGAACATCAGGTTGAACTGGCGGACCTCTGTCCAGTCCATCGAGCCCGAGTCTGGCGACTTGATCTCATGGTCGACGATCACCTGATGTAGCGCCTCGCAGAGGTCGTCGGCGTTCATCGCCGCGATGAAGGCCTCGTGCAGCGCGTCGGCCTTCTGGGTCTTCTTCTTCTTGCGCAGCCGCTCGATCGCCTCCTCGATCAGGACGTCGGCGCGGTAGCGCATCTTCGACGTCTTGTCGTCGATCATCGGATCCTTGAAGGCGTCGACATGGCCGGATGCCTTCCAGACCGTAGGGTGCATCAGGATCGCGGCGTCGAGGCCCTCGATCTCCTGGTGCTCACGGGTCATCGCGTTCCACCAGCGGGCGGCCACGTTGCGCTTGAGCTCCGCGCCCAGCGGGCCATAGTCGTAGGTGGCGGGAAGGCCGCCATAGATCTCGGACGACTGCACGATGAAGCCGCGGCGTTTGCATAGTGAGACGATTGTTTCGAAGAGGTCGGCGCTCATGGCTGCTCCCGCGCGTCGTATGAAGGTTGAGATCCGACCCCTTGCCGGATCCGAGGATGGCGGTTGTCGCGCGTCTTGGGGGGGCATGCCAGAAAACCGGGCTGCGAGCAAGGGCAGGGACCACCAGCCTCTTTCGAGGGGGCCCGCTTTGAGGCGGCTGGTTTTTTTGCGCAGCGATCGGCCGCATGATTCATTGGAAGACATGCCGCTCTCGCGCAAGCTCCTCATGATCTCGTTGTTGTCGACCCTCACCCTGGCGCTGGCGCTCGTTGGCTGCGCGCGAGCTCGCCCCAAGGCTCCAGCTCACGCCCGGCCCGCCAAGCCGAGCGCGACCGCCACCCAAGCTTCGACCAAGCTCGCCACCTCCATCAGCCCGCCGAGCTCTACGAAGCCGAAGGTCGAGCTACCCGCGAGCGCTTCGCGGCCGGCCGTAAGGGCCGCCGCTAGCCGTCCTCGCGTCGATCGCCGGGCCGCGCTGCGCCGTGCGATCGACGAGGTGCTGGCCGAGCCGCTGATGCGCAAGGTCCGAGTCTCGGTCGTCGCCCGAGAGCTGGCGCTAGACAAGTCGTCGCCCCCCGCCAAGGCTCGCCTGGTCGCCGTAGCACCCGACGCTCGCCGTGTACCCGCCTCGAACGCCAAGCTGCTGACCAGCGCCGCGGCGCTGAAGCTGATCCCCGGACATCGCTTCCGGACGGAGGTGTACCGCCGAGGCTCGCGGGTCTACCTACGCGGCGGCGGCGATCCCCTGCTCTCAGCCAAGGACCTGATGCGCCTGGCGCGGCAGGCCAAGAGCCGCGGCCTGCGCTCGGTGCGCCATGTCTATGTCGATGACAGCTACTTTAGCCGCAAGCAGCTCGCCCCGGGCTTCGAGAGGTTTCTGGCGGGGGCGCCCTATCGCCCGACCTGCGGTGGGTTGAACGTCGGCGCCAACGCGATCACGATCCGCGTCAGCGCGCCCGAACGTCGCCGCCGGCCGCGGGTCGACGTGCTGCCGCCCTCAGACTACGTGAAGGTGCGTAAACAGGTGCGCTACAGCCGCGCTCGCCGCGGCAAGGCCGCCCGCAAACGCCGCGTCCGCGTCCAGATGCGACCTCGGGGCTCGATCCTCTGGCTGACCATCTCGGGGATCATGGGGCGCAAGGCGAAGACCTACGTCAGTCGCCGCGCTGTCTACGATCCGGCGCTGAACGCTGGCTGGGCCTTTCGCCGCGCGCTGAAGAAGGTCGGCGTCCACGTCAAGGGGATCGTCACGCGGGGGCGTGCCCCGAGGAAGGGGCGTGTCGTCGCGAGCAGGACGCGCAGCCTCGGCGCCGTACTCCACGCCGTGAACAAGGCCAGCCATAACCTCGCCGCCGAGACGCTGATCCGCGCGATCGGCCGCGGCAGCAAACCCGAGAGAAAGCGCCGCCGAAGCGAGTGGCCTGCCGGTCTGGCCCGCGCTAGCGCCGCCCTACGAAAGCTTGGGATGCGGCAGTTCGCGCTGAAGAACGGCTCTGGGCTCCATCGCTCGACCACCGTCACGGCGGCGGACATGGTGCGGCTCCTGACCTCGGTCTGGGAGAATGAGCGCCTACGGCGCCGCTTGCTGCCCACCCTCTCGGTGGCGGGACGTGTTGGTACCCTCGCGCCGCGAATGCGCGACACTGTGGCGAAGGGGGTCGTGCGGGGGAAGACCGGCACCCTCGGCTCGGTGCTGGCGCTCAGCGGCTATGCGCTGCCGCCGAAGGGGCACGCTGGCGGCAAGCCTCTGGCCTTCTCCGTGCTGGTCAACGGCAGCGCGCGTCGCGCCGTCCAGCGGCGGATCGACGCCATCGCGACGCTGCTAGCGCGCTACGCTCTCGGCTTGCCGATCATCGAGGGGCAGCCGGAGAACACCCCCGCTGACATGCGAGCGCCGACGGCGACCCAGCGCCCGATCGCTGACGCCGGCGAGGGCAAGAGCAAGGCGCCCAAGCGCGATAAGCTCGGCAAGCTCGGCAAGCTCGGCAAGGCGGTCAAGCGCGGCCAGACCAAGCTCGGCGTCCTACCGCCACGGCGAACGACGCCAATCAGCGTCGCGCCGATCCCGCCGCTGCCGAAGCTGCCTCCGAGAGCGAACAGGTAGCCCTGCGACCAGGTCTAGAGCGCTGATCCGCTTACCTCCCGTCGCCGCGCTGGTCTGCGATATCACCGCGGTTGTCGCTTGTCGGCTGCGTGCTACCAGCAGGCGCCCTTCTCGCTCCTACGCTGTGATTCCGCATCCTTCGCGTAGCTCGGTCCGGTAAGCGGATCAGCGCTCCTAGGAGCTTGTTGATCCCTTCGAAGCGAGCTCGTTTTCGCTCAACCTCGCCGTAGCACTACGATGGCTGCGTTTTCGCTCCGCGATCTAGGCTCGAATGGCGTCGCCTCGCTCGGTCTGGGCTCAATCAAGAGACCGGTAGAACGCGCAGTGCTGTGCCTGGCGACGGTAGGAAGGTGTGTGGGGCTCTTCGATTAGTTGCCGCGGACCTTGAGTAGCGTCTCGAAGGCTTTGGCGTAGTAGAGCATCTGCTCGATCATCGAGCGCAGGCCGTTGGTGCGGGTTGGGGAGAGGTGGCTCTCGAGGCCGATTTCGGCGATGAACTCTGGCTTGGTGGTCAGGATCTCCGCGGGCGAGGCCCCCGAGTAGACCTCGAGCAGCATCGCGATCAACCCTCGCACGATCATCGCGTCGGAGTCGGCGCGGAAGCGCACCGTGCCGTCGTTGGTGAGCTCGGCGTGTAGCCAGACCTGTGATTGGCAGCCCTGGACCTTCAGCTTGTCGGTCTTCAGGTCGTCTGGGAGACCGTCGAGGTCGCGACCGAGCTTGATGATCTGGCGATAGCGCTCCTCCCAGTCGTCGATATCAGCGAAGCGCTTCACCAGCGCTTGCTGGCGATCGTTTGGCGTCGTCATCACGCGATCTCCCGGCGTCCTCGCTGTAGGTGCTCCGCCATCTCGATGGCAAAATAGGTCAGGATCATGTCTGCGCCAGCGCGCTTGATGGCTGTCAGGCTCTCGACCATACCGGCGGTCTCGTCGATGCACCCTTGCGCCGCCGCCATCTTGATCATCGCGTACTCGCCGCTGACGTTATAGGCGGCCACGGGGACGGTGGCCTCCTCGGCCACCAGGCGGATCACGTCGAGGTAGGGCAGCGCGGGCTTGACCATCACGATGTCGGCGCCCTCTTCTTCGTCGAGCTGCACCTCACGCAGCGCCTCGTAGGCGTTGGCAGGGTCCATCTGATAGGTCTTCTTGTCACCAGCCCGCGGCGCGGAGTCGAGGGCGTCACGGAAAGGACCGTAGAACGCGCTGGCGTACTTCGCCGTATAGGCTAGGATGCTCGTCTCAGTGTAGCCGGTATCATCGAGCGCCTGCCGAAGAAACCCCACGCGACCATCCATCATATCCGAAGGCGCGACCATGTCGGCGCCGGCCGCGGCCTGTGAGATCGCCATCTCTGCGAGGATCGGCAAGGTCTCATCGTTGAGGATGCGGTCTCCCTCTACCAAGCCGTCGTGTCCATCGGAGGAGTAGGGATCCATGGCGACATCGGTGATCACCGTGAGCTCTGGCTGAGCCTCCTTGAGCGCGCGAACAGTCCGCTGCAGCAGGCCGTCAGCGTTGGTCGACTCCGTGGCTCGCTTGTCCTTCTTTTCGTCGCCGAGCGCTGGGAAGAGCGCGACGGCCGGGATCCCAAGCCCATATGCGCGCTTCGCTTCGGCGATCAGCAGATCGAGAGAGAAGCGGGCGACGCCGGGCATGGTCTTGATCGGCTCGCGCGTGTTGCTGCCGTCCATCACGAACATCGGCAGAATCAAGTCATCGACGGTGACGTTGGTCTCGCGGACGAGCCGCCGCAGAGACGCGCTCTTGCGATTGCGTCGTGGGCGTTCCGACGTACACCAATCTGCGGCCGTCTCACGGACGATCGTCTTTGGGTCTGGGGGCATCGTTTCCTCCAACTGGGCCCGGTGACGGCCGAGCGTCGCTACCATAGCAAGCGCGCTCACGCTCGGCGACTGCCGAGCGCTTCTACCTGTGTAATTTTCGATTGGTGGTATGGCGAGCCCAAGCTCTCTGAGGAGAAGCGGGCAGCTCAGCACCCGGCTCGGTCCCGGATTTGTGGGGAAGCGCTTAACGCTATTGCCGACCGAGGTTTTATCGTGCAGGATGCCGTAGCGCCAACTAGGTATCCCCGTTGGGACGACTAAGGAGATGAAATGGAGCTCATTATCAGTGGCGATTTTGCCAACCGGATCCTCTCGCTGCTCAAGAAGGATAAGGGTCTCGCCACCAGCCTAGCGGGGGAGTGGCTGGCGCGGGTGGACAACGCGGCGATCGCCGAGTACCTGCTGACGCGCGACATCGCTGTCGACCTGCTGGCGGGCCGGTTGATCTCGTCACCGGAGCGGACGGTGGAAGAACTCCAGGCGCTGGCCGCTGGCGTGCCCGTTGAGGGGTCACCCGCGTCGAAGCAGCCAAGGAAGGCCGTTGCCAAGAAGGCGACGAGGAAGCCAGCGACTAAGAAGGCGACCAAGAAGGCCGCGAAGAAGGCGACCAAGAAGGCCACGAAGAAGGCGACCAAGAAGGCCACGGCGAAGAAGTCGCCGACCAAGAAGGCTGTCGCGAAGAAGGCGACGAAGAAGGCCGCGAAGAAGCCTGTCGCTAAGAAGGCTACCCGTCGCGGACGCCCCGGGATCCAGCGCCGTACTCGGCTACCCAGATCTCAGATCGCCAGCCTCAAAGGTGACGTGGTGAGCTACCTCGGCTCCGTCGCCTCGGCCTCGCGCAAGCAGATCATCGAGGCTGCTAGTATTCCGACTCCCGCCATCTATAACCGCATCGTCGGTGAGCTCCGCGAGGATGGGGTCATCGGGTCCGAGGGTCAGAAGGCCAAGGCCGTCTACTTCCTGAAAAAGAGGAAGAAGAAGGCCAACGCCAAGAAGCGCGGCTAGAGCGCTGTTGGCGAGGCGACGCCATTCGAGCCGAGGTCGCGGAGCGAAAACGTAGCCATAAGGGTGCTACGGTGAGGTTGAGCGACAACGAACTCGGTGCGAAGGGCAAGTCGCGACGCGACGTCCATCCCGCTACAGACCAAATCCTCCGCTGACAGCGATCTCGCTACCCGTGACATAGCTCGCCTCGTCACCAAGCAAGAAGCGCACCGCCGCCAGGATGTCTCTGGCCTCGCCAAGACGACCGGCGGGTATGCGAGCGGTCGTTACTCCGGTATGCGCAGCGCTGTCGGCGTCCATGAAGCCGAGGGCCAGGCAATTGACCGTCACCCCCTGGCCGGCGAAGACCGCCGCCAGGCTGCGGGTCAAGCCGAGCAGCCCAGCCTTGGCTAGCGCATGCGCTGTGATCTCGAGCTGGGCCCTGAGCTGCGCTGCCCCGGCGAGGCCGAAGGTGATGATGCGTCCGCGACCACGCCTGCCCATCGCCTCACCCGCGGCTCGACAAAGATAGAAGGCGCCGTGTAGGTTGTCGTCGAAGGCGCGCCGCCAAGCCTGATCAGTCTCTGCCAGCAGCGGCGTACGGTGGTAGCTGCCCGCCGTATGCAGGACTGCGCCCAGCCCGTGACCGTCGACAGCCTCGACGACGCGACGAGCGGCAGGTTCATCGGCGAGGTCGCCCTCGACGACCAGCGTGTCGTCACCGAGCTCGGCCGCGAGCCTCGCGACCCGATCATGGCTTTGCTCGTCACGATGGTGAAGCGCGATACGCCACCCGTCGCCGTGGAGGGCACGCGCGAGCGGCGGCCCTAGGGTACCGGTGGCGCCGGTGAGGAGGAGGGTTCGGGATCGCATATGCCCCCGACGTTAGCATCTCCGCGCAGCGATGTTTCGAAGGGCGTGGCCGTTGTCACACCAAGGCGAGGGAGCGGGGCTCGCTGTCTTCATCCTCCGCGGCGCCATCATTGCGGACCCATTGGTCGACCTCCTCCTTCTTGAACTTCCAGTGCCTCCCGACGCGGTGTGCGGGCATCGCCTTGTTTTTGATCCAGGCGTAGACCGTCTCGCGACTCACGCCGAGGTGGGCCGCCACTTCTTGCACGGATAACCACCGGTCTTGGTCGATGGTAGGGGTCGGCATGGCTCGAGCTCCTTTTGCTCTCTTTGTTTTTCATCGACTGGCGAGCCCGGGTGTTTAGGAGCACTCCCACCTATTCGAGAGGTCGAGCTGGAACCGAGTCGGGAGCTGAGCTGCCGAGCCGGTTTCGTAGCGAAGAAACGAGGTATCTGTGGGATCAGGAGGGTGGCGAAAAGGATCCAGCAGGGGTCGCGCTCGGATCGACGCGCAAGAGCCCCAACGAGGTCTGCCGCGCGTAGGCTGAACCATACGGGATCACGTCACCTTCCAGCACAACCTCCGAGGCTTGGGGGAGGGCGGGCCGAAGACGGGTGGGTAGCGCGTTGTCTGGAGCCGAAAACGCCGGCTCGCCCCAGCCCACGACATCGAGGCCGTCGAGGATCGCGCAGAAGACCAAATAGTCGTGGTAGCGGGGATCTCGCCTGGCGGCGCTCGTCGTGCTGACGCCCCAGAGCTCGACGCCCGCTGGGCGAAGGCCGAAGGCCGCGACCTTTTCTCGCCAACGCTGATCGTCCTCGAGCTCGCCCTCATGTAGGCGGTAACTCTCGTAGAGCAACGCGTCGCCGGGGGCCAACGCGAGCGCAGCGCCCTTCGGGTTGGCTTCGCAGGGAAAGGCGGAGAGCAGGTCCGAAGGCTTCCAGGCGTTGAGCACTGGCGTCAGCCCCTGTGAACGGATCGCGTCGAGGCATTGGTTTTGTCGCTTGCGCGTGTTGCCATAGTCGAAGCCGGCCTCGTCGAGCAGCACACCGCCGACGCCAAGCTTTCGCCAGAGCCTGGCGGCCTTCTTCACCTGGCGAGGCGAGAGCCCGGTGGCCTGTCCGAGGGGGATGTAGCCGTAGACCCGCGTGCGATCGGCCAACGCGGCGATGATCGAGGCCGTGTTCTGGTGGTCGCCGTGGCTCTTGTCCTGAAGCCCCCAGCCAAAGACCACGTGCTGGTAGTCGGCGTAGACCGCTGCGGCGGCCTCGAGGCTGGTGGCGCCGTTTACGGCGCTTGGCCAGCCGTAATAGACTGCCAAGCGCTGAGGGGGGAATCGTTTGGTCGTGCTCATCGGTCGAGTATAGCCGAGGGCTCGTGACGTCATCGCCCGTGGCGCCAGTCGCCTCTCATCGATCACGCCAGAGGTCGCGCAGGAAGAGCGCGATCAGCAGCGCCGAGGCGCCCACCAGCAGCGCCGCGTCGATGAGCAGCAGCGCGCTCCAGTCCCAGCTCATGCCGTCTCCTCGGGCGGGGATCGCCGAGAGATCCCAACCAGCAGATAGGCTCCCACAGAGAGCGCGATCCCAGGCAGAAGCGCCTCCACGCGCAGGGCGAAGGGCTGGCCGAGACCCCGCGCGGCAGACCACCCAAGGGTGCCAATCGCGCCAGCGACCATCCCCGCCAGCCCGGCGCCGGGGGGACGCCAGCCGCTGAGCAGTCCGAGGGCGGCGGGGACGAGCATGCTCGCCGTACTCAACGAGCCGAAGGTCTTCCAGATCGCCTTGAACGACCCCGAGAAGACCGTCGCCAGGGCGGCGGCGAGGCCCGCCGTGAGGGCGACGCCCCAACGGGTGCCACGCACCAGCGTCGCGTCGTCGAGCTCGGGCCGCAGCGTGCGCCGAAGGAGGTCGTGGCCGAGGGTCATCGCGCCGACGAAGCAATAGGAGTCGATGGTCGACATCGCCGTCGCCAGCAGGCCGACGAAGAAGAGGCCCCGCAGCCCGACCGGCAGCACCTGGCCGGCGAGTAGCGGGTAGGCCAGTCGAGCGTCGGCGCCTGGGCCGAGGGCAGCTCGCGCGTAGAGCCCGCCGAAGGTGCTGCAGACGTCGAAGAGAGCCCAGAAGCCCACCGCCAACAACACCCCGCGGCGGGCCACCTGCGCTGATCCTGCCGCGTAGCAGCGTTGGTAGAAGTTCGGGTCGACGAGGGTCGAGAGCGCGATCAAGGCCCAGACGATGATCTCCTGGCCTTCCATCGAGCCGCTCGCGCGGAGGTGGGTCGCGGGCAAGCGCACCTCGAGGTAGTCCGCTCCGCCGAGGCCGAGCACAGCGAAGGCGAGCACCAGCGCGACCGCCAGGCACATCAGCCCAAACTGCAAGAGGTCTGTATAGACCACCGCGCGGAAGCCGCCCGCTAGGCTGTAGAGAGCGGCCAACGCGGTGGCGAGCACGGTGCCGAGCCAGAGCGGCCAGCCTAGCGCGAGGTGCACCAGCACGCCGAGAGAGAGCGCGTAGGCGATCGGCACGACGTTGAGGAAGTTCAAGAGGGTCGCCAGCAGCCGCGCGCCATCACCGTGGAGCGCGCCGAGCTGATCGGGCAGGGTGACGTGTCCGCTCTCTGCCAGTCGCCCAGCTAGGGCGAGGGCGAAGATCACGTACGCTACATACCAGAAGCCCCCTTGGGTCAGCCAGGCGGCCAGCCCATGGGTGAAGGCGATCTCCGTGACCCCGAGCAGGCCGCCGTACCAGGTCGAGACCAAGCTGCCGACGAAGAGCGGGAGGGTCAGCTGTCGACCCGCGAGTAAGAAGTCGTTGGCCCCACCCCCAGCTCGCGCGTCTTTGCGGCCGACGCGCCAGCCGATCAGCGCTACCACTGTGACGTAGGTCGCCAGCAGAGCGAGGTCGATCGTGGAGAGAGGGAAGCGTGTCATTTGTCGCAGAGTAGCAGTAATCGAGAGGGTGGAAGGGCAACGATGAGAGTTGGCTGGTAGCGTATTGAGCGTCTGGATAGGTGGCGGGATCGCGGCGGGCCGGTTGATAAGCCCCTTCGGTGCGCTGGGCCTTGTGCTATGGTTGCATCGTGTAAGGACGTCACCCACCTTTACGAACGCTATTGGGTGTCGCCCAGAGTCTCCTTAGGAGCTTTCCCACAATTCGGGACCGAGCCGGGTGCTGAGCTGCCGAGCCGATTTCGTAGCTGAAGACATGAGCCATACGGGTGGTACGGGTGGTACGGCGAATGGTCTTAGAGAGCGGCTGGCAGCGCTGTGCCCGGCGGCGGGAGGAATGTGTGGGGGTGCTCCTAGAGGTCCCCTGGCTCTCCCTTCTGAGCAGGAGGCACTGAACCCCGCGCTCGCTCCTCCGGCGAGCCCTGCAGCCTCGAGGTCGTGACCATGCTCCCATCCTGTGTCGCCCGACTCCCTCATCTTATCTCGCGTACCGCGCTGATCGTGGTGATCGCGTCCAGCGCCTGCAGCACCTCCGAGCCGCTCGACGGCATCTCGGACCGCACCCTGCCGTTGATCAAAGGACGCACCAGCCCTACCGGCTTTATGCCGGCGGTGGGTGCGTTGGTGATCAACGTGCCGGGCTATTTCCAATCGTTCTGTACAGGGACGCTGATCGCCAAGCGCTGGGTCATCACGGCGGCGCATTGCCTCGAGTCTTCGAGCATCCCGGCCTTCACCCCGCTCGGTGTATTTTTCGGAGACACCGTCTACACGTCAAACCCAGGTAAGACGATCGTGCCGATCAAGAACCGCTACCCGCACCCCAGTTTCAAGGGTGGCAATGCGCCCAACACCCTCGCCGACTGGTACGACATCGGGCTGATCGAGCTCGAGTCGGATGTCCCAATAGAGCCGATGAAGCTGATCCGCCCCACCGAGGTCGGCGGCGCGTTTCGTCTCGCTGGCGACATGACGGTCGTCGGCTTCGGCTTGACCCAGGCCAACAACCCGCAGAGCTCGGGGACCAAGCACGACGGTGTGATGCAGCTGATGATGGTCGAGCACTCCGAATTCTACCTCGAACAAAAGAGCGGCGTGGGCACCACGACCTGCTCAGGCGACTCCGGTGGGCCGACCTTCGTCAACGTTGGTACCGCGGCCAGCCCCGATTGGCGCCACATCGGCGTGACGTCACGGGGGGCTGAGGGTTGCGACTATGGCACGGTCCAGACCCGCACCGACGCCTACCTCGACTGGATCCACAGCACGGCTAAGGATATCCCCTGCGCCAGCGGCAAGAACCCCGATTGCGGCACTCAGCCGCCTCCGCCGGCGAAGAAGAAGGATCTCGGCGAGACGTGCACGAGCAACAGCGACTGCGAGAGCAACCTCTGCCCGTCGGTCGACGGCAAGAGCATCTGCGCTCAGATCTGTGACACCCGCACGCCGAACTGCCCTACCGACTTCATCTGCCGCTCCATCGACAGCGGCGGCATCAAGGGGCTCTGCGTGGTTGGCGTCGCCGTGCCGCCGAGCAAGAAGGGCCTCGGTGACCCCTGCTCCAGCCACGACGAATGCGACAGCAAGCTCTGCGCTTCGCAAGGAGCAGAGACCTTCTGCACCAAGAGCTGCACGCCTGGCGATGGCACCTGCGGTAGCCTCGAGTGCCTCGACGTCGGCGGTGGTCAGTCGATCTGCGCCAAGGGCACCAGCGAGGGTGGCTGCGCCGTCGATGGCAAGCCCGCCAGCTCCGCCGGTGGCCTGATCTCGATCCTCTGCCTGCTTGGTCTAGCCCTCGTCGTGCGCTGGCATCCGCGGCGTCGCTGACGATTCTCACCGCTATGAGCCGCTCCAACAGCGCCTTGGCGCGAGACCTCTCGTCGATCGCAGAGGCCCTGCGAGCGCATCAGCCCCAGACGATCCCCGATGAGGGGCAGCGCCGCGCCGCCGTGGCCGTGGTGCTTCGCCCAGCAGCGCTGGTTGGCGACGCTGCCGCCAAACAAGAACGTGAACGATCGCAGGTCTCGGACTCCGCTGGCTTCGTCGCTCATCAGTCAGAGACCCAAGAGGACATCGAGTGTCTCTTGATCAAGCGCGCCGCGGATCCGCGGGATCCTTGGTCAGGGCATATGGCCTTCCCCGGGGGGCGCGTCGATCCGGAGGACGCGAGCCCCTACGCTGCCGCTCTGCGCGAGTGTAAGGAAGAGGTTGGGCTCGACCTGGAGATGCTGGGCGCCGAGCCCCTCGGCCAGCTCGACGAGATCGTCGCGATCGCCAAAGGCCGCCGGCTGCCGCTGATCATCACGCCCTTTGTCTTCTCGCTTGCTGGCGCCGATCGCGAGGCCCTCGAGCCCCAGGCAAACCACGAGGTCGAGGCCACGCATTGGATTAGTGGCCGCGAGCTACGCGAGCCAGCGGCGCTCTCGACGCGCCCCTACGTCTTCGAAGACCAACGCTGGGAGCTCCCCTGCCTCCGGATCCAGGGGCGCGTGATCTGGGGTCTGACCTACCAGATGCTGATGCGCTTTTTCGCCGCCGTCGGCTGGCAGCAGCCTTCGCGCCAACACCCTGCACCTATCCGAGAGTAGTCTGCTAGAGCGCTGACCAACTTACCTCCCGTCGCCGCGCTGGTCTGCGAAATCACAGCGGTTGTTGCTCGTCGGTTGCTTGCTACCAGCAGGCGCCCTCCT
>PDWJ01001357.1_pt1 | contig 30497 bp, 31 predicted proteins | sample 1430881 | NCBI WGS metagenome assembly PDWJ01 (sample SAMN01162460, study PRJNA174530) | Oral metagenome, whole genome shotgun sequencing project. | biome: Marine environment; feature: Marine mammal; material: Swab sample of the gingival sulcus; isolation source: swab sample of gingival sulcus...
TTGGAAACCTACTAGCTAATGGTTAGCATGAACTACTTTAAGTAGTTTCAAATATATCTAAGAAAAGGTCGGTGTGTAAAAACATCGACCTTTTTTGATATTAAGGCTTTTGTTTTTAATTTTTCTTCTCAAAAAAGAACCAACTGATGAAATAATACCAATGTCGACTTAATATCTCGTATATAACCGCCCTTTTTTGCAAAATAAAATTTAGCGATACTTGATTTTTTAGTTCACAATTTTTTAATTAAAGAAAACAAGGTATTCATGAAACTTCCATTTCTTTTTTATTGGGACTTCATTTTGGTTTATCCTAATCCAATAAATTATTTATTAGGATGTATACTCTTTTGGTATTTTTTAAGGATATTGTATCCCAAAAAGATAATGTAAATTAGACCGTTAATAATCAAATGATGTGATGATTGAGTGCCTTATACTATGATGATGTAGAAATGTTTTTTTATTTTTAAAATAACAAAGACCGCCTTTTCAGACGGTCTTTTTAAGTATTTCAAATGGATAGGTTACTTTCCTCCAAATAATCTTGCTAACCAACTTCTTTTCTTAAAGTGAGTATAAGCATATTCAGCGGCTTTTTTCACATCAATTACTCCTCCTGCTCTTGATAAAACACTGAAATCAGCATTAGCATCTTCTTTTAAGTGGGCATTCACGGTAGATTTATTAGAAGTTTTTACTAATGATTCAATAATCTGTGCTGGTGTAAGGTGTGGCATATAAGATTTTAAAATCGCTGCAGCACCTGCTACCACTGGCGAAGCCATAGAAGTACCTTGTAAATATCTGTATTTAGCATCAGGAACGGTAGAATAAATTTCAGCACCTGGTGCGAAAACATCCACTAATTTCTCGTCGTAGTTAGAGAATCCTGCTCTTAAATTATCAGGGTTTTTAGTACTTGCTCCTACGGTCAATACATTATTAACGATAGGTTTAGCATCAGTTACATTCACATAACTTGTAGGATAGTGAATATGTTCAGAAATATCTTCATTAGAATTTCCTGCTGCTTTTACCAAAAGAACACCTTTTTTCTCTGCATATTTAAATGCTTTCCAAACTTCTTTCTTACCTGGAGAAACAGGCTTACCGAAACTCATATTTAAGATTGTTGCTCCATTATCTACCGCATAACGAATAGCATTGGCAATATCTTTATCTCTTTCATCTCCGTCTGGAACAGTTCTTACGGTCATAATTTTAGCTACTTTATAAGCCACACCATGCTTAACTTCTTTATCGTGAGCAAGTCCTGCAATGATTCCCGCTACATGTGTTCCGTGAAGAGCATCAGGTCCTTCGTAATGGTTGTTTCCGTAAATTCTTTCAGAGTAATCTTCATAATTATCTCCTACGATTTCTTTTCTTGGGTCAAAATTAAGGTCGTATTGCTTAATTTCACTTTCAAAGTGTTTGTACCCTTCGTTCAATTGTTCCTCAATATACGTTTTAAACTGAGCAGGTGTTTTTCCAATAATCGATTTGTCTTGAGATACTTGCCCCATTATTTGAAGTGCCATCATCTCTTTTTGACCTGCTGGTTTAATGGCTTTTAAATTTTCAACAGTAAAATTTTTACCATTCAACATTTTTACCATTGTAGGCACTAAACCTCTCAACATATCAAACCTCTGAACCATCTGCTTGCCTCTTGCTCCTTTGGTACTGAAAATCTTTTTAGATTTCATATACATTTTGAACTCTTCTGGCATCTTAGCTTGGTTCGCTTTGTTTTTAGCAGAGTTTTTACCTTCGAAAATAGGTTGGTATTTTGCTACCATTCTGGTTACTTCCAAATTGTCAATATTCACATCTCCTTTGGCACCACCAATGAAATTCCAACCATGCATATCATCGATATAACCATTTCCGTCGTCGTCTTTTCCGTTGTTGGCAACCTCCTTTGGATTAGTCCACATATTCTTGATCAATCCAGGGTGGTCAACTTCTACACCACTATCCAAAACACCTACAATTACCGTAGTTGGTTTTAGTTTTTTTGATTGAAAAAATTGGTAAGCACCTTCTGTATTCACACCATAAACTTTAGTAGCATCAAAATTTTTGTGGTACCAAGTTTTTAAATCGTTTTCTTTCTTTACATCTTGCTTTTTCTCTTGTGCATTGGCAAAACCAAATGCAACTAAGAAAGAGGCTGTAATTAAAATTTTCTTCATAGTAGAGTTATTTATTGTTAATTAATTTTATATTTCTTAAGTAAGTCCTTGTTTCTGGACCTTTGTTACAGATCAAATCCAAAATAGACAAATCTTTTGTAAATCCAAATTTATCAGAAAAAGATTGATAATAATCTGGCATTTCGAAAACCGATTCTTTCTTTGCCGAAAAAATACTTCTAAAATCTTCTTCCAAAGGCTCTTTCTGATATGCTGTATTCAAAGAATGTGCCGTTTCCGACTTGATGATTCTTTTAATAATGTCCAATGTTCTTAAATTAAAATCCAATAAAAATTTTTCTTTGTTTTGGTAAATTTCAAAAAATTGGTCTTCATAAAATTCAAAATAAGGCGAAGTTTGGTAAGCGATTTTAATCGATTTCCAATGCAAACTTTGCCAATCTTCGGTATAGGAAATTTCGACATCTTTGAGTGGTTTCCTTTCCCCAGTTCTTTTCTTAGGAATGGTTAAAATCAGTTTTCCATTCGCTCCCAAAATATGCGTTCTATTTCGGTAAGTTTGTTTGGGGAAATGTTCCCATTGCTCTAATACTACCTCTGTCTCTTGATTCTCATAAACAGAAAACCAAGAGATTGGAGGTAAATAAAATATCGGTAATAATACTTTTTGTTTCATTTCAGTTGTTTAGTAACCAGTCATCTAGTGGTCAGTAGTCTAGTGACCTGTCTTGATTCTTAATTTCCTATTTTTCCTTTTTCTTCAATAAATTTCTGAAAAAATCCCAACCAAAGAACAATACTAAAATCGCCACAGCAATCCACCAATATGAAGTTTTATTTTTTTCTCCTGTGTTGGTTGCTTTGAACATTCTATCCCAACGGATTTTCTTTCCATTCGCTTGATAAGTCGATTGAGCATTAGCAAATAAACCTTCTATACTCATCCAAGTAAACATCGGTTTTCCTACGATATGCGTTTCAGGAACAAAACCAAAATAACGAGAATCCAAAGAAGCATCTCTATTATCTCCAATCATCATATAATAATCATATTTTATCGTATATTGGTTAGTTTCTTTTCCATTAATAAAGAAGTTTCCATCTTTTTCCTCAAAAGAATTCCCTTCATAGTTTTCAATAATTCTTTTATAAGTTGGTAAATTATCTTGCGTTAAAGTAACGACTTGTCCTTTTTTAGGAATGTCTAAAGGTCCATAATTATCGGCATTCCAAGGTTTATTGATAGGGAAAATCGTATTGGAAGTATTTACTTTGTTAGACATTAAGGCATGGTCGGTACCATCATTAACAAGCTGTCCATTAACTTTCACAGGATAATATTCAATCTGTGGTTCAGTAATTGGCTCGTCAATAACTTCTTTAATATCAATAACCTCAGGAAGTTGACCAATTTCTTTGGCTAATGCATCGGTTAGTCCTTGGAAAATATAGGCATATCCTGTATTGGTAGATTCTTCTGTTAGTGGTAAAAAACCAAATTGATCATAGATTGCAGGTACATTAATTTGAGTTTCAGTGGTGGCGATATAAGCGTGCTGAACTTCGGCGTCGCCCATTCTTTTTTCTGGTTCTCCATTAATGAATAATTTTCCTTTTCTAAACTCAATTTTATCTCCTGCCACAGCAACACATCGCTTTACATACGCATCTTTTCGGTCGATAGCTGTGTGTACAGAATCTTCAGGATAATTGAAAACCACAATGTCATTTCGCTTGACTTTTTCCCAACCTGGAAACCTGAAATAAGGTAAATCTACCGCCTCTACATAAGATTTTGGATCATCTTTTGGGTTGTTTTTTTCTCCTGTGTCAAAAATAGTTCCTTGTAAAAAAGGAATAGCCAAAGGACGAGTTGGCATTCTAAAACCATAGTTGAGCTTGTTGACAAAAAGGAAATCTCCAACCTTCAAAGTGTTCTCCATAGAACCTGTTGGAATCCCAAAAGGCTGTGCAATAAAGGTGTGAATAATTGTAGCGAAAACTATTGCAAAAACTACAGAGCCTAAAAAAGTCTCTTTCTTTTCTTCTTCTTTTTCCTCGCCAGGCAACAAAAACTCCTCTTCCTCTTCGCCTAATGTTTGGGTATAATTGACATACGCCATATAAATAAAAGGCAAAATAACCGTCAGTACCTTATCCAAAGTTGATTTCTTGCCCATTTTTTTCATTAAAAACAAATGAAAAACCGACATTAATATCGTTCCTACAATAGGTAAATAAGACATTATCGCCCACCATTTGGAATGGTTGGTTTCTTTTAAAATAATATAATAATTATAAAACGGAATGAATGCCAATAACGGATTGTATCCCATTTTTTTAAACATTTTCCATGAAGATACGCCCAATAGTACGGACAATATCAATACATAAATCGTGTAAGTAATAAAATAATTCATATTCTTTTTTTCTTTATTATTGTCTAATTGTACAATATGTTTCTGTACAACGATGACAAAGATACGCTTTTTTTGTTGTATTAGTGCTCATTATATCAGTGTACATCAAATCCCCAAAACATCATTCATGGTGAAGTTTCCTTTTTTACCGATAATCCATTCGGAGGCAATTACTGCTCCCAATGCAAAACCATTTCTACTAAATGCAGTATGTTTGATTTCTATTTCATCTACTTCGCTTCGGTAATAGACATGGTGCGTTCCTGGAACTTCGTCTATTCGCTCTGCAAAAATCCCCACCTGATGCTTCTCTGTTTCGTCCAATTTCCACGAGTCAAATTTTGGATTATTTTTGATAATTCCTTCTGCTAAAGAAATGGCAGTTCCACTTGGTGCATCTTTTTTATGCGTGTGATGAATCTCTTTGAGTTGGGTTTGATATTCGTCAAAAGGTTGCATCAGTTGGGCTAATCTCTCATTAAGGGCAAAGAATAAATTCACGCCCAAACTAAAATTAGAACCGTATAAAAATGCGGTTCCTTTTTCTAAAGTCAAGGCTTCAATTTCGGATTTCTTTTCAAGCCAACCTGTTGTTCCAGAAATCACAGGAATTTGGTTATCAATACAAAAACGAATATTCTCAAAGGCTACTTCGGGCTGAGAAAATTCAATAACTACATCGGGTTGGTTTAAATTATTGAGATTCGGTGTTTCATTTAATCTTGCCACGATTTCGTGTCCTCTCTCGGTGGCAATTTGATCAATAATCTTGCCCATTTTTCCGTATCCTACTAATGCTATTTTCATATTTTTTCTTTTTATGTATTGATGTACTAATGATTTATTGTATTAACGACTTACTGTATTAGTGATTTATTGTATAATGATTTACTATTAAAAAACTAACTATCATTCATCATCAAATCAATCGTCATTCACCATCAAATCAATTATCATTGTACAAATAATTTAAAACCTCCATCTTAAATTTAGTCCTGCCATTGCGGTTTGAGGTTGAAATTCGTTATATATAATGGTAGGTTTTAGTGCTAAATCGGGGTCGTTTCTTCCTTCGTATAAGTGTGCATCTACAACGGCATCTACGATATTAAGGACATAAATCAGTCCTGTGATGGCAATGGCGTAATCTCGTTGCCTTTTCACTTGATCTTGTGTTCTTCCGAGTACTTCTTTGGTCACTTGAGGACGGTCAGAGAATTCATGAGGAAGACCATTAAGTTCAGCGATATAAGCATTTCGGTATCTTTTGTATTTCTTTTGATTCCAAAGCGAAATCCCAACGCCTGTTCCTATTGCTCCCCAAACGATAGGGATTTTCCAATATTTTTTATTGTAATATTGTCCCAATCCAGGTAAAACGGCTGAATATAAACCTGCTTTGGTGGGATTGAGTTTTTTGATTTTCAATTGATTTGCCTTTTGTATGGTGGAAACCACTTCGTTTTCTTCGGAGTCTAAATTTTTAAAATCATCAATTTTTTCGGTTTTATTTTCAATAATAAGGCTGTCGGACTTTTCCTGTGCCGAAAAATAACCGAAAGTCATCAATAAAAATAAAATAAAAAGTTTGTTCATATCTTTTTAGCTTCTAAATTCCCCTCCAAAATGCCTTAAAATCTGTGCTAATTCTTCTTCGTTTTTAAAGTCTAAAATAATCTTTCCTTTCTTTCCTTTTGCTGTCGACTTAATTTCTACTTCAACATCCAGCATATCGGAAATCGATTTTTGAGCTTTTTTCAAGTGATTAGGAAGACTTGGTTTTGATTTTTGAGCCTTTTCTTTTGGATTTTTAAGTATTTTGGCTACTTTTTCTGCTTGCCTTACATTCAGTTTTTCATTAATGATTTTACCAAATAAAAGCGTTTGCATTTCGTCCTTGTCTAAACTTAAAATCGCCCTTCCGTGTCCTGCTGAAATTTCGCCATTTCGAATAGCATCTTGCATTTCTGGTTTCAATTTTAACAACCGAACCGAATTGGTAACTGTCGCTCTTTGCTTTCCCACTCTTTCGCTGAGTTCCTCTTGGGTTAGACCTATTTCGTTAAGGAGTCTTTGGTAGGTTAAAGCCACTTCAATAGCATCTAAATCCTCCCTTTGGATATTCTCCACCAAAGCCATTTCTAAAACTTCTTGGTCGTTCACCAATCGAATATAGGCGGGAATAGTTTTTAGTCCTGCCAATTTAGAGGCTCTGTATCGTCTTTCTCCAGAGATGATTTCGAATTTTTTTCCATCTTTCCTTAAAGTAATCGGTTGGATAACACCTAAATTTTTAATGGAGGTGGATAATTCGCTCAATGCTTTTTCATCAAAGTAAGTCCTCGGTTGGTTAGGGTTAGGGTAGATGTCCTCAATGGGAACTTCTACAATATTTCCAACTAATTTATCGGCTCCTTTGTCCGTAGCTTTATGAATCATGGTTTTAGATTCAGCGCTTAGAATCGCACCTAATCCTCTACCCATTGCTCTTTTTTTATCTTTCATTTTTTTGTCTTCTGGCTTTTAGTTTATGACTATTAGCTCTTATTTTTTTCTGTTGAATTTTTTAATAATACTTCCTCTGCTAATTTCAAATATTGCTCGGCTCCTTTACTTTCTGCATCATAGTTTAAGATGCTTTCTCCAAAACTTGGTGCCTCACTCAATCGTACATTTCTGTTGATAATTGTTTCAAAAACCATATCTGGAAAGTGCATATTTACTTCCTCTACAACTTGGTTAGAAAGTCTTAATCGGCTATCATACATCGTTAATAGTAGACCTTCTATATCTAAATTCGCATTATGGATATTTTGAACATTTTTAATCGTGTTTAATAGTTTTCCTAAACCTTCTAATGCAAAATATTCGCACTGAATAGGAATCACTACCGAATCAGCAGCGGTTAAAGCATTAATGGTTATTAGTCCCAAACTTGGTGCACAATCAATAATGATATAGTCATATTCATCTCTGACCTCTTCCAAAGCGTTTTTCATCATATACTCTCTGTCTTCTCTATCAACAAGTTCTATTTCGGCAGCAACCAAATCAATATGAGAAGGAATAATATCTAAATAAGGAGCGACCTCTTTTTGAATGCATTCTGTTGTGTCCACACTATTTTCCAAGATATTATAAGTAGAATACCTTACTTCTTCTACTCCCAAACCAGAGGTGGCATTGGCTTGTGGATCAGCATCTATTAAAAGAATTTTCTTTTCCAGAACACCTAATGCAGCAGCGAGATTAACAGCGGTTGTCGTTTTTCCTACCCCTCCTTTTTGATTTGCTATTGCTATAACTTTTGCCATACGATGATTTTAATAAGATAACAAAAATACATTTTTTTTATTTTTATTCATTATTGTAAAATCATAAAGTTTGTTAATGTGTTGATTTTAAAGTAATTAAACTCGAAAATATTTATCCACAAATTTTCGGTCTTTGTGGATAAATCAATTTGCTAATTCAATACTGAAATAATGGAAGAACCTGAATATTTTGCTTTTAATTAATCAGATAAGTTGTATTTACATAAATGAAATAATGCAACAATTATCTATAATTCATCTGAAGCCTTGAATTTTTGGCTCTTTTGTTTGGCTTCGCCGAACCACTTCGTTAGGTTTCAAGACAAAAGGATGAAGTTTTATTTTTAAATAATTGATTTTTAGTTTTTCTAATATTTTTAATTCAATTAATTTTTCAAAACTTTCAATAACGAAGTTGTATTTCCTTTTTTTACTTTAATGATATAAGTATTTTGAGGTAAATTTTTTAGATTAATTTTCACTTTTTTGGTATTAAAAAATTCAGCAGAGCGAATAAGACGACCTGACAAACTGAATATTTCAACCTTAATCTGAGGATACGATTTTTTCAATTCAAGATAAAGAAAATCTCGTGTAGGATTAGGATAATAATTAAAATCAATCGCTTGAACATCATTCACAGAAAGGTTATTGACTGTAACATTGCTTGTTTTTTCATCCCAACTTAAAATATCATTTTCGATGTACAACTTCACTGCATAATTTCCTGATTCAGCATAAGTGTGACTTGGATTTTGTTCTGTACTTGTGGTTCCATCTCCAAAATCCCAAAGCCAAGAATTAGCATCAATACTGGTATTGGTGAAATTGACATTGAGTCCATTGGTAGAATGTTCAAAATTAGCTGTTGGCTTGTGTAATTTCCATAAAAAGTGGGTTATTTTTTCGGTAATAATATTCCAATGTTCATTTCCACCTGTTCCATTAGTCCAAACTCCATTGGTAACACCGTAAAATTCGTGTCCTTCATCTTGAACAAAATAAGTTTCTTTATTGGTAAAACCTAAATCATCCAATCTATCGTTGATAAGTGTACTTCCATAGACGGTATTGAGCATAGGATGGCTAAATGGACTCCCTGTTTCAAAGGGAACAATAACATCTCCCGTTCCATGAACAAGGAAAATGGGTTGAGTGTCACTTGTTGTAATTAAATCTGTATTTTGTACTGCTCCCCATAAAGAAACCACAGCATCGGGTTCACCATTATAACCTAAATTTTCACCAATATCTAATCCTCCAAGGTCTGGAGTGGTATGGCTAAAAGGGTAGGTGGTATTGAGGTAATCAACAATACCCGTTTCAGGAGGTATTTCCTCCGTTTCGTTTAAATAGATGCTATGCAATGCAATGAATGCTCCTGCACTACTTCCTACGAAATAAACTTTATTAGCGTCTATTCCGTAATTATTGGCATTGGCACGCATGTATCTTACGGCAGTTCTACCGTCTTGAATACCACGATATACAGCTCTTGTCCCATGGGTATTAGGATTGTCAACAAGACTGAAACCTTGTCTATAATCAATAGTGGCGGTTACATAACCTTTTTTGGCAAATAAATCACAAAGTGCCATCATATCATCATGATTTTTATGTCCAATAATAAATCCACCAGAATGAGCGAATATAATGGCAGGTCTTTTGGTATTGGTATCTCCTTGTGGAAGATAAATGTCCATTTTTAAATCGTCGATAGTGGTATAAGATTCTACGGTATAGGGAGCGTTTAGAAAGGGTGCCGTTCCATAGGTTATATTCTCCGTTATCTCTGTAGAGGCAAAATTATTTTCGGTATATCGATAATCTTGTGCATTTAATACAAAAGGAAAGAACAAAATAAGAACAAATGTCAATTGAGTTTTAAAAATCATTATTTTATTTTAAAAAGTGTGTAAAAGTATAAAAAAATATTAAACTGTTTCATAATAAATGTATTCTTTTTTTTTTTGGTGTATTGAGTTGATACATCCGTTATAGGATTAGTTTTTATACTCTGTTTGAGGGTTCTCAACAAGAATCGATAACCTCCTTATCGTTAATCTTAATAACGATAGTATTAACAACTGTTTTCCCCATTTTGCATTAATTTATTGCAAAATGAAATATTTGAATACAAAAATAATAAAGGACAAAAAAACAGACTTTAATCAGTCTGTTTAGTTATTGTTTTTCTGTTTTTTTTCGTATATACTCCTCAATTATCTCCTTGTCTTCTTTTATTCCGTGCTTATCGACATATTCTCGTAAATCATTATCACTTATTGGTGTTTTACAAGCAATAAGCAGGAATATGATAACTCCTACTATAAAAGCGGTAATAAACGGATGTCCTTTAATAGCCTCCACTATATCTCTGAAAAAAAAATCATAAACCAACACTCCCCCAAAGAGAAATGCTAATGGGAACATTAAAAATAATATAACATAAATCCAAAGACTTTTCATACACCAAATTTACATTTTTTTTGAAAATTTTCAAAATTATTATTAACCTATTTTTCTAATAAACTCTTAACCATTAAAGACACTTTCTTACCTCTTTTTCCCACAATTTCTTTACCAATAGCATCAACAACTACCAAATACGAATATAAACCAAATAAGTCGTTGTGAATTGCTTTAGCTCTCCGTTTTTATTGTTTTAATGGAATCGCTGATTGTTAATTTAAAATTGTATTTTTACGTGAGTATTCTCAACCCTTAATTCAAGTAAAGTAAATGTAAACATGTTGTGAATTGCTTTTAATTTGTTACTTTTGTGTGAGTAATCACAATTTACATTGCTAATAAAATAACAGTGGATTTTGACAAGGAAACGGCACGAGGGGAGTTTTTTAGAGTGAAGCCGTGTGTGGGGTAAAAACTATCTTCTATGAGGTGGAATATAAGCCTCGTGAATTTTTTCATCTTTATCATCTGCAAAAGTGAACATAAATAAATAATAAACAAATGCTAATGCAAAAAAAGGGAAGAGGAAAAGAGAAAACAAAATAAGAAAACTTGCAATATATAGATTGATTTCATTAAATAAAGAAATAGCACTAAAACAAATAATAGCCAACACAAGACACGCTAAAAAGTTGTTACGCATTCTCTTAAAATGAATTTTTCTAAAATTTTTCATAATATAAATGTACAAAATAAGATTTAAAATAACAAAAAATAACCCAAAATATTATGAGTGAAAATATAAATTTAGGAAGTTTTGAGATTGATTTATCAAAGGTAGAAACGGAGATTGTTAAAAATCGTGTAGCGTTAGAAAAAAGGTTTAGTTTTTAATATTAATGTCTATTAATTTTACAATTATATGAACAATAAGAAGAAAAACATAAATGCACCACCAAACAAATAATAGCATAGTAGATAATCCCCAATACCAAGTGTTCCCAAATGTGTCTATTGTTAAATAGAGGATTATAGAAGGTATTAAAAGTAATATAAATACTTTAAATAAGGTTTTTCTTGAAAACATTTTTTTCATAAGGGATACTTTTTTTTAAAAAAATAAGAATACAAAAAATAAATATAAATACAAAATATTATGAGCGAGAAATTAGAATTGTATCATTTAGACCTAGATATTAGTAAAGTAATAGAAAAGGCATCTAAATCGCAACAGGCATTAGAGAAGTTACGATTAAAAGTAAATGAACTTAAAAAAGAACAGAGAGCGACGATAAGAGTTTCAGAAAACTATAAAATAAATTAACTTTAAACAACAAGGAAAAGGAAATACCGTTGTGAATTGCTTTAGCTCTCCGTTTTTATTGTTTTAATGGAATCGCTGATTGTTAATTTAAAATTGTATTTTTACGTGAGTATTCTCAACAGGGACACTTGTAGCGTTGGAGGATGTTGGGTTGTGAATTGCTTTAGCTCTCCGTTTTTTATTGTTTTAATGGAATCGCTGATTGTTAATTTAAAATTGTATTTTTACGTGAGTATTCTCAACACAAAATGATAACATTAAACGAAATAACATGTTGTGAATTGCTTTTAAAATTGTATTTTTACGTGAGTATTCTCAACTCGTCTTACTTTTTCGTAAATATCATAATCGTTGTGAATTGCTTTTAAAATTGTATTTTTACGTGAGTATTCTCAACAAACGGTTTTTTCTTAGCACCACCGCGAGAGTTGTGAATTGCTTTTAAAATTGTATTTTTACGTGAGTATTCTCAACTAGTCATACTTGTAGGCGTTCATTTGCTACGTTGTGAATTGCTTTTAAAATTGTATTTTTACGTGAGTATTCTCAACCAAAAGCAAAAACATCAATTATCAATACAGGTTGTGAATTGCTTTTAAAATTGTATTTTTACGTGAGTATTCTCAACCGTTATGTAGCTGTTTTACAAGCCACTGATGTTGTGAATTGCTTTTAAAATTGTATTTTTACGTGAGTATTCTCAACTGCAAAAAGTCAGGAGATTGAAGAAGCTAAGTTGTGAATTGCTTTTAAAATTGTATTTTTACGTGAGTATTCTCAACTACTCATTTCGCTAAACCCTAACCCCGCTAGTTGTGAATTGCTTTTAAAATTGTATTTTTACGTGAGTATTCTCAACTATGAAATAATTTCATTAGGGTGCATCTCGTTGTGAATTGCTTTTAAAATTGTATTTTTACGTGAGTATTCTCAACGTAAACGCAAAAAGCCCTTTTAAATAAGGGCTTTTTGCGTTTTTATAGGATTGAAATTTTAAAACAATTCTAATTGTTGGGTCGTAGGAGGCTTTGGAATTTCTTTTGTGCCATGAAAAATCTCCATATTCCCAAATTGCTTATCTGTAATTTCAAATATGCCTATTTTACCATATTTTGGTAACCAACTTTTCACCCTTTGTATATGTACTTTGCTGTTTTCCCTACTTGGACAGTGGCGCATATAAATTGAAAATTGAAACATACTAAATCCATCTTTTAATAATCTTTTTCTAAATAATCCCGCTGCTTTTCTTTCTGCCTTAGTTTCTGTAGGCAGATCAAATAATACTAAAATCCACATAATTTGATAGGCGTTAAATCGGTTTTGACTCATTGTAATTCGGGATATGAAATTGTTCTCCGCTCTCCTGTAAAACATTTATATAAACTCGCCGTTGTAGTGGTTACAGCCACCATCAATGGTCGTACATTTCCGTCTATCTTTACATCTTCTGTCACAATCTGCAATAATTTCGCTTTCGCCTTAATATTTAATTCTTCCTCAATATCGTTTTCTGACAAATAATCCATGACCAATTGATCTACAAATGGGCGGTAAGGTTCCATGATATCATCCGCCAAACAATACGGGTTGTATTTGTTTTTATGAAAAATCCCTTGTGCAGGTAACAACCCACTACTTACCAAAGCTCTTGCTACAATACTCCGAAGCACAGCATAACCGAAATTCAGAAAATTATTGGGGTAATCTCCAAACCGATGTCTGCTAAAATCATCAAAAAGATATTTCCAATAATGATTCGCTGCTTTCCCTTCCATATTTTGCTCATCTCCAGAGCTTACTTTTGAGCTATAATCAGTCATAGGCTCTGCATATTTATTGTGCTTTTCTAACAATCTTTTTTGATTATTAATTTTGGCGATAACGGTTTGTTTCCAGAGTTGCTTTTTTAATGGAAGAGATGTTTCTAATTGTATTCGCCATCTTTGTGTCAATTCGGTATGACCAACCATTGGCAACATCAATCCATTGGGTAAATGATAATGATCACAATGAATGACTGCAACTGTATTTTCCATCAATTGATTTATAAGTTGTGAGGAAAGCGTAATTTGTGGATTATCCAACATTAACAGTGCCATATCTTCAATAGGAATAGCTCCTTTTACATCTTTAGTTTGTGGGTCAATCACTTGCATTTGATTGAGTTTCACTTTTAAATATGATGGATTTCCTATATAAATACTTCGTTTTAGCATAATTAAAACTTTTAATATTCTCCAACTTGTACAATTTGACCAATATGATTAATACGAACTTTAATTATTCCTTCAATCCCTTTCAAACTACTTATTCTTTTATATGTAAAGTCTAAATTATTAGTAACACTTGTTTCTAAATGATGTCTAAACCAATAATCTTTTGAACCTATCTTCTGAACTCTAAACAAATGTTTACTAACCTTAGCAAAATTATTCTCATCAAAAAAATCTATTGTATTAATATCAAAATCATCATTTGGGAACACAAACATTTCATTTTGTTTCATGGTAAATAAAAATTCCCAACCTAAATGTTTGTTGTATTCTTTATCAATTATGGGTAAACCTTCATTTACTCTCGCTACAGCCTCATAAAAACAAACTACATTTTCTTGTAACTTTCCATTTTTATCTTGATAAATGGCAACATGATGATTATTCCCCGTACTCACAAAATCAACTGCTTGTTTTTCTCCATTTTGGTCTAAAATTTCATTGCCCAAATGGTCTTTTTTATAATGTAAAGGCTCTGCATTACTCACTCCCGTAATGGTTACTCTTTTAATAGCAATTCCTTTTTCTTTATTCAACCAAATAGGGTTTTTCTCCAAGTCCGAAAAGGCTTTTTTAGCATCTCCGCCAAAATCTTTTTTTCGTTGTTGCAAGATTTCTCGAATTTTAGGGTCAATCACTTTTTCAATTTTTAAATCAAGCGAAATATCTTTCCTAATGGTGAAAATTTCTTCATAACAAATCACCTCTTTTAAAGGTTCATCTTTATAAATAATCGGATTTTTCTTCATCGTTTTGGTATCAAAAGCAATATTCGGATTGTTTTTAAAGTCCAATAAATGACTTAAAACCAATTCTTTTTGAATAGGATTTGCAATTAAATTGACTTGTTTTAAGCTAATTTTTTTACTCAATTTTGTTGGTTTTGCCATCAAGCGTTTTGATTTTCCATAAACCGTTTCTTTATGTAACTGACCTCTCGGAGTAAGTTCTTCTTTTCTATAATATTTATCTTTCCCTTTTTTCTTTATTTTATTAATATTCTTAGTAACAACCTTATTTTTATTTTTTATTGAAATTAAAACGGATTCGATATGTTTTTTAGCTTCTTTTCGGAAGTTTTTCATTGGCGGAGTAAATCTCCGCTTTTTCTTATTATCCAAAAAGGTTATTTTGTTTTTCAATCCATAAAGTTCGCTTTTTTCAAGGTCTATTTTATCTTCCTCTAATTCTTGAATGGCATTTAAATTATTTAGATATTGTATATGATCGTGTTTTGTGAAAGCTACGGTCAAAGCGTCCATTGCGTGATGCCTATGGTCATTTCGTTTTGTCCAATCCTTGATGATCTCGTGTTTTACCAATTCACCTGTTTGCTTGTTTAATCGTTCTTCAAATCCTGTTAAACCTAACGCACGGTATTTCGGTAAATTCAAATCTTTCATCATATTGATTAAATCCCAATCTTCACGCAATTTATCGGTAATGTTTCCAGAAGTAGAAACGATACGCTCTCGCACCAATTCTTGTAAAATTTCTTTGGCCTTTTTGGCAATATATTGACTGTTTCGTAAATCTCGTTCGATAAACCCTTCGGGTAAATCCTTTTGACTCATTAATAATTTATTGCGTTTGACTTTGCTAATCGCCCCTTTTCCGTTGTTGTATAAAGTTTCAATACGTTGTTTATAATTTTCTAAATCAGCATTATGATCTTGTGTCATAAAGTCTAAAGCTGTACGCTTATCTTTTTGTTTATTATCTTTGCTAAAGGCTAATGTTTTGTTAGAGAAAGAATCATCAAACAATAATGCTTTTGGGATAATGTGCTCAATTTCTATTAAGCCTGTAAATAAATCTTTCGGACTGATTTCCTTCCCTCTAAATACATCTTTATGACCATTTACCGATAATTCTTCCCATAAACGCAAACGAATCACATCATTTTTTGTAGGATTGGGAATGCCAAATTCTTTGGTAATTCGTTTTTTTAAATCTTCATTTCTTTTAGTTGCTGAAGTGATATTTTTCGTCATTTCGGCTCGTTGTTTGGCATTTTTCTTTAATTCACGAGCCAATTCCAAACGTATTTCATCAGGTTTCCCATATTCTTCAACAATCTGATTAACCACATTAATCATCTGATTTAAAATTTTTTCTACCACAGGATTTCGCAAACTGTTTTTTGGGACTAAATCTAATCTATCCGCCAATTCACGAGCGTTATTTTCTTCTGTGGTTAAACTTTTTGAGTGATTATATCCTGCCAATTTACAAGCCTCATAATAGTCGTGTCCTACTTCTAAATACGGCATAATTTTACGCAAAGCTTTACTTGATAAATTTCCATAATCTTGTTGTAACGAAACATTGGCTAATAATTTAGCATATTGAGGTTTAAAACCAAATTTTTCAACCAATTTTTTCTTTAAGTTAACCGCTGAATTTCCATAAATCAATTTATCTTCTTCGCTGATTTTGTCATCTTCTTCGGTTGCATACAATAAGTGCCAAAGTTGATACGCAGGTTGATTTTCAAAATCATTTGATTTTTTACCATTTTTAAGTTTCTTATCTTCCAAAGTGGCATTAAAATCTAAAATTTCAGCATTGATACCAATTTCAAGAAAGATTGCTTTTAATTCCTCTTTAATTTCTATTGCAGATTTTTTTGCCCAATCAAATCCGTAGCCCTCTTCGTTAGCGATTTTTTGATAGACATTATATAAGACTTGATTGGTTCGGTTTCCTTCTATTTTTTCAAAATTACATTTCCATTCAGAAACTTTACCTAATTTTAGATGTTTAGATAGTAATTTTAGAATATCTTTTGGCTTTTGGTCTCCACGAAGATTCAATTCATTAAAAATTTCAGCTCTAATTTCCTTCTCTAATTTAACGAACTCTATTTTTTCATTTTGCTTTTCATTGATGAACTCTAAATTATTAATGTTCTGCCAAATTTTAGTCTCTTGAAACAAAGGCGAAGATTTAGAAATTACTCGTCTTCCGATGCGTTGTTTTTTTGGAAGTCCTGTGATTTTATTGATGATAATATTTCCATTTTCATCTTTTTTATCAATTTCCCAACTCTCAAACTGACAGAAACTTAACAATCCCTTTTGAGATTTTAATTTTCGTTGATAAAAGATAATAACATCCCGAATTTCTTCTTTTAATTCATCGGTTAATTCTTGATGGAATTTACTTTGTGTTGACCAAATTTGCTCAAATTCATCTAAATAATCTTGACGATAGAAAACTTGATTTTTAAGTGAAGTATGTGGTTTTTTTTGGATTTGTTTAAAAAGATATTCACCAACAGTTTGCTTATGAAAATACAATGCTTTACTTCGGTCGGAAATCGCTCCCAAATAACCACTTGACTGGTTTAAATTATTGTTAATTTCTTGTAAAACAATTGCCAAATATTCCAATTCCAATTGCTCTGAAAAACCTTTAGAACGCAATTCGTAATTTTTCTTTTTAAGGTCTGCTCCTTTGAGTTCTTTGCCGTTTTCTTTGATTTTAATCCCAACAATATTAAACGGTTCTTTGCAAATTGCCCATGTTTGTTTTTTATTTTTTCCTTGTAAATTTTGGTACAATTCATCCGTTAAAATATTGGGGTGAAATTGCTTTTGAAAATTCCAAATTTTGTCAAATTCACTTTGTAAGTCAGAGCGATAAAAATCAGGAATGTATTTTTTACCATTTTCTAAAAGGTTAAACACATATTGTCCAACCGTTAAATTATTTTCATATAACTCTTTGGCAATAGCCATTCCGTCAATAGCCTGTCCCTTTTCTTCATTTTGTGCTTTTCGGCTACTTTTATATCCTCTTTTTTTATTGATGGCAAGGAATATTTTGGCTAAATCTTCCAAAGCCACTTTTTCTTTTGCCGATTTTGCTCTTAATGCAAGTGTTTGATATGTACTATTTTTCCCAATTTCAGTTAAAGGCGTTTTATCAGTAATAAGCCCGTTTTTAATTAGGATTTTAATTAGGGCTTCTCGTCTTAATTTAAAGCGTTGTAAATTTCTTCTGGCTCCTCGTTTTAAAGTTCTATCAGCATTAGTTGTTAATGGTCGTCCTTTTTCAAAATTAGTCTTTTCATCAACAGTTAAAGGGTTTACCCTAACGCCTAATTTTATAATTTCTGATTTTTCGTTTGGCTCCGTTGCTTCTTTTACCAACGCCCACCCAATACTATTAGTTCCAAGATCTAATCCTAATATTTTTTTCATTATTATTGTTTTTGAGCAATAAAATTAAAAAAAAATATTAAATTAAACTCATTTTAAATAATGTTTTTCTATATTTGTAGCACAATTTTTAAAGCAATTCACAATAAGGATTATTCCGTTGTGAAAACATTTGAAATGGCGATGTCTTAATTGATATCGTCGTTTTCTTTTTTTAATGTTTCACGAACACCTAAAAAAAAACAAAAAATGCCGTGAGCTAAAACATTTAAACTGCCTTGACCTCCAATTTGGGGTATTTTTTTTGCTTAAATGTTTCACGAACACCTAAAAAAAAACAAAAAATGCCGTGAGCTAAAATATTTAAAGTGGCGAGACCTTAGTTGGTGTCATCGCTTCCTTTTTATACCTGTTAAAATTGCTACTGATTAATACTGACATAAAAAAAATCTCACAAACCATTACAGTTTGTGAGACTCTCATTATTTGCACTATTTGTGTTATGTTTAACTCATTAAAAATAAGTAGAAATACCAAAACTAAATCCACCTAATTTCGCTGGAGGATTGTTGAGAATATCTTTAATACTCTGATGTCTATAGTTTAATCGAAGTACCGTTTGTGGGGTAGGTCTAAAACTTAGTCCTCCCATAACACTCCATGTTTCATCTCCAATTTCTCCTCCTGTTTGCTTGAATTTCCCAATATTCCAATCCACATAATCCAATCGGCAGGCTAAATTAATACTTGCGTTTTTCCAACCTAACATCTTACGACGAATCAATGGTTGTACAATATCTACGAAACCTCCAAACTGTTTATTTCCATATTGTTGGGTATAATTTTCTGGCATTTCTACATTCACCCAAGCCCATTCTGTAGTGATGAATGTTCCTAATTTAGGGATTGTTGTATTAAAATCTACCGCATAAACACTAAGCGTTTTTCTTTCTTCTAAATCCAATCCATCATCGGAATAATTGTTATAGGCGCCACCCATATAAGATAATCCTAATTCTCCAATTTTTTTATTTTTAAGAGCTATTTTCCCTGTATATAAAGGTTCTCCAGAAACACTTTCTTCAAATCTTTCGGCATCGTCTTTAGCTGCTCCAAGGAAAGTTTTTTGTTCTTCATTATCAATAATAGAAGAATTAAACCCTCCTGAAAGATAAGCCTCATAACCGAATGACCAATCTTTCATATGGTACTTTCCATACAATCCAAATCCTGCAGTACTCCAAGTGGCAGGTAGCATTTGCGTTGACGAAATAGGTCGGTCGGTAAATTCCCATTTCGGACCATCATGGTTTTGATTAAAAGAACCAATAGGATTAACGATAATACCACCTCTTAAATTTAATAAAGGATGTAGGTTCACATCTACGGCAGCGAATTCAATATTAATTTCCTTTCCACCTTCCTCAAATTCGATTTCACTCATAAAGTTGATTCGTTTCGTAATGGCAGAAGACATGAACATTGTCAATCTACGGAACTGAAATTGATGCCCTTCACTCACTCCATCTTCTCCAAGATGTTGCCAGTTGGACTCTAAATATCCACCGATATTCACAGGTGCTTTTCCCATAGAAAGCATCGGACGATTGTAAATAGCGTCCATATTCATTTTGTTTTCAAGGCTATCGGTAGGCTTTTCTACTCTTTTTAAAAGACTTGAATCTATCTGAGCGTTAGCATTAGTCATTGCCCCCAATGCCAAACATGTTACCCAATATTTAATATTTTTATACATTTTTAAGAGAAATTTTTAATTGATTTTCATTAATACTAACAGGGAATTTTCTTAAATCTTGATTAGCGGGACCTCCTTTTAGGTTTCCTTTTGCATCAAACTGACTGCCATGTGCAGGACATTCCAAGGTGTCTCCAAAAGCTTGTAATTCGGCTCCTTGATGTGTGCATTGCATCAAAACGGCAGAATATTCGGTCTCGGAAGTTTTGTGAACAAAAATAGGATATTGTAGCATTTCATTTTCTACAACGATATAATTTTTATCCTTAAAACTATCCAAAGGAACATTAATATCAGTATTCACTATCTTGCCCGTTACACCTCTTGCGATGCAACTTTCCAATAACGAAACCGATAAACCAGCTCCCAAACAAGCAAATCCGCATTTTTTAATAAATTCTTTCCTGTTCATTTTTTTTATTTTTTTTATCAAGAATCAAGAGTCAATATTACTGACTACTAGATTACTAACTACTAAGTTACAATGATTCTAAGAAAGTAATAAGCGCTTCCTTATCTGAATCAGAAAGGTTGTTATAGTTGTTTCTAGCTTGTGCTGCTTCTCCACCGTGGAAAGAAATTGCCTCCTGAATGCTTTTTGCTCTACCATCGTGTAACAAGAAATATTCTCCTCCTTGAGAGTCTTTAGACAAACCTAATCCCCATAATGGTGGTGTACGCCATTCAAAACTTCTCGCTCTTCCCTCGGTATAATTGTCATCTAAGGCACTTCCCATATCGTGTAATAACAAATCGGTATAAGGGTGGAACTCTTTGAATGCCAATGCTTCAATAGGTGCTTGACCTGTATTTAAAGTTGGTTTATGACAACTTGCACATTGGATATCATTGAAAATTTGTTTACCTTTCATTACCGTTGGATCGTCTTGGTTTCTAGGAATTGGTGCTTTTAAAGTTTGTAAATAAAACGCCATATTATTCACTTTTTTGGTGTCAATTTCAGGGTCAATTTCCTCTCCTGAATATACATCAATAGGTCTATAGATAGATGCAATACCAATATCTTCTGAAAGTGCATCGGCTGTTTGGTCTAACAAATCAAAAGTCGCTGCTTTTTTACCAAATCTACCGATATACTTTATTTTCCCATCAATTTCCTTGGTAATATTATTACTCCTTGCAGGGCTATAATCGAACTTATCAATCCAGTTGATGGCTCCTGAAATTCCATCTCCATTTTCATCATTAGGGTCAGCCATGGCCAACAAATCTGCATCAGGAACATATTGTAATAATCCTAATCCTGTAACGGCAGGAGCTATAAGCGTCGTAAAAGTCGCTCCTTCTGGTAAAACTTCTGGCTCATACCCTGGGATAGCCCTATCTTGCAATTCTCTACCGCCTAAATGAGTAAACTGATTTTCCGTTTCACCATCTTTTTGTCCAAAACGGATAAACCCAACAAAAGGATGTCCTTTTCCATCTCCCGCGTGGCAACTTCCGCAACTATTCGCTACAAAGACAGGTCCTAAACCTTTTTCAACAGTGAAAATTTCATCATTAAAGGTTTCATCTCCGTCTAAAAAGCGTTGTTGCTCCTCAAAACTTAATCCCTCAATAGGACCGTCTAATAATTCTTCCTCCAAAGGTTCTCCCGGTTCAAAATGAGAACACGACTGAACCACCATTAAGCAACTTAATGCAATACCTAATACAGTGTAAACTCTTTTCATTTTTTTTATTTATCTAATTCAACTTGTTTTATGGTGCAAAGTTACAAAGTTAGATTAATCTAACAAATAGTTTTAAATAAAAAATATCAAGTTTCAGTTATTTATATTAAGTGTAAACAATCGAAACTTGATAGTGCGTGAAACAAAAACTCAGATTACCTTGTTGTTTTCAAAATTCTTTTGGCGTTTTCGGTGGTAATTTTGTCAATTTCAGAAAAACTTTTGCCATAGATGTCCACCAATTTCCCAGCAACTAATTCCACATAAGCACTTTCGTTTCTTTTACCACGATAAGGAACAGGTGCAAGGTAAGGAGAGTCGGTTTCGAGGACGATATTTTCCAATGGAATTTCGTTGAGAAATTTGTCGATTTTACCATTTTTAAAGGTTGCCACACCTCCAATTCCTAAAACAAATTGTAAATCAATGGCGTGTTGTGCTTGTTCCAAATTTCCTGTAAAACAATGAAAAATCCCTCTTAATTTGGGATGTTTTTTTCGTTCTAACACCTCAAATATTTCATCAAAACTTTCACGAGAATGAATGACAATCGGTAAATCTTTTTCTATTGCCCAATCGATTTGTCGCTCAAAAGCTTGAATCTGAATATCCAAAGTAGATTTATCCCAATATAAATCGATTCCGATTTCCCCAATAGCACAAAAGTGTCTTTGGTTTAAATAATTTTCTACGATTTTTAGTTCTTCTTCCCAATTCTCAGGCTTTACATAACAAGGATGAAGCCCCATCATACTGTGTATTTGGTCGTATTGTTGTTCCAAATCCAGCATTTGCTGATGCGTTTCGGAATCAATGGCTGGTAAATAAAATTCGGTTACTCCTTTATCAATGGCTCTTTGTATGGTTTCGGCTCTATCGTTATCAAATTCCTCTGCGTAAAGGTGAGTGTGGGTGTCAATCATTTTTTTAGTTATTGTTTTTCTGATTTTATTTAGAGAACAAAAGTACACATTTATTTTTTAGGCGAATTTGGTTTTATCCCAATAAAAAAGTGCTTAAACTTTAGTTCAAGCACTCGTATATGATTTTTTATTTTCTTAATTAATCGCTTTTAAAATCATTTCGGCGATTTGTCTTTGTCCTGCTTCACTTGTTAATAGAGCCTTATCTTCTTCGTTGGTTAGAAATCCTAATTCTATTAAAGCGACAGGGAACTCCACATTTCGTAGAAGGTGTAAACGATTACTCGTGATAATATTGGCGTCTTTAAGTTGAGTTTTTAATTTCAATGCCAAATCTTTTGATTGATTTTTATCATTGATAATAATTTCTTTTCCTTTTTTGGTTTTATTTTTATGCTGATTAGCATGAAGTGAAATCACTAAATTTGGCTTTAACGCATTGATTTTTTTAGCCCTTTCTCCTAAAGGAATATAATGGTCTTCATTTCTGATAAGAATAATTTCTATATCGGGATTTTGGTTAAGTTTTTTGATTTTTTGAGCAATACTCAAAGTGATTTCTTTTTCGGTAATGCTATGGGTTTTAACACCAGAATCTTCGCCTCCGTGTCCTGCATCGATAACAATAACTTTTTTATCAATATTCGTAAATGATAAGGCAACAAATGCCACTAGTGTAAGTCCAATAAATTTTATCCAATTTTTCATAAATAAGTGTTTTTTGTTAATTATTCTACTGATTCCAACAAATATACAAAAAAATATCACTTAAATATCGGAAATTGTACTTTGCTTTGCTGAGTTTTTATTTTTTCGGCTAATTTGGCTTTGAATTTTAAATATTCGGTGCTTTTAGAATTCTGAGGGCGATGTTCAAGGGCTTTTTGGATTTTAAAGTTCTCTTGCAAAAATTCCGCTACTTCATTTGGAAAATAAGCCTTTCCAAATTTCTCAAAAATGTATTCAATGGCTTGTTCGTTAGGGTGAATCATATCCTTTTTATAAAAACGATAATCTCGTAAATCGTCCATCATTATTTCGTAAATCGGGAGGTAATGACAATTCTCGATAGTAGCAATTACTTCGTGAATACAAGAGATGAGTTGTGCCTTACTCCTCTGATTCTCCATAATGCCATCTTTGGTATGACGAACAGGCGACACCGTGAATAAAATCTGAACGCCATCACTTGCCATATCCTTGATTTTCATAATGGATTTCCTCATCAAATTATTGATCTCATCTCTGGATAAAAGATGTTTTTCAAAAAACTTTTGAGGAATTTTATGGCAATTGGCGACCTTTTTATTTTTGGGTAAAAATTCGTAAACGAAAGATGAGCCATAGGTAATCACGACCCAATTGGCTGAGGTTAAAAATTCATTACCTTGTGTCATCGCAGCATTAATCTTCGTTAAGGTTTCGGAGATATTTCCAGAATTAAAACTTGTGTGATGCTCCAATGAAAGGTAAGTATCTCGGTATTCCACCAAATCTTTTTCTTCGTATTTTTTATTTTGATGTAAAATTTCAATCCCTTTATCAATAGAGTAGGGGTTAAAAATAGTACCCAAAGGATTGTGGCAAGTTTGTAACTGACCTTTGCTCAGCAAGGAAGAAATCTCCGTTGCAAAACACGAGCCTATAGAAAATATTTTATCTTCGAGCTGGATTTTTTTTTCTGCCTCCTGAATATCAACTTCCGTTCTGAATTTCATTTTTTAATCAGATTAAAAATTTAAGATTTTCTTCTCAAAAGGTAATTGGCTAATTCAATGAAAGGTTTTTTCTTCTCTTCAGGAGCGTCTATTTTTTGAAGATATTCTTGTGCAATTTCGTTGTGTTTTTCAACCAATTTTAAAGTTTTCTCGTCTACTTTGGTACTTCTGAAAATCTTTTCAACGGAATAAATTTTATCAATATTATCGGTTTTTTTGCTGTACCAATATTCTAATTCTTCCACTTCTTCGGGGGTTCCGTACTTTTTGGCTAAAAGATAAAGCACCGTTTTTTTATTTTCATAAATATCACCAGCGTGTTTTTTACCGAACTGAGTTTGATCTCCAAAAACATCTAAATAATCGTCCATAATTTGGAAGGCAATACCGATATGCTTTCCAAAAGTAAACATATTTCTAGCATCTTTAGCATTCGCACAAGCAATTATAGCTCCTATTTCTAAAGCACTGGCACTCAAAACTCCTGTTTTATAAGTGATCATTCGGATATAATCATTGTAGGTGACATCTTTTTGGGTTTCAAAATTAATATCATATTGTTGCCCTTCACAAAGTAGCAATCCTGTATGGGTGAAAACCCTTGTACAGGCTTTGAAAAGCGCTGGTTCTAAATCTTCAAAGAATTTATAAGCCTTTAAAAGTAAACCGTCACCCGACAAAATTCCTGTATTTAGTCCGTATTTGGTATGAATGGTTTGTACTCCTCTTCTTAAGGGAGCTTCGTCCATTATATCATCGTGAATCAGCGTAAAATTATGGAAATACTCAATCGCCAAAGAAGGTTTTACCGCTTGTTTTAAATCTCCTCCAAATAAATCGCAACCCATTAAAACCATTATCGGTCTAATTCTTTTCCCTCTATGAGAAACGATATAATTCATTGGTTCATAAAGTTCTACGGGTTTATCTTTGAAAAGATATTTGTCAATTGCTGTATTGATAATTTTGTGATATTTATTTAAAAACTCCATATTTTAGTCTATTTCTCACAAAAATACAATTTTGATTTCTGAATAAGAAGAAAACCACCAGTAAATTTTAAAATAAATGGCGATTTTAGTGATTTTATTTTTTCTCTTTTCAATAATTAAGAAAATTGAATATTATTGAATTTTTAAACAAGGACAATCTTTTGCGATGGTTAATTGATTATCCATAAGTTTTTGGAATAAATTTTCATCCTCGGGATTTATATAGACGATTTCCAGATTTTTATTCAATGTGATACCTATACTCTTTGGACCAATATTGGTGTCGTTATATTTTTCACCCTTGTTGATTTGTTCGAATTTTCTCATTTTATTAAATCATATCTCACCGTAACTTCCATTAAATATTGAATTCCTATTTTAGGAGATATATGGTCAATAACGATATCTGTTGGGTATTTACTTTCAACATTATCATAGTATAGTGTTTTTTCTTTTCTTATATCTTTCTTTATATGGTCTCTATAATATCTACCCCATTCTATATTTGAAGTTTCGTAAACTTCGTTGTATTGATTATAAAGATTTTTAGGATAAAAAACTTTTAGGTCTTCATTTTCTATTAGAAAATTACCTGACAATTTTTTAGAGCTATATTTAAGGAACTTATTCTTTTTCTCTTGAACTATTTTCATTAATTGAGGAAACAATTCCTTCGAAATAAGGTTGATATCATCTCTAATATAATCTATTTTTACGATATCATAGATTTGTTGTTTTGCGCAAATATCAATAATTTTATCAATTTGTGATAATTTTTTAGATTTAATAATTAAATTTTTCCTTACACAAAAAGAGTCCAAATATTCGTTTAATTCAGCGATGTTTTGATTTTTGATTTTCTTTTCATTGATATTATAGTCGTACATCTTTGTTTGAGATATGAAATCAATATAATAATCGTTTTTATGAATTCCCAATTGCTCAACCCTTTTGATAATTTCTTTAATTTTATCATTTCCTTTTTTGTTGGCTTCTTTAATAGTTTCTCCTTTGCTTTTAATCCCTATCACCATTGAATATTCTTTGGGTTCTTTATTTAAGAGGATAGAGGCATAGACGGTTAGTGTACTATCTGTTGCGTAAAAAGTCTTTCGTGAAATATCATTTTTATTTGAATTATTGAAAACTCGATTGCCTCCATATTGGGCTGTTACATTTAAAAAATTAATTAAACACAATATTATTATTAATTTTATTTTTTTCATCTTTCATTTTTTCTACAAACCAAAGTTACAAAAATTATTCTAATTATTAGAGTGCTATTTTTAGATGAAAGACATTCTGTTTTTTCCTCTTTTTTTATTAAAAAAATCTATATTTGTCCTATTTAAATGATGCTTTATAAATAAGTTACATTATATGTTTGAATTAGAAACCATTATAAATAGCCTAACAATCGGTGCGAGTTTAATCGTGAGTTTATTTTTTTTCACAATTAAATCTTCCAATAAAAGAAACTACTTTTTAGGTCTTTTTATTTTGAATAGTTCCTATTTGATGTTGTGTGGAGTAATTGAGGATTTATATAATGTTACTCTTTTGTTTGATGGAAATTTGTTTATTCTCGTTTTTCTCTTTTTATACCTAATATCAACCATTAATTCTGTTTTTAAAAATGGTATTGGCTTTTATTCTTACCTGGTATTATTATCAATCTCATCAATTTTGGTATAGGTCAGGATAGTGTTTTTGCAGAATGGATGAGTAATATCTGTTATGGATTTCAATTATTTTTAATTATTTACTTCTTTAAAATTTTAGAACAACACCGCTATAAGCTAGAACACTACTACTCTAATTTAGAACTGAAAACACTATCGTGGTTAAAAGTACTTTTATACCTCATCATACTTTTACACCTCATTTGGTTTATTGCGAATATGATTGAAACTGATAACAAAATGGTATCGAATCTAACGCATATTTTACCCTCGGTTATTGTCTTTTTGATTTCATATTGGACAGGCTATAATGGATTTTCACAATCAGAGGTTTTTAAAAAATCTTTTTTCAGTCAGAAAGATTCCAAGAATATCGTTGAGAAATTCAACATACCAATGGAAGAAAATAATCCGAAAGAAAAAGAGGTAAACGATATAAAAAACGAAGATGCTATTCACTCAGGTTTTATTGATAAAACGAGAGCTGATTTTGAACTCATCACTCAAAAAATTATCCAAGATAAATTATATAGAAAACAAAATCTTAGTTTGCGAGATGTCGCAGATTTGACAGGATTGAAAGAAAAATACATCTCCAAATTGATAAAAATACATACCCAATCCACTTTTTATCATTTTATCAATGGCTTTCGGATTGAAGAATTCAAAAAAAGTATTAATTCTCCTAAATTTAAACAATTAACCATATTGGCAATGTCGCAAGAGGTTGGTTTTTCCTCAAAATCAACTTTTTACACTGCTTTCAAAAATGTTACGGGTATGACACCTAAACAGTACGAATCAATGCTAAAAAAGTCCGATTAACGGCAAACGAACTTATCTGCCTGGTTTTTTAGTGTTAGAATACTTTAAATTTCATCTCTTTGTACAAAGACAATACGAGGTTGTCTTAGTGTTAATTTAAAAACAGATGAATTATGAAAAAATTGAGTATTCTAATCAGTATGTTTGCGTTTTTATTTTTAAGTTCTCGTCGCAAAGATGAAACGGGAAATATTACTTCAGAAAACAATCCAGCCTTAACAGCAAAAATCACACTTATTCGTGATGCGTTTACAGCAAAGTTAAATTCATTGGGATTTCAAACCCCAAACACACCGAAGATTATTATCAAAAATACTCCTGCCATTATTTCTTATGGTCCAGAAGGATTAACGATTCCTAATTGGGAAACCTTAGGAACAGAAGAAAAAAACACTTTTAATTCTTGGGCAAGTCAGACAGATAAAGGGTTTACGGGAGAGGCATTTTTCAAAAAGTCATTTAATTGGTTTTTTGTCGTACACGAGTTGGGACATTATGTTCAAAATCTGAAAGGAACCGAAAATGGACCTTCGCAATATCAAACAGAACTAACGGCTAATAAAATCGCCATTGCTTATTGGAAAGAACAAGATTTGGACGGTTTAAATGCGTATATGGATTGGGTGAATGCTATTTTAAATGTAATACCACAACCCAACGGAACATCCCAAGAATATTATAATGCCCATTATATTGCTGAAACAGCGAATATTAATTTCAATGGATATTTTCAGTTCTATTTTGTGCAACAAGCCTATTTAGATATTGAAACTTTGAAACTTTCAGATTTTCTTCAACCTTAACAAATCATACTTTTAATTAAATTATTAACAATCAAATAAATAACAAAATGAAAAACAGAATTTTATCGCTCGGCATTATCGCCTTGAGCATTTTCACAACACTTACCGCTTGTAGAAAAGATGATGGTATCACAACAGGAACTACAACGGGAACAACGACAGATACTACCACAGGAACAACAACAGGTGCAGATCCGAATTTTAGCATTGTAGCCAACAATGATCCTGGTTTTTCATCATTCACAAAAAAAGTGGTTGTCTTCGGTATTGATATCTATGCCGCATCGGGTGTAGAAGATGCAAAGTTGCTTCACGCTGCCAATGTAATGGCTCAATATTTAGATAATAATGAAGACGGAACGATAGACAATCAATTGGTACTAGATAAAATGATTGAAAATAAAGCGTTTTTAATGATTTGGAAAAACCAAAGTGATATGAATATCAACCCACCAAGTGGAAGAGTAGGGCAAGATTTAGGAAACGATGAAACCAATCCATCTTTTGTAGCCAATGGATTAACAGGACAGTTTGATGCATCATTAGAAGAGGTTTTACACTTGGTTAATAATGCAGGACATTCTTACGCTTATCCAACTGTATTTGGACAAAACGAAGGTTCACAGGTAGCCAATGCAATGGACATCGCGAGAGGTGGGAAGTTTTTAACCATTCCTTCTTCTTATCCTGCAAATGCTTGGTACACTTATAGCGACCAAACTTGTGCTTATGGAGATTGTCAAATCATTGAATATATGTATTGGTCATTAACATCAATACTTGGAGCACAAACAAATCGCTTGTCAGAAATTCAAAATGAATGGAAATTGAACACCAAAACAAAAGTTCAAAATACAGACCCTACCATTTATGCTATAATGACAAATCCAACTTACAAGATGCCAACCGTTTTACCAGACGGAACTTATAAGCATTAATGTCTCTATAGTTTAAATTTCAGTACTATACTCACCTTAAACCTTATTTTAATTGGAAGATTGAAATAAGGTTTCTGGGTTAAGTAACTGAATTATTACAACTTACATCCTATTAACATTGGCATTTTATATTCCCAATGTTAAATCGTTTTTTACCTTATGATACATTAAGGTTGCTTTGATGCATTTTTTTAGTTCAATGACAGGAATTTCTTGGTCGAGTTGAAAAATGATGGCTCTGTTCTTTTCATATTCAAATAAATCTCCGAACACCAATTTAAAAGTTTCCACCAACCTACTTGTACATTTAAAATACATTTGATATTGATTTGGGTTCTTTTTTTTCCAATCCATTCGCAAGGTACTTCCTGTTTTGGTTAAGAAACTCGGCTCTCCCCATTTTAAAGTTTCTTCCAAATCTGTAATCTCTGGAATTTCTTCGGCGGTTTCAATAACCAGTTCTCTTAAATCTTTCAATTTATCTCGTACAAAATCGGGATAAGTTTCCAATTTTGCCTCAAATTCAGGATTTGTTGTTATTTTCAATTTGCTCATTTTTTTTCATTTAACAGCAACCAAAATTTCTACTTCTGCATCTGTCGGATTTTGTGCTTTTTCGCCGTATATTTCAAAATCTGTTGTATATAATCTATCTAAATCAGCGTTCCAAATTTTAGACCATTCTTCATAAACTGCACCTTTGGTTAAATCACCTTTGGCTATAAATTTTGTATAATTACCACCTTCAATAGTTTTTGCCACCATTCCGTTAGGAATAATAGCTGTATTTTCAACTTTGCAACCTAAAATGGTAGTATAAGGTTGGGTATAATCGCCTTCATATTCGGTATAAATAGCATAAATGGTATTATCTATTTTATTGGGAATTTTGTCTAAAATACCTTCTGACATCAATTTATTCCATAATGTTTCTATATCTTTGGCTGATTGCCCGTTCTCGTTAGTCGTTCTTACTGCAATACCAATTACGGCAAATGCTTCAATGTTTGTTTTGTCCATTTTTAACTCATTTTTTAATTATTGATATTGCAAAGATAGACCCTGCTTATGACAAAGGTATGTCAGGGGTGG
>PDWJ01003074.1_pt1 | contig 30485 bp, 30 predicted proteins | sample 1430881 | NCBI WGS metagenome assembly PDWJ01 (sample SAMN01162460, study PRJNA174530) | Oral metagenome, whole genome shotgun sequencing project. | biome: Marine environment; feature: Marine mammal; material: Swab sample of the gingival sulcus; isolation source: swab sample of gingival sulcus...
ATTGCCGACAGAGTGAATTTCCCGACACTGCCCTGCGTTGTCGAGAAATCTACATTAACTTTGAAATAGGTGTCTAAAATAGGTTGACATGTTCCGCCATAATGGCGTCGTCATCTAATTGCCTGGTAAAATCTAACCCTTTGTAAGATTCCAGCAAATCCAGCATGGCCCTGCCGTTTTTACACACATTTTCACTTAAAGCGCCCTTTAATTCGATTAAACTTCTTTCTACAACCTGTAGCGTTTCTTCTTGCGTATCAGTATTTAGCTCGGCAACAAAATTGCCTGTTTTTAATTCATTGACAAAGCTGTTTATTTGCTCCAAAAACGAATATTCGCTGGATAGATTTGCTGTCACTTTTTTTATGTTATGGTTTATCTGTTTTGCCATTTGTCCAAATTCATCATTAGTTGTCACTTCTATGTAGTCGACAGATTTGGTGCGTTTGTTTAGAAAATCAAAAAAGCTGCCCAAGCCTTCTTGCATGCGTTTAATTGCTGTCAGTATCCGTTTGGCAAACAATAAAATCAGAGTCACTATCAGAACAAAACCGATAACTGCGACGGTCATAAAAAACACAAAGTTGTTTCGCATCAGCTCTTTTATGCTTGTCGTATTGCCTGCAACTTTTTGATTTATATTGTCTATATAGATGCCTGTCGCTAATAAAATATCATCTGAATTTGGAATCAATATCGAATAGGTTGTTTTTTCTCTGACAACGTTAGTTCCATCACCTTTAACTTGATTGAAAGTATAAGTAGTGAAACCACCGTCTTTTTTATAAGCGTTATCGCGGATTTCGCGCACAAATAATTTGCCTCGCGTGTCTTTTAGATCGTACAAGCGTTTACCAATTAAGTCTTTACGAATTGGCAACACGACAGGGGTGTAATCACTATGACAGAAAAAATAACCTGATTTATCCTTCTCATACCGCAAATCTTCCAAAACCGAGCCTATAATAGCTACCTGCTCGGCTTTATTTTTACCTTTTATCAAGGTACTTAGCGAAAATGCCACAGAATCTGTTGCCAGTTTGATTCTATCCTTGATATCCGATTTGGTTATGGAGATAAGTTCATCGTTGGTAGCGTTGTAAACTTTAACGTAGTTATAATAGAAATTTATTAACATCAATGACATAAGTACAAATATTATAGCTGTTAAAGCGATGAATCTTGCTTTGATGCTTAGACTGAGTTGTGACTTTTTCATTGTCGTTGTCCCTATTGTTGAATGTGACTAACACCGTTTTCAAGATGGTTATCACAACAACCTAGCGATCATTGCGAGTTATTGAACGCGAATCATTTAATAATAATATTGGTACAAAAAACCTATAAAGCAAATTGGTATCATACTTCTTACCGAATTAACGTCTAACGCCCAGTAGATAAGAATTTTTTGGCATAGAAAAGGGGCTTTCGGCCCCGGAAGAATTCTGTTTAAATGCCCAGCAAGCGAGTATTAGAACGGAATGATGTTCGTTCCCGCCGCCCGCTCAGCGCCCGGCGCAATACATCCTGGTTCTGCATCAGCAGGGCACGCAGATCAACAGGCATCCCCTCGCAAATAAGACAATAGAAAACCTCGGCAGGTATATCTGTTTCTGTTAGGAGTCGATGGGCGTGACTTTCTGCATGACGGACTCCTTTATCCAGTTTTGGCCAACTCATTGACCTCGAGCACTGGCAACGCAAACACCCTTTCAATGACATGTGGCGTGTACTTGTCATAACGAAACTCGGCGCGTGCAACGATATAGGCATAGTCGGCATCCAGGGGTGTTACAAAATCAATCTGCTGTCTGACACCGGGTTCTACAAAAATAAAGTTCCAGCCTTCAGGCACAAGGTTGACCTGATCGGGTTTAGCTTTGTTCGGGATGGCCTTATCGGAACCGATAATCTTGTGCGGAAATTCAAGTCTGGGAGAATGATTTTCCCATATCTGCAAATCTTCATTTTTTCTGATGCCGCGAACCCGAAAGACGATTTCATTGAATTGGTGTCGTACAAGACTCTTGTTGTCGGCATAGATAACAAATTCGGCGACATAATTCCCTTTTTGCGGGCCAAAGAAGTTGGCTTCCATGGTGAATTCGATATGCGGCTGGTAGCGACGTTCAATCTCCGCCCGTTTTTGTTCTTTCTCTTCCCGCTTCAACTCGTTTTGGCGCTGATAGGCGTTATCGAATTGTTTCAATCGCCTATTAAACCAATAGCCGAGAAGAACAATAACAATGGATGTCAACGTTGAAATAACTGTAGAAATAATTTGAAAATTGGTCATTATCGCTTCTCCTGCTATATTGATTAGTCTTTCTTCCCTAATACCCCTGCCATATTTCCTGAACCGGCTTGGCTTCGTCTACAACGAACCAAGGTGTTCTCGCTGCGATCAGAATGCATAGAGAACCGCGCCTGTATTACGAAACTGAAATGCAGCACAGTGGCTGGCCGCTTTCTCCCCATGGATCTTGCAATCTCTATCCCTAATATCTGTGCAATTTAATTTGTTCACATGCCACTTGAAAGTTGATTTTGCCATTCGCTGCAGATAGCCCAACCCTTTTTTAATTCACCTTTCGATATATTTGTATACTCAATGGCCCCCTCAAAACCTCGTTTGATGTTACGGGCTTCGGTGTGTCGGGATCGTGCTCCCCGTAGTCGAAAACCACCTGGAACATCCAGCCGACCCTATCAATCTGCGCATCTTCCAGGAAAGCGGGGCGTTGGTCCCTATCGTCAAGTAGAAAGGTTCGGTTTCCGTAACGAATCTGCTTCAGATAGCGGTTGACCTTGCGGCGGGCATCATCACGTCTTCCGCGATTGCGCTCGCAGGCCCGGGCGAGATTAACACCAGTACCATCTTCTTCTTTGCAGTCATGGCCAATACAGTTGCCCTTGTCGTCACGCGTCTCGCAGATCAGCCAACTAAAAATATGAGCTCGATCCTCAGGGGCTGTGATGCGGGAGTTCTCGTCCTTGCCGCAGAGAGTTAAAACATTGTCTTTTGAGATAGAGCGCCAGTGAACATCAGCTGGATCACTTTAGGAGCCCTTTCTCAGCCTTGCAAAAAAGGTTTTTGGGTTAAACCTGCTCATCCCTGCCCTCCTTCTGCCACAGTGATTTGTTCAACTCCCAAGGTAATTCACGAGCGTTGAGGCACGGCAGGTCAAATCATTATGTTTGGGCACTATCTCTTTTCGTATGTCCATCTCTTAAGTGTTCAACTGACTCTCCGGCCAATGCTTCACCTTCAAAATCATAAGCACGACCAAAACCTTTGACAAATCGGCCTGATGTGGGGGTCAGCTTGAATAATTTGAAATCTTTCATCTCGGATAAGTCGTTAATTCTGTTGCCATGCCTGTCAGCGAGAGCGGTCAATCCTACTTGCCACTGTTCTGATGAATAATCCAGTTTTTCACAGTTAACACTATAATTCACCCGCTTACGCGCGAATAAATCTTTGGCTTCGGCTTCATCTTCAACAATCAGGATTGACGCTGCTGGGTTGTGCTGCAAGTTAACAGCGTGAATCGCGATTTCGCTTATCAGCACATATAAACAGGATTCACCCAAAGCAAAGGGTGCATAGGATGCGTAGGGTTTACCCTCAGGAGTCATGCTCGAAAGCTGCAAGCTTTTGCGAGAACCGACAAAGTCGATAATCTCTTGCTGGATGCGCTTGCCTAATTCCGGATTTTTCATAGTTTTTTCTCCTATCTAAATAACAATGATTATCTTTATTGAACACGTTTTCATTCAATAGTTAGACGCGTAAGACTACAGGGAGCGGTGATCGTTTGTCCAGTTTCAGCCTTATGTCGTGCCATTTTTTCGGTGCCAGCATCCATAGTCGTACCTGACGCCAAATCAACAAGCCAAACACAGACATCAACGGACAACTTTGTTAGAATGCCGCGGGCAATTGAACAGGTGTAAAACTAATGGCAAACTCCCGGGAAATATTTGGTTCACGTATAGGATTTATTCTCGCCGCAGCCGGCTCTGCGGTGGGTATTGGTAATTTGGTTGGATTTCCAGTCAATGCAGCAAAAAACGGCGGCGGTGCCTTTCTCATTATCTACGCCTTGTTTGTCTTTCTGTTTTGTCTTCCTGTCATGTTGGCCGAAATTGCTGTCGGTCGGCATTCGACAAAAAATCCGCTCGGCACCTACCAGTCGCTGGCGCCAACCAGCCGCCTCTGGCCTATAGGCGGCTGGTTGGCACTGATAACACCCTATATGATTGCGGTGTTTTATGCGGTTATTACAATGTGGGTTCTCGGCTACCTGATACTGTCAGCCACCGGCAACCTGGAGCAACTGGCTACGCCCGGCTATTTTGGCGAATTTATCAATGCCAAAACCGCTTTTGTCTACCTGGCGCTGCTGGCGGGCACTGTGGGCTTGATTCTCAGCGCTGGTGTTCAGGACGGTATCGAGCGTGCTGCCAAAGTAATGATGCCAATGTTGTTTATCATATTGATTGGCTTGGTCGTTTTTGTTCTGACCCGTGATAACGTCATGGTCGGCATCAAGTTTTATTTGATCCCTGACTTTAGCAAAATCACCATACAGGTCATCAATGGCGCTATGAGTCAGGCGTTCTTCTCCTTATCTTTGGGAATGGGCATCCTGATTACCTACGGTTCCTATATGGACAAACAGGACAGTATCGTCGCCTCCAGCAAAATAGTCGCATTGGCTGATACCGGCGTCGCTTTTATTGCCGGGCTAATGATTTTGCCCGCGATTTTCTCCTTTAATCCGAATATCAACCCACAAGAGCTTTCCGAATCCTCTATTTCGCTGATTTTCAGCTTTCTACCACAAATTTTTCTCTCCATGCAAGACTCGATCGGTTACTTTGGAGCCAGTCTGGTAGCTACCACTTTCTTCCTGTTGACGTTTTTTGCCGCACTGACCTCATTGGTCTCCATTATCGAAGTACCCGTTGCGGCACTTATCGACCACAAAAGATCCAGTCGTAAACAGGCATTGATAACAGTGGGATTTACGATGATTCTGATGTCCGCCATCTGCATAGTTTCTTTCGGTATGGTGGAATTCTTCACCCGATTTGCCGAATACGGTGGCCAATCCAAATCATTCTTTGACGTTGTTATCGATATATTTTACGAAACCATACTGCCCCTGAACGGATTTCTTGTTTGTATGCTGGTCAGCTTCCGCTGGAAAAAAGCCAACTTTGACCGAGAGCTGGAACTGGGTGACCCGGATTACAAGGGGTCGCTGCTGGAGCGTTACGTCAATGTATCGCTGGAAACCATTATCCCGTTAATGCTGTTGTTCGTGTTTATCAACACCGTACTCTTTAAGTTTTTTGGTTACCGCATCATTTGAATGCCGGGCCATTAGCCGAATGGTAATGGCCGCTGCTTTATCAGGGAAAAGGAGAAATTGAGAAGACACCCTACTGCCAGTCTTTTAGCCCGTATTTATCCAAAATAACCTTGAGTTCGCCATTATCTCGCAATGCTCTGGTGCCATCAGTCAACAGCTTGGCGTATTCTTCCGAGCTCGTTTTTGCGGGAGAACAAGCCACATAAAGTTTATTCGGTTCGCCCAGTTTGGCCACTTCGACCACTTCGCCCGTTTTACCCATCTCAGCCAATTTGCCCTCCATAACAAGCTGGCTTTCTACAATGATATCAAGCCGTCCCGCAAGTAACATTTTGATATTTTTTGCCAGGGCCTCTTTGCCTTTGGAGGTATTCACCAAACTCTTTCCCTTGTTCGCGGCAATGTGAGCATCGAGAATGCCGCCATCATAGCTATAACCGCTAATCACCCCCAATCGGTTTGTCATCAAATGCTGTTTATCGAAAGTCCACTGTTTACCCGGTTTGGCGAAAAAAGCCGTATTATCCATTGCCTGAACTTCTTTCGGGTAAACCAAATCAGGTGCCTCCTCTTTATGGACTCCGACAATACAATCTATTTCCCCCTTGCGGACGATATCGACTGCTCTCTCCCAGGGTGCAATCTGATAGTCAATCGTATGCCCCCCTTTGGCCAGGGCCCTGGCAGCGATTTCGATCATAAATCCGGGCGAGTTACTGCCGGGCACACCATTAAAGGGGTACCATTCATCCGCCCTGATCGTTACCGTATCCGCCAATGCCTGCATACCAGACAAAATCAGACAAATAGACATCAAACCGTTTTTCCAATATTTGATCATCATCATTCTCCCTGAGGGGGTAGGTGTTTTCATGTTTTATTCATCCCATTGCCTTTACTATCGGGCAGGCAAAAACGACTACCACCCGAAGGCAATGATCGTTTTAGCGGGAAGAAAGGGACATCGAGAAACTCGGTCATTCTGAATATGAGACAGGTTATTTCCAGTCTTCCAGCCCGTATTTATCCAAAATAACCTTGAGCTCACCACTGCCTCGCAGTGCTCTGGTGCCATCAGACAACAACCTGGCATATTCTTTTGAACTCGACTTTGCAGGAGAGCAAGCCACATAGAGGTTATACGGGTTATTCATTCTGGCCACTTCGACCACTTCACCTGCCTTTCCCAACTCGGCCAATTTAGCCGCCATAACGAAAGGGCTTTCCACAACAATATCGATTCGCCCGGCAAGCAACATTTTGATGTTCTTATCCAGCGCATCCGTACCTTTGGAAACATGCACCAAACCCTTCTTCTGATTGGCCGCGATGTGGGCATCAAGCATGCCTTTGTCGTAGCTGTAACCACCAATAACCGCCATTTTATTCGCCATCAAATGCGCTTTATCAAAAGCCCATTGTTTCCCTGGTTTGGCGTAAAAAGCCGTATCCTCAACTCCTTGAGCTTCTTCCGGGTACTCCAGATCCAGCGATCCTTTGCGGGTACCGACAATGCAATCTATGCTCCCATCTTGAACGGCATCGACAGCTCGTTCCCAAGGCATGTTTTTATAGTCAACCGTGTGCCCCCCTTTGGCCAGGGCCTTGGCAGCGATCTCTATCATAAAACCGGGCGAGTCACTGCCGGGCACACCATTAAAAGGATACCATTCATCCGCTCTAATCGTTACCGTATCCGCCAATGCCGAACCACCTGACAGACACAGGCAAACCAAAACCAGACAGTTTTTCCAATAGTTAATCATCGACTATATTCCCCTATAAAGTTAAGTATTTTTATTAACCAGTCTTTACTGAATTATTTTTCTTCACTGACTTATTTTAGTGTAGACCAGTATTTCAACAACAAAGTCAAAATTGTTGACTATACTTTGCAGATAGTTCACCTCAACCAATCAATCTGGTGCTCATGCGCTTGAAGTATACTGGAGCAAAAAACGATGATGACATTGAGTCGCAAATTCAACCTATCCCTGATTACAGGCATTACCGCGATACTCGCAGCGGCGGCTTTCTACAATATCCATGAACACAAAGAACATCTGTTTCACGAACTACACGAGAAAGCGGAACGTATTGAACAACGACTGGGAGTGGCATTACCCGGGCCGATTTGGGATTTCTCTCTGGAAATAGTCGAGAGGCTTGTCAGATCCGAAGAAGCAGACCTGGAAGTCCTCAAGATTGAGGTGACCGACGCTAACGGCAAGTCCATGCTGGAGGACAGCAGTGATTTCATTGAGCCGGATGAAGAGCTGACCTGGTCAACCCCGATTTTTTACAATGGTGACGAAAACGAAAAAAAGATCGCCGAAATGACCATTTATATGACGGACGCCGCCATCAATGAACATGTCAGCCACTCAATTTATTCCAACGTGCTCAGCATCGCCATCATCAATCTCGTTATTCTGTTACTTTTCAATCTGTTTCTACGCCGACTGGTGATAGGCCCAATGAATCAAATCAACGCTCGCCTCGAAGATATTGCCAACGGCGACGGTGATTTGACACAGACAATAGACTACCACACCAATGACGAGTTCGGCATATTGACACGGAATGTCAACCAGTTTATTACCAGTATTCGCTCCACCGTCTCCCGGGTGCTGTCGCAAAGCCAACACCTGGAAAACGCGACATCTCATTCAGCCGCTTCAATCAATGAGATGAGCACCCAGGTGCACAGTCAGGAAAAAGAATTGGGCAGTCTGATCTCCGCTTTACACCAGATGACCGACGCCTCCAATGAAATAGCACGTTCGGCATTGGAAACAGCCACATTGGTACAAGAATCCAAAAACTCCGCCGATGATGGCAGTGTTCGGCTTAGAGATGCGGCCTCGGCGAACAGTCAGCTGGTTGAAGGTGTCTCTGCCGCTGTCGGCGTCATCGAAGAACTCGAACAGGAAGTCGATTCCATCAGCTCGATTCTCGATATCATAAGAAACATCGCCGAACAAACCAACTTACTTGCCCTGAATGCCGCGATAGAAGCCGCCCGTGCCGGTGAACAGGGGCGAGGATTTGCCGTTGTTGCCGATGAAGTGCGTCAACTGGCACAGAGAACCGTCGAAAATATCAATAAATCCTTGCTGCATGCCGATCAAATTGCAACAGCAGCAGAAGAGCAGACCACAACGATGGGAGAAATAGATAAGAATGTCACTAACATTGGCAGTTCGCAAAAAGAACTGGTCAGTTCAGCGGCGACGAATAGTGATCTGACCACAGAGTGTGAGAGCATCGTGCAGGAATTAAATCAGCTAATGGGCAAATTCAAAGTATAGCGAGATACGGTCAATACGCGAAAATGTCTCCTTGCGCCTGCCAGTTCTGATCACTTCGAATGAATGACAGAGGCAAAAACCAACCAAATCGGCACAACAAGGCGCGACAATTAGTACGAATGATTTTCATTTATTATAAATCAAGATAGCGCTATACTCGGCAGTGCTGGTTACCAGCCGTTGCTACTGTTAGTCACGTATCGAACTGATTTTAATAAATTCTGGTGCTCCATATGATGCCTATAATCATTCGTTTTTTTACGATCTTCGGGTTATTCCTGTTTACCACTGCTGGTTTGCTGCTGAACACTCAGGCAGTGGCAGACGAACCGTCTGCAACAGGTCAACGTATTATTTCCATCGGTGGCTCCGTCACTGAAATTGTTTATGCCCTGGGCGAGGAGAACCGCCTGGTCGCACGCGACACCACCTCGACCTATCCGGAAGCGGCCAACAAGCTGCCAAACGTAGGCTACATGCGCCGACTATCACCCGAGGGTGTATTGTCGGTAGCACCGGACATGATTATTGCCGAAGCCGGAAGTGGCCCGCAAGAAACCATCGATGTTCTCAAGCAAGCCTCTGTCAATTTTATCGAAATTCCTGATGGCTATGACCGCGATGCAGTCAAAACAAAAATACTGGCCGTTGCGGACGCGCTGGGCCTGCCGCAAGAAGGTGCTGCACTGGCTCGAAAGGTCGATGCCAAGCTGGCGATCGCTGAAAGCAAAGCCGCTGCCCATCAGGGCGAACCCAAGCGAGTGTTGTTTATCCTGTCAACCCGAGGTGGTCGGATTATGGCTTCGGGTACCGATACCGCCGCCGATGGCATCATCCGTATGGCAGGCGGTATCAATGCCGTAGGCCAGTTTCAAGGCTATAAGCCGGTAACCGATGAAGCCATTATCGCCGCGGCACCAGATGTCATTTTGATGATGGCACGCAGTGGTGCTGCAGGCAGCGACCATAGCAAGGCAGACGACGAATTGTTTGGCATGCCGGCTATTGCCACTACGCCGGCAGCCAAAACCCGCAGTGTCATCCGCATCAACGGTCTGCTATTACTGGGCTTTGGCCCGCGTACCGCCGAAGCGATCAAAACACTCAACGAAGCACTGTACCGTGACTCCGAGACCAACCATTAATGAGCACCGGACAACTCTCTCGGTTATCAGGAGAAACAAGAACCCGGGAAAAACCGCGAATTGCCGGTGACCGCCAACACCGTGCGCGTTATACGCTGGTGGTACTGCTGGCATTGCTGGTTTTGGTCAGTCTGAGCAGCCTGGCGGTGGGTGCTTCGGACACTTCGCTTTGGGACACACTACTGAAGTTGTTCAGCGGTGAAGCGATCAGTTTACGGGAACAGATTATCCTGTTCGATATTCGCGCCCCACGCACTGCCATGGGTGTGCTGGTTGGCGCATCATTGGCCGTTTCGGGCGCTGTCATGCAAGGTCTGTTTCGTAACCCGCTGGCCGATCCGGGATTGGTTGGCGTTGGCGCCGGCGCCGGTCTGGGCGCGATTTCAGCCATTGTACTAGGCACCCTGCTACCGGCAGGCGTGACCGTTTTGTTGGGTAACTATATGGTACCGGCAGCTGCATTTGTCGGTGGCTGGATCACTACCCTGTTGCTATACCGAATCTCGACCCGTCACGGACGCACGTCAGTCGCGGTAATGCTGCTGGCAGGTATCGCATTGGGCGCATTGGCAGGGGCGCTGTCCGGCATTCTGGTTTATCTGGCGGATGACGCGCAACTACGTGATCTGACCTTCTGGGGATTGGGTTCACTGGCCGGCGCAACCTGGATAAAGCTATTCGCAGCGGCACCACTGATTATTCTGGCGCTGCTGGTTACGCCATTTCTGGCGCGAAGCTTGAATGGCCTGGCCTTGGGAGAGGCTGCCGCGTCCCACCTGGGAATACCCGTGCAGCGAATGAAAAACATTGCCATTATGATGGTGGCGGCAGCGACCGGCGCCGCAGTAGCAGTCTCCGGCGGAATTGGCTTTATCGGTATTGTCGTCCCTCATCTGTTGCGTCTGGCAATCGGCCCGGATCACCGGTATTTGCTGCCCAATGCGGCGTTACTCGGTGCCAGTTTGTTGTTGGTAGCCGACATGATCAGCCGCACAATCGTCGCTCCAGCCGAATTGCCGATTGGTATTATCACTGCAACCCTGGGCGGACCGTTCTTCCTGTACATTTTGCTGCGTAACCGTGGCGTGTTGGATATGTGAGCCGGATATGATCAAAGCAGAAAAAATTTTCGTCAGATTTGGTCGCAGTGAGATTTTGCATGGTATCGATTTCAGCGCTAGCGCCGGTCGGTTTACCGCGATTGTCGGGCCGAATGGTTCCGGTAAAACAACGCTAATGGGTACCATTACCGGCGACGTTGATTACACCGGCAACATCACCCTGGATGATGATCCGATCGCCAGCATGAAACCCTGGGAACTGGCTAGCCGGCGTGCGGTATTGCCTCAGTCAACCCGGCTGGCGTTTCCGTTTACCGTGTTGGAAGTGGTTCGACTCGGCTTGCTTGCCGGTATTCAGGCCGAACGAAGCGAACTTCCGGGGTTGGCATTACAATCGGTCGGCTTATCCGGGTTTGAAGGCCGGTTTTATCAGGAATTGTCCGGTGGCGAACAACAGCGGGTACAACTTGCCCGAGTACTGGTACAGGTCTGGGAACCGGTAATTAACGACCGACCCTGTTGGTTATTCCTCGATGAGCCAGTATCCAGTCTGGACATCGGTCACCAACTCGATGTCATGCAGATCGCCCGGCGTTATGCCGATGCCGGCGGTGGCGTGGTCGCGGTAATGCACGATCTGAACCTGACGGCAATGTATGCCGATAGCGTGGCCTTGATTCACCAGGGAAATCTGATATCTCAGGATACACCACAGAAAGTGCTGACAAACGAGCGTTTATCGGCGGCTTATGATTGCCAGTTAAGGGTAAACACCACACCAACCGGGGAAACTCCTTTTGTGTTACCACAGGCGGCCAGCTGAACCGGTTTCTTACGAATATGATAATTCTACCCAAGAACCTATTCGATGTTTTGAATCTGCTCACGCATCTGCTCAATAATCACTTTTAAATCTACCGCGGCGCGGGTTGTTTCTGTTACGATGGATTTGGAAGCCAGGGTATTGGCTTCACGATTCAATTCCTGCATTAGAAAATCCAGTCTTCTGCCAACCGGTTCTTTCCGGTCGAGTACTTGCCGCACTTCTCTGGTGTGGGCGTCCAGGCGATCCAATTCTTCTGCCACATCGGATTTTTGCGCCAGCAAAACCATTTCCTGCTCGATTCGTGCAGGCTCCAATTCATCTTTAATTTCTGACAACCTGGCCTCGATCGCCTCTTTTTGCGCGTTTAAAATTGCAGGTAAGCGACCACGAACTTCCAGAACGATGCAATCAATTTGATTCAAACGATCACTAAGCAGGGGTTCGAGTCGACGCCCTTCGTTTTCCCTGATTTCCAACAATTGCTTTATTGCCGCCTCATAACTCTGCAGCAAGGTGCTTTTGATCGCACCAGAATCCATCTCTCTGGAATTCAATACACCAGGCCACTGCATAACATCGAGAGCACTGATATGCGCGGGGTTATCCAGAATACGATTGATCTGGTTGGCTACTTGATTAAGGTTCGTTACCAAAGCCAGATTGACTTCTAGACTGTCGTCTTCGCCAGCTGCCATTGTCACTCGAAGTGATGTTTCTACTTTACCTCGCTTAAGATACTTTCTCTGACATTCTCGCAAAGCGGTTTCCAATTCGCGATAACCATCGGGCAGTTTAAAATGGGATTCAAGATAGCGATGGTTCACGCTTCTTATCTCCCAAGTCAAACTCCCCCAGTCACATTCAATATCTTTGCGCGCAAACGCTGTCATACTTCTAATCACGTTCCCCTCCTGCGCTTATAATTAATTGACATGCTTATCTATTTTTTTCTGCAATCAAATCAGATGCGTGTTAGAATTTTCACCCAGTACTTTTTAGATATGGTACCAAGGCGTTGGCTGTGTTTACCATGGTAACGCAAAAAAAACCAGACATTGAAGCACCGCCCGCCCAATCATCCAGACTTTAAACAGCCTATCGACCAGGAATAATTCATGAGACCAAGTGGCCGTTCGCCCGATCAAACCAGAGAGATAAAAATAACCCGTCACTATACCAAACACGCAGAAGGCTCTGTACTGATCGAGTTTGGCGACACCAAAGTCATCTGTACCGCCACGGTTGAGAATTCAGTACCCCGGTTTTTGCGTGGCGAAAACAAAGGCTGGGTAACTGCGGAATACGGCATGCTGCCGCGTTCAACAGGGTCTCGAATGAACCGGGAAGCAGCTCGTGGCAAACAGGGAGGCAGGACGGTAGAAATTCAACGCCTTATCGGACGATCATTGCGAGCAGCCGTTGATTTACCCAAACTGGGTGAACACACCATCACGGTCGATTGCGATGTCATTCAAGCAGATGGTGGCACCAGAACGGCCGCGATTACCGGTGGCTGCGTGGCTTTGGCGGACGCGATCAACCATTTGGTCAGCTCAGGCAGAATAAAAGAAAATGCACTGAAACAAATGGTTGGCGCAATCTCTGTCGGAATTTACCAAGGCGATACCATTTTGGATCTTGATTATCCGGAGGACTCCGCTGCAGAAACCGATATGAATGTAGTTATGACTGACAAAGGCGGATTTATCGAGGTTCAGGGTACAGCGGAAGGTGAGGCATTTGCTCAGGAGGAGTTTGACAACATGCTGGTGCTGGCTAAAAAGGGAATTGGCAAAATTTTTGCTGTCCAGGAAAAGGCGCTGAGCGAGAACAAATAGTCGCTTGCACTCATCCTCAACTTACCAAAGAGTTGAGGAAAAGACGATTCATCAGGGCATTTCTATATCATAATCAACGATAACAGGAGCGTGATCGGAGAATCTGGTTTCTTCATCAATAAATGCGTTATATATCAGTGGCTGCAGGCTGCCGGTAACAATCTGATAGTCGGTTCGCCATCCGGATTGCTTCCGCCAGCCTTTGGCCCACTCAGGCCACCAGGTAAATTGCTTTTTGCCCTTGCAGACTTCTCGAAAAGCATCGACATAACCCAAGGAATCAAATACCTCATCGAACCAGGCTCGTTCATCCGGGAAAAAACCGGATATATCCATTTTGTGATAGCGCTGACTCGCGTCCGTTACCAAATGTGCAGACTGGAAATTACCTGCAAAAATAAACCGTCTGCGTTTTCGCAAGGTTTTTTGTAAGTGTGAGAGGAACGCAGCTAAAAACTGGTCTTTCTCTTCCTGCTGTGTTGCGTCTTCGAGTGCACAAGGCACCAACATACTGGCGACACTGACATTTTCAAAATCCGCTTGTAAAAAACGTCCTTGACGGTCAGCAGGTTCGTAGGCAAAACCATACATAATGGCTTTCGGAAAATGTTTGGTATAAATCGCCACACCACCGTCCTGGACGTTTTCTGCATCCAGAAAATACACTTCGAACCCTTCAGGATGATAACTATCATCATCAAAGTCGTATGCTTTCCCTTTAATATCCTGTACACAGACGACATCGGCATTTTGTTTGGCCATCCAGTCAAAAAAACCCTTGTCTGCTGCCTGTTTCAAGCCATTGACACTGATTGATACTACCCGCATAGATATTCCCTATTCTTGTTTGCGTGTATGATACCTAATTCAATTATTTTGAAAAAGTATAGATTAAGGTTTATTCATTATATGCAAGATTATCAAAAAGAATTTATTCAATTCGCAATAAAGCAAAAAGTACTCAAATTCGGAGAATTCAAACTAAAATCAGGCAGAACCAGCCCGTATTTTTTCAACGCCGGTTTATTCAATACTGGTCTGGCACTTGCCAAACTTGGTAAGTTTTACGCGGCAGCACTTGATAACAGCGACATTGCCTATGACGTACTATTTGGTCCGGCTTACAAAGGAATTCCGCTGGCATCAGCCACGGCTGTCGCTCTGGCGACAGACTTCGCAACCGATACCCCTTATGCGTTTAACAGGAAAGAAGCGAAAGATCATGGGGAAGGCGGAACCATTGTCGGAGCGCCATTGCACGGAAAAATCATGATTGTCGATGATGTGATTACAGCGGGAACAGCGATCAGAGAAGTCATCGAGATTATCGAAACTCAGGGAGCGATGCCAGCGGGCGTACTTATCGCGCTCGACAGGCAGGAAAAAGGTCAGGGTGAGCTCTCCGCTATACAAGAAATCGAGCGACAATATGCTATTCCTGTCGCAAGCATTGTAACACTGCACCATTTGCTTGATTTTTTACGTTCGGAAGCCAACGAACAACGGAAATATGCCGATCAGGTAGCCGAGTATCGTGACCGATATGGCGTCAGTTAGAACCCTGGAACAGGGCAGATTGTAAATCAGCTTGGCAGGTGTCACAGATAGAGATTCCTGCCGAAGCCATCAACAATGCTTATGTCGGTGTTGAATTGTAACCAGCTGCCAACTCTCTTTGGTACAGACGAAAATTGGGTTTGAATCCTGATTCTATTGGCAAAAGTTATATCAGCAAAAACTTTCAACCCACTTATTTTCTGTTATTCTAAACTGTACCACTATGATTTATTCAATATCTTTTAATTATGTGAGGAATAACGGTAACACAGCGGTGTAGCGTGTTTATATAAAATTACCGATTAATCTGAACGATTGGGCTATTAATGCAATTTTTCCGATTTTTTTTACCTGCGATATTCGCTGCCATTGCCTTGACTCAAATCCCGGAAACGAAGGCGGGGAACCTATATCGCTATAGAGACGAAAATGGCGTGGTTGTTCTTGACATTACAGTACCACCGGAAATAGTAAAAAATGGCTATGAGGTATTGAACAAAAATGGTCGTGTCATTAAGGTCATACCCCCTGCTTTGACACCAGAGCAAATAAAACTTCGCGATGCAGCAATAGTCGAAAAAATAAAACGCGAAAAAGCCCGAAAAGCGCAACTTGAAAAAGACAAAGAGCTACTGAGGCTCTACAGTCACCCTGACGACATCATTATTGTTTGGAAAAGAAAGCTTGAAGATATTAACTCAGTTATAAGACTCAAAGAGGAAAATATCATTATTCAACAAAACAAACTCGAAAATTATCAGCTGGATGCTGCAAACGCTGAAAGAGCGGGCAAGAAAGTAAGCGAGAGACTCATCGAGAATATGGCAAGGACACGGCAAAAAATTCTGGTATTGACTGACGAAGTAAGCTCCCACAATGCCGATATCAGGGTTCAGAACAGTTACTTTCTGGGCAAAATGAAACGCCTGATTGAATTGACTAAAAGAGAACCCTCGTTGCCGATTCCAACACTCGCATTTCCAAAGTAAAAAAATCACTCCCCAAGGCAAAATTCCTGACCTTTTTTCACAAAACCAAGAAAGCCATCATTTATCGGGTCTTGAGTTGGTGAGGGCAGGTAGTGATATAACCATATTTTGGCCCTGCTTTGCCGGTCTAACCGGCATAGCTCATTATAATGAGCGTGAACACCGGAAGGAGTAGAGGCTGTTTCACAATCATGGAAAACCAAATCGACATTGGGTAGTATTCTCTCGATAGTGTTCGGGCAAAATTTGGTATCGGTAGTGATAAAGGCACTTGCTCTGCCATCCAGCTGTCTGAGTATAAGCCCATAGCTAAACAGGTTAGCTTCGCGACAATTCATATGTGGCATTCTAACCGGTGTCAAGCTGAGTCCTTCCCACTCGAACGAGCAACCGTTTTGAACCGTGATACAATGAAAGTAATCCTGTAACTGTAATGACTTGTTTTCAACGCAAGCCAGACCACCTTTTAGACTATGATGCCAAAGTGGCTCGATGATACTTTCTTCCGTAAACAGCTTTAAAGTAGGCAACGCTGGGTTGAAGTATGTCGAAAAAGCCACCCATTCCAACCCGCCAATATGATCTGCGTGCAGGTGAGAAATGTAGATTGCATCGAGTTCAGACAGTGGGTCGATACCCTCCGCAACCGCATCCTTGAGAGAGAATCTCGCATCTGAACCACAATCAAGCAGCAATTTTTTACCCGTAGGTGCGGTAATCAGCATATTTGACTGATAGTACTCCGGCGTTGTAAAGGCAGACCCGACACCAATGAACTTGATTTTCATGCTATTTAACGCAAACCATTTGGCTTGATTGAGCCTCTTTTCAGTTATAAGCTGAATTATTCTTAGTCTAAAAACAGAATAGTAGACGATAGAAAATCGGTCAATTAACCGGAAACGAGCAATCCGAAAAATAGCACCAAAAACAACAGATACAGAACAAAAAAGCCAAGCCTCAGTCTGGTTCTCTGACACTTGATATAACGGCTATCCCAGAGTTGGCGTCATATGAAGCAAAAAGCCGTTGCCGGCCAATGTCAATTTGTAGGACACCACGTCGTCAGTGCTGTACACGCGCTCGACAATACCTTTGTCGACCAAATAATCGAGCATATCTGTACTTAGTTCATCAATCTTCGCTTTAGCAGCGATTTCGGCCTGCGTTGCCACTCCTTTCAAAGCGAACATGGCACGCATCACGCGCACTTCTGACTTGGATATATCGGGTAACGGCCCTTTGTATGCGGGAAACTGTGATTTTGGAAATTTCGCACAGACACTTTTATAGGACTCCTGAATCGCCTCAATATCAGACTCTTTATCCTCGGTCAGTACATAAGAATGGAATACACCTGAAACTTTGGTTCGATAATCCACTTTCGCTAAAAAAATCGGCAAACCTGAATCCTTGGCGACATGGTAAAATCCAGTTTTCCAGGTTTTTACTTTTCCTCTTGTACCTTCGGGAGTAAACAAAAAAAATACCGTACCTTTATTCTTGTGCCGTGCCACAAAACGTTTTATCAGGTCAACCTGCCCGCGCCCTTTTGTCTGACGAACTATTGGCACAGCGCCAAGCCACAAAATAATCGATCCAAGCAAAGGCACCCGACACCAACTGTCCTTGATTGAAAAATAAATTTTAACATCGAATAAAATCGCCGCACCCAGCGCGTAAACAATATCCCAATTGGACGTGTGGGGGGCAGCGATCGCGACGCCTGGCCCCTTTGGTGCGACATTGACCACTTCCCAGCCGGCCAGTTTAAACCATATTCTGTAGACAACCTTGAGAACAGACTTAAAGACGATACCATCAAAAATCGTTTTGTCTTTGATTTCTAACTTTTTCGTTGTCATTTTTCTTTTCCAATAAAACCACAGTCCAATACATAATAGTACATGCCTTTATTCGAGGCCAAGTTGATAAGGATAACAGGTGTACAAATCAGCTTATGTGCGCTTCAGTGAAACTGTAGCGGATGGCCACTGGCGAAACCAAATGCCTTACCGGTTGAAAACACGAAAGCGAGGCTTGTGGCTATCTATCACAAGCTTTTGTTGAAAACATGATTCTCATAACGTTTTTTGCGATCTTCACAATACTGATTTGATGAATCGGATCTTAGCCAACCGGACAGATTCGCTTCCACTAAGTCCGCGAGAGCGGATACATGCTCGCTTCTGGCGTTGAGGGCGGGAATGTACTCATACTTTTCACCACCGGATTCCAGGAAGTACTCTCGATTTTCTTGCGCAATTTCTTCTATTGTCTCCAGGCAATCGGCCGAAAAACCGGGACATAACACTTGAACGGTGCGAATTCCATCACAAGGCAGAGATTTCATGGTTTCATCTGTATAGGGGCGAAGCCACTCTTCCCTACCTACACGTGACTGAAATGTGGTCATATACTCACCTTCTTTCAACCTCAGCCTTTCTGCCAACAACCTGGATGTTTTATGACACTGACAATGGTACGGATCACCTGAATGCAAATACCTAACAGGTATGCCGTGATATGACAGCACCAGTTTTTGAGCACGGCCAAACTCCGACCAATGCTGTTCGACACTGGTTGCCAGTGCCTCGATGTAATGAGAATAATCATGGTAGGAGGTGACAAAGCGCAGTTCGGGTATCCAACGCCTTTGAGAAAAATCCTCTGCGACAACATCAAACATCGACGCCGTTGTCGTAGAAGAATACTGCGGATATAACGGAATAACGACAAGCTTTCTCACTCCCTTGTCCAACATAGTCTGGATTTTACCTGCAACTGCGGGTTGCCCGTAGCGCATCGCCCAGTCCACTTCAATTTGGCCGCCCCACTTTTGCTTGAGCAGTACGCCTAAAGCCTTTGCCAGCTCTGTGGTGTGAACTCTCAATGGTGAACCCTGCTCGGTCCATACTTCTTGATACGCTTTCGCTGATTTTGCGGGTCGTATGCGCAGAATGATGAGGTTAAGTATAAACCACCAGATCAAACGCGGTACTTCTATTACCCTTGGATCCGAAAGAAACTGTTTCAAAAAAGGGGTCAACGCCTTTTTGGTTGGGGCCTCTGGGGTCCCCAGATTGCCGATTAAAACACCAATTTTATCAGGTTGGCCGTGACTGAACCCAGGGGTATTTTTATATTTCACCTGTCATTCTCTCTATCGTATGCTCCAAGCCCTCGGTAAAGAATACTTTATTTATTAGATAAGTTATGGCGGATCAAATCACCGAAAGCAAAAGTTAAACGGCATTTTTTCAGGCATTCACATCGAACGTAAGTGACCTTGCCAATGACTAAACGCAAGCGATAACTATACAGATAGTAAATCACACCATAAAATGACGCAGAACAATCATACTTGAGATCGATCATACTTAAAGACTAAGATGCTGAAAACAACCCGATTAGAACGATCACCTAAATTAAGAACGATGGTTTAACTGGATTATTTCTAACATGGTGAATACAAGAATCGATCTCAACCTGTTCCAGGTATTCATTACCATTTATAACGAGGGCAATCTGACTCGCGCCAGCGAAGTCTTACATTTGACCCAACCGGCGGTCAGTCACTCTCTAGCCAAATTGCGGGACGCATTTGATGACGCCTTGTTCGTTCGCCGGGGCACGAAAATGGAGCCTACCTTACTGACCCGAAATATCATCGACGATGTTCGCCATTCCGTTGCGGTACTACAAAGTACGCTGCAACCGCAATCCGTCTACGATTACGCTAATTCAACACGAACATTTCAACTCTGTCTGAGAGATATCACCGAAGCCACTTTTCTGCCAAAACTCATGGCCTATGTAGAAGAGAACGCGCCTGGAGTTCGGATTGTGAGCCAGCGGGTTGAAAGAAAAAGAATAGAAAGCTTACTTACATCTGGAAAACTTGATTTTGCCATGGATGTGTTTATTCCTTTCAATGACGACATCAGCCATCAAAAAATTAAACAGGACAGATTTGTGGTTGTGGCTAGAAAGGGGCATCCGTACCTGGACGACGGACTCGATACCGAAACCTACCTGGCATCGAAACATATCCTGGTCTCGACAAGAGCCGAAGGAACCGGATACGAAGACTTTGAATTTTCCCGAATGGGGCTGACCAGACAGATAGCGTTAAGATGTCAGCATTATTTTGTCGCATGCCAGGTGGTAAAAAACACCGATTACCTGCTGACCATGCCCGAAAGCTACGCGCAAAGCCTGAACAGTCAGCTGTCGAATGCCATTCATCGCCTGCCTATCGGCATAGCGCCTATAGATGTTTATCTATACTGGCACAATCAAATTGAAAAAGACGCCGCAAATTGCTGGCTACGGGAAAAATTACTCAACGGTTAACCCGATTACTTCACTCGTCGATTCCAACGTATTCGGTTATACTCATTTTTATTTTGGCGCCGTTGGTTGACGTGATCGCCCGTTTCTTGTTTGGTCTTTGGTTTTCGGCTTGCGCGACCGCCTTTGAGTTTCACCTTGATCGATACGAGACATTTTCATCGGCACGCCCAAAATACGGGTTTTCTGCAGATGCCTCAATACTTCCAGGGGCATTCCGGCTGGCAAACTCACCGTGGTATGGTCATCCATAATATCTATCGCACCAATGTAGCGACTTTCTATATCCGCTTCGTTGGCTATTGCCCCGACAATATGCCTCGGTTCAACACCATGATCATAACCTGCCTCGATACGATACAATTCCATTTCAATGCCATCTCCATCCCTTTTCGATCTTTTACCCGGCGGCCGGCCTCTCCTGCCATTGTCATCTCGTCTTGGCCGCTCCGGTCTTGCTGGTCTTTCTTTGTATTGCCGCTCTTTTAGCAACAATGGCTCACTACCCTGTACTAACTTGGCCAGTGCCGCGGCAATTTCTATCGCTGGAATATTGTGCTCACTCTGATATTGCTCTATCAATTCCTGGAACAGCAGCAAATCTGAATCAACGTCCGATGAAAGCGTGTTGGTAATCCGATCTTTGAAGCGAATAATGCGCGCATCGTTAACATCTTGTGTCGTAGGTAAGACCAATTCTTGAATTTTCTGGTTGGTGGCTTTTTCTATCGCGCGCAGCATTCTCCGCTCCCGGGGAGAGGCAAACAGTATTGCCTGCCCTTGCCTGCCAGCCCGACCCGTTCGGCCTATTCGGTGAACGTAAGATTCAGTGTCGTGTGGAATGTCATAATTTACAACATGGCTGATTCGTTCGACATCCAGCCCCCTGGCGGCCACATCTGTCGCAACCAGAATGTCAGTCTTACCTGACTTGAGAGAAGTGACCGTACGCGCCCGAGACGCCTGAACCATATCTCCATTCAGAGCCTCCGCCGCATAGCCTCGCGCCTGTAGTTTGACGGCCAATTCCTCGGTTGAATTCTTGGTTCGGACAAAAATTATCATACCGTCAAATGTTTCGGTTTCCAGAATACGAGTCAACGCATCCAGCTTATGCATGCCGCTTACCATCCAGACTCGCTGAGTGATAGTAGAGGCAGTCTGGGTTTTTACCTTGATTGTGACTTCTTTCGGATTGTTGAGATAACTGGTCGCAATTCTTTTGATTTCCCTGGGCATGGTTGCCGAAAAAAGTGCAATTTGCCGTTGTTCTGGCGTTTGTTCCAGTATCCACTCGACATCATCGATAAAACCCATGCGCAGCATTTCATCAGCTTCATCCAGCACCAAAGTCGACAATGCTGATAAATCGAGCGTTCCTTTGCGCATGTGATCCATCACACGCCCCGGCGTGCCGACGACCACATGCACGCCTCGTCTGAGTGCATTAATCTGAACCGAATAACTTTGACCACCATAGATAGGCAATACGTGAAACCCCTTGAGGCGGCTTGCGTATTTCTGAAATGCTTCCGCCACCTGAATTGTCAGTTCCCGTGTTGGCGTTAAGATAAACGCCTGCGGTTTGCTTTTTTGCAGATCGATATTAGCTACGATCGGCAACGCAAAAGCGGCAGTTTTGCCTGTGCCCGTCTGCGCCTGGCCTAAAAGGTCATGTCCTTCGAGTAGATAAGGGATAGTTTCTGCCTGAATCGGAGAGGGGTTTTCATAACCCACATCTTTTAATACATTTAACACATTATCGGGTAAGCCGAGAGAATCAAAGGTAAAACTGGGTTGATCAGACATCGCGTATCCTTAAAACGGGGGAAAAGTGGAGAAATAACCAACTGAGCAGTATCACATTTTAAGCTTATAAAAGATAGCATCAATTGAATTGTTTTCAGATTGACCAAAACCAGGATTTTGTCATTAGGTTGTCGTTGCATTGTTCGGAATCACCACAAAACCGCAGAAAATAACGGTTAAAACCGATAATTCCGATCGACCTTTTCACGTGCCTTTTCGTATCCTGTAAACAAACACATCATCTCGCTGGAACTGCTCGATTAGCTTATGCCCAAGAAACTGACAGAATTTTGGAATGTCTCTCTGCGTAGATGGATCTGTCGTTCTCACTTCGATCAAGCCACCTGAACTCACTTCAGCTACTTTGCTATGTAAAAGCATAACCGGTTCTGGGCAAAACAATCCGATCGCATCCAAAACAGTCTGCACACTTCCATCACTGGCAATTTGTTCCACACCTACTCCCGCACTGACATACAATCAGCCATTCCCACTAAACGATACAAACCAGCAACAACAAGTGATTCAGCGTGATTCAAACAAAGGGGCACACTGTTGCTCGTCTATATAGCCGCTACAACTTTTTTAAGTACTTCGTTTGACAAGACGGTTTCGTGTGAGCCTAGAACCATCGATTCTAGGACTAGCGATCCCTCATCAAAGCTATAACCAAGCAAAGTTAGCTGCTTGTTCATTTTGAATTTATACACACGCAAAAAACTCAGATATCCCTTCTTTTGTTCGCCAAGGGTCGAATCATTCATTAACACCTTAACAGCCGAGTCGAGCCCTTTCTTTTGGTTAAGCTTGCGCTTCTTTACCGTCTTTTTGAAGGCTGGAGTCTGTAAAACGCTTTTAGCTTTAGCCAAAATTGTACGCCTCCAGTTTTCCAGCCTCTTTTTCGGCTTTGGCAATTATTGCCTGCTTAACAAATTCGTATGGCAAATCAGGGTTATCTTCCATGATCCTGCCAATTTTGGCCCAATGCTCAATTTGCTTTGGAGGGGGACGGTTCAGGGATTTGCCATGACTGTTGCTTTATCGATAAGGCCTTGGTCTAGTCTTACGCTTGAAGTAGCCATCATGCAATACCTGTACCTGAGCATTACTCATATTGATTGTAGCAATATACCACAACAGGAGCAAACTGAATTCCAATCATTAAAATGGATGCCTAATTTAGGGCTGGAGAAAATCGTGTATTTCTGGCAAAAGCCAAGAAGCTGTTGCCAGAGTTTTCTTCTGCCTGACCGGGAGGCCCTGTATCAAGGGATTGCCTTTGGGCTGAAACCGACGGTTGTTCCGCACAATAGCCCATAGAATTATAAGAATATAGGAATCAGGTATCCAAAATAGTTAGCTATGGTGTCATTCTCAGGGTAACACAAGCCAGCGGTAATCGATTTGAATAGAATCGAGACGGGGGAGTATGCGAAAAATTGAATGCTCACGCTATCAGCGATTATAAATCGCATACGGACTTTAAAATTAATTTTGAGCGGGAGAGATGGTTTTCAGCGTTGTCTTAATCCTTTTGTTACTCTTTTAAGATATAATCACTGGTTCATTGACTGGCAAAACAAATAGCAGTCAAACACATTCAACGTAATCAGGATCTATTCAGGCGATAATAATCAGCGATTCTATCTGCCTGTTTTATTGAAATCTATGCCATGACCAACGATACATCTCGATCAGCCAATTCTTCAGCCCTGGTGGAAGCGACCGTGGAACGAACGTATAGCGCATCTGGCAAAAACCTGGACTATGCCCAGCAACTCATCAATATGCTGGAAAAGAAAAACCGCGCACTCAACCTCGTTTGGCCAACACTGCTTGTTATTGCCATTGGCCTTGGCTTCGCTTTATTGAATTTGTATCAGGATAACAGGCTGACAGCTAAAGAACTTGACCACACGGAACAAATATTGAAAACGCGTAACGAGCAACTTTCTGCAACCGAAAATAGCCTAAAACAGACCAATTTCATCCACAAGTCGTTAAAAAATGAGCTCACCGGACTAATCGAACAAAACAGAAGCTGGTTACCGATAGAAAACAACGCGACTTTGTCACACGCCACGTCGTCAACCTCGTCAGACAGTGAGGAAGCGATTATCAGTGCGCTGAACACTATCCTTACCCAAGCGGCCCAGAGCCATCAGCTGCAACAGGAACAGATAGCAAAAGTACAAGCACAACTGGCTAAGTCCTCGACCGATTTCAAAAATATAAAAATCGCTTACTCCGCGTTGCAGAACAGAGTGACAGAACAGACATCAGAGTTGTCCACAACCATGGAAAAAATTGATACGCTGAATGCGGATAGAGATAAAAATGTGAAAAAACTACAGCAAGATCTCGCGATATTCAAACGAGAAAATGTCCGCCTGCAAAAGGAAGTGAACAAACGTCGCTCCGCTTTTGACGCATTAGCCAAACGCTACAAGGGAATTCGATAAAGGCAAGTTACGCCAGGCTGGAAAACCGGTTTGAGTCGCTTGATAAAAACCTGAAAGCCATCACTCAGCCGATAAGGCAAACAGCACCGCTGAGTATGCCACATTCGACACTGACGCCGCAGGCTGCACCAAACAGAACGGTACCGTCTACCCCAAACAATCCGGATAGTTCATTGAAGACGGGTAGTAAGATACCAACCGAATTGCCTCGAGGAGAAGCGAAAATTATCTACCCGGATGTTGCTTTGCCCGATTAGCGGGCAATTGGAATAAAGACAGTTAGCAGGCTGTTGAAAGGCGGTATGGTTATATTGACGATATTCAATGCTTAAACAAAACTAAAGAAAAACATTAAAGGCATCTCTTATGATCGAATGGTTGAACTCTAACATTGCATACTGGCACTGGCTGGTTCTGGGCATGTTACTTATCGCTGCGGAAATTTTTGTCGCCAGTTTTATTCTCTTTTGGTTCGGCCTGAGTGCTATTGTGCTTTCACTTTTATTGCTGATGGTCGATATCTCGTTTCAAGCACAACTGATGCTTTGGGTTGTTTTGGCCCTGATCGATATTTTAGTCTGGTTCAAGTTTATCAAGCCAAAGTGGAAAGACAAAACCACCGCAGGAATGGGCAAGGAAGCACTCACGGCACAAGTTGGTACAGTTATAGAGTCCAACGCAGGCAAGGACCGAGGAAAACTCAAGTTTCCCGCGCCCATTCTCGGAGAAGATGAGTGGCTATATATTTGCGACGAAGAAATCGAAATCGGCGCACGCGTCAAGGTCACCGATGTTTCCGGTAATACACTGATGGTGATCCGTCACTAGACCCTGAATCCCATTTTTTAAACACTTATTTTAACCAAGGAGCGAATAATGGAAGGTTTAATTGTTGTAGGCATTTTTGTCTTGTTAGTCATCGTTACCGTATCGATGGGCGTGCGCATTGTCCCGCAAGGATCGAAACACATTGTGCAACGTCTCGGAAAATTTCACGCCACACTGAATCCCGGACTCAATATCATCATTCCCTATATTGATATCGTATCCTACAAAGTCACGACAAAAGACATCGTGCTGGACATCCCGTCACAAGAAGTCATTACCGAAGATAACGCCACCATTGTTGCCAACGCCGTCGCCTACATCAATATTGTATCGCCAGAGAAAGCCGTCTACGGCGTCGAAAACTATGAATGGGCGATTCAAAACCTGGTACAAACCGCGCTCAGGTCGATAGTGGGTGAACTTAAACTGGATGAAGCGCTGTCTTCGCGGGATAAAATCAAAGCGAAACTCAAAGAAGCGATTTCAGATGATATCGCCGATTGGGGGATCAATCTGAAAACGGTTGAAATTCAGGATATTAACCCATCTCAGACGATGCAATCGGCGATGGAAGAACAAGCTGCGGCAGAACGCCAACGACGTGCTACCGTAACCCGCGCGGAAGGTGAAAAACAAGCCGCCATTCTGGAAGCGGATGGCCGCCTGGAAGCATCCAAGCGGGATGCAAAAGCGCAGGTGGTACTGGCTGATGCAAGTAGAGAGGCCATCGAACGAGTAAGCCAGTCGATTGGTGAAAGGGAATTGCCCGTTTTCTATCTGCTCGGAGAAAAATACGTGTCGGCTCTGGAAACCCTTGCCACCTCGAAGAATGCCAAAAACATTGTCCTGCCTGCTGACTTACCCGAAGCTGTACGCGGATTGATGAAAGGTGGCAAGTAATATCAAATTGACAGACATACCCCAAACCTGGGTGCGAATAAAGCACCCAGATCGAAAAAGCACTGCGATAAGTAATACAATGCTTAACGGGTATTGTTGGTGACAATACCCGCTTCTTCAGACCAACTAAGAATCACATCCAGAAACACTTGGCCATAACGCTGCAACTTGGTTTCACCTACGCCGGAAATTTCGGCCAATGCGTCTAGGCTATTTGGCATCTCGAATAACATCGTTTTCAACGTCGTATCGTGGAATATCACATAGGGCGGAACATTTTGCTCTTCGGCCAGGCACTTTCTGCATGCTCTTAGCGCTTGCCAAAGAGGTTGCTGGGCCTCGGTAATATGAAAGGTATCCATTTTTTTGCGCTCGCCGCGCATTCGGTTCGCCTTGACCGAATCCAGCCTGAATTCAATTGATTCTTCCCCCCTCAATAATGGCCGACTTCGTTCGCTTAAATACAAATGCCCATGGTCATAGTTGACATTCAGATACTTCCTGGCAACCAGTTGCCGAAACACGGAACGCCATTGTCCATCACCAATATCCTGACCAATACCAAAAGTAGATACGTCTTGGTGGCCAAACTGAATAACCTTATCGGTGGCTTTGCCTCGCAACACATTGACCAGATGGACAACACCAAATCTTTGCCCAGTTCGATAGACACAGCTCAGTGCTTTTCTGGCGGCTTCGGTGCCATCCCAGACTTCAGGTGGCGTTTGACAATTATCACAATTGCCGCATGGTTGGCCCAGTGTCTCGCCAAAGTAAGCAAGCAACACCTGTCGGCGACAACAGGTTACCTCCGCCATACCTAACATCGCGTCCAGCTTGCGCTGTTCAATCTGCTTTATTCGCTCATTTGCATTCGATCCAGCGACCATCTGTCGCAGTTTTATTACATCCTCGAGCCCGTATACCATCCAGGCTACAGAGGGCTGGCCATCCCGGCCTGCCCGGCCCGTTTCCTGATAATAGGCTTCAACACTTTTTGGCAAATCCAAGTGAGCGACAAAACGCACATCCGGCTTATCGATACCCATACCAAATGCAATGGTGGCGACAATGATCACCCCCTCCTGCTGGAGAAAACGAGCCTGATTCTTGAATCGGGTCTGTTTATCCAGCCCGGCATGATAAGGTAACGCCTGGTACCCCTGCTGCTGGAGCCAGGCGGCGGTGTCGTCTACCTTTTTGCGGGACAGGCAATATACGATACCTGCCTCGTTGGCAAACTCGGAGCGGATAAATGTCAGCAATTGGCGCCTGGGGTTGTGTTTCTGCTCGATACGATACTGAATATTCGGTCGATCAAACCCGGATATAAAAATACGCGGCTGGTTTAACGCTAGTCGCTGAACGATTTCTGCCCGGGTCTTATCGTCCGCTGTCGCTGTTAACGCGATTCTGGGAACAGCCGGGAACTGTTCAGCCAACACATGCAGCGACAAATAGTCTGCCCTGAAATCATGACCCCACTGCGACACACAATGCGCCTCATCGATCGCAAATAATGAAATCCGGCATTGGCAAAGCCAATCCAGGCAATGAGGCAGCACCAATCGCTCTGGCGCGATATAAATCAAATCAATTCGGCCATCGACTGCAAGTTGCTCGACATAACTATTGTCCGCAGCCGACCGGGATGAATTGATACAAGCGGCTCGTATACCGAGCTGGGCAAGTGAAGAGACCTGATCCTGCATCAACGCAATTAACGGTGAAATAACGATACCGACACCCTGGCGAACCAGCGCCGGTATTTGGTAACAAAGTGACTTGCCACCGCCGGTTGGCATCAGCACAAACACATCCTGACCTGCCAGTACCGCTGCGACTACCTCGTCCTGGGGCGTACGAAAGTCAGTAAATCCAAATCGAGAATGGAGTATCTTTCTTGCTTCCTGCAGCACCGGATCACTCCTTTTGCAGGTTTGCCTTGGGTGCCAGGTGGTTGCCCGATTCCCAAGAGTGAAGTCCGTGCTAATCAACCGTCAAAGTGGGCAGATACTGCTCCAGTTCCTGACAGCCGCCGACGTATTCCTCGCCATGAAAGATTTGCGGCACAGTCTCTACCGGACGGCCAATGGTTTTTTCCAGATCCGCTTTCGAGATACCTTCTTTATGAATATCGATATATTTTAGCGGATAGCCTTTGTCTTCCAGCAATTGCTTTGCCCGAACACAAAAACCACAACCCTCTCTGCCAAATACGGTAAATCGTTTCATTTTGCACCTTCCTGTTCACACTGATGGGGTTCTGGAACCGACATCAGCTGTATTAAGTTTCAGTTATCGCCTCGATATAACCATCTAAAGGGTCTAGCCACTATCCGATTGTAATACTCGATGTATTTAAAATTAAGAGTTCCTTAACAAATCATTTCTCACAAAGTGGCCTACCGACCGGCCCAACTACGAGCCTGTTATCTGGTTTATTGAAGAGCGACAGCTCATGACTATGCCGACACACCTCACTCGCCCCCCCCACCAAGGCGCAGTAACGCAACATATAACTGAGCTGGGTATTGGCGATTGATGAGACGCCTATCAAAGCGGGCAGAAAGGATCCGGGGAAAATCATCAAGCCAGCTAGAAATGGGGACGAATAGTGACATCCATCTTCATGGAGATATCAGTAAAATAAAGACTGCCGAATACCGCACCTGACGAACCTGTTGGTTTGATATTCTCCGTCGAGAACCGGTCAATATGGGAAGGAAACGCCAACTGCAAACCACCATCATCGCCAAAAGTCATCAGTTGCCCCGGATTACCATAACGCACTCCTTCGACTCTGGCTTCTAAATCCATAAAGTTTGTCATAGGCAGAACCAGATGCGCCAGCATTTTAACCTGACCGGTCTCATCACTCTCTTCATCGATGGGTACTTGGCCATCTTTGGCTTGACTGACAGCACCGCTCAACCACTGCGCATCTTCTACAAAACCCCGAGCTGTCACTTGCCCCAATGCCTCTTCGCCTAATGACCGCAATCCAGACGCTTTGGAGAAATTCTGCAACTGAGAAGCGACCGGCCGCTTATCTGGAATACTGGCTCCGGCTGAGCCAGATGCAAAGGCCGCCAAAGGTTGCAGAGGAGTCACAACCACAGCGACAAGAGCGGCAACATAACGATAACGTTCCTGATGCTTCAGTGTTCTATTCAGTTCCGCATCGGAAATCAACCCCTGGTCAACCATTACCCGACCAAGCCTGGCACCTTTCTTCCGCTGAATCATCAACGCCTCTTTCAGTTGCTCTTGGGTGATATAGCCTCTATTGATCAGCAGTCGACCAAGGCGAGACCTCTCCATCTGCTTTTTGGATGCAAACATGTAAACCTCTACTTGCCATCTTTTGTGATATTAAGTACCCCCACCCCCTGTTATAGTGGCTTTAAGTGTCTATTCTGTATACATAGTATTCTTTACATTAAGTAAAATTTTGTGAACCCACTGCTATATAACCATAACTGTAAACCGGCAGCTAAAGCGTCTATACCCTATCGTAGCAACCCTGCCAGACTAAATCGAACATCTCTACGTCAAACTGGCCAAGCTTTCTGATCACGACGATCTCGATGATGAAGGCCAAAACGATGAATAACGATGTTTTGCGACAACATGCGTTTCAGCTCCGAGAGCCAAGCCTGATCCGCTCTTCTTACGGTGACTGAAAATAGGTGTACGAGTGCCAACTATCACTTAAAACATGACGCCCTTCACATAATTAATACAGAAAAGAATAATCTGTTTACTGTAAAACAAAACTTGATAAGATCAGCGCGTTATTTTTGGCCACCTATTTGTGCCACCAAAAGCAAACAAATAAATCAGCAAACAGATTAACGACTAGAGTTAAAAACTGGCTTTTTTATTACGAAAGAAAGGAAATAATTACTATGGTTAAGAATCTATTATCGACTATAGCGGCAATCATGCTGCTTTTCTATCAGTTGCCAGCTTTCGCTGACGCGACTGACGAAGGTTCTGTAGTAGCGGACTACGTTGAGGTC
>PDWJ01001362.1_pt1 | contig 30440 bp, 27 predicted proteins | sample 1430881 | NCBI WGS metagenome assembly PDWJ01 (sample SAMN01162460, study PRJNA174530) | Oral metagenome, whole genome shotgun sequencing project. | biome: Marine environment; feature: Marine mammal; material: Swab sample of the gingival sulcus; isolation source: swab sample of gingival sulcus...
AACGGCTGTGGCGGAACACCTTCTGCGGCACGTTCTGCCACATGTTTACGATAATCTTCTAACATATTTATTAAGCTCCCAAAATCTCAAAACCTGACTTCCCCGCCATAATGACACCGGGGGGAACCGTCAGGTTGTTACTCACATTGCAGTACAATCAATCAATGGTCAGCGTTGAGCAACCGGCACATAATCACGGCGCGTTTCACCCGTATACAACTGACGCGGACGACCAATACGTGCCTCTTCATCCCCCATCATTTCATTCCACTGTGAAATCCAGCCAATAGTACGCGCCAGCGCAAACATGACCGTAAACATACTGACCGGTATGCCCATACTCAGGAAGATAACTCCGGAATAAAAGTCCACATTCGGATACAGATTACGCTCTTTAAAGTAATCATCTTCCAGCGCCACCTTTTCCAGTTCACGGGCAATATCAAACAGTTCCTGGTAGGGATTTCCTTCCGGCATGCGATCCAGAATCTGGTTGGCCAGTTTACGGATAATCCTGGCACGCGGGTCAAAATTCTTGTACACACGATGGCCGAAACCCATCAGGCGGAAACGGTCATCCTTATCCTTGGCCCGTGCAATCCAGTGTGACAACGGCTGACCGGAATCCTTAATCTGGGTCAGCATATTAATGACGGCTTCATTGGCACCGCCGTGTGCAGGCCCCCACAATGAGGCAATACCGGCGGCAATCGCTGCAAACGGGTTGGCCTCGGAACTGCCGGCCAGACGCACCGTCGAGGTCGAGGCATTCTGCTCATGATCGGCATGCAGAATCAGAATGACATCCAGTGCCTTCGCCATCAGTGGATCAACCTGATAGTCCTCGGTTGGCACCGCAAACATCAGGTGCAGAAAATCTTCAGCATATTTCAGCCGGTTCTGTGGATAATTAAACGGCAGCCCCTCGGAATAGCGATAACTCCAGGCAGCAATGGTCGGCATTTTGGCAATCAGCCGGTGGGCAGAACGTTCACGCTGGGCCGGGTCATGGATATTCATATCATCATGATAAAACGCCGACAAGGCACCCACCACGCCGACCATCGTGGCCATCGGATGCGCATCACGGCGGAAACCACGATAGAAGTACTGCACCTGATCATGCAACATGGTATGACAGGTAATAATATTTTCGAAACTGGCCTGCTCGGTCGCCGTCGGCAGGTCGCCATTCAACAACAGATAACACACTTCCAGAAAGGTACTGTGCTCCGCCAGCTGTTCGATCGGATAGCCCCGGTACAACAGGGTACCTTCATGACCATCCAGATAGGTGATCTGACTGGAGCAACTTGCCGTGGCCAGATAACCGGGGTCGTAAGTGAAATAGCCCAGCTCTTTATGCAGTTTGCGGATATCAATGGTTTTCGGCCCGACTGTCGGGGTCAGGATATCCATTTCAATCTGTTTACCGGTCAAATTGTCGGTTAAGGTTACGGTAGGTTTGGTCATCAGGCACTCCATCGTGTCAACGAGAATCTATGAATAGCGGTTACTGTGGAAAGCAAAGGTTTCCATGCTTGAGAGGCAATCATTATACCCGCTTTATGTTTTATACCTCTCTGCTTTATCTCCTCTCCTTGCCGGGATTTGAGGCAAAGAGAGGATAAAGGTTACGAACTATGACTGTGCAGCCATGGCAGCCGCAACACCCTGTCCCATTTCAGCCGGGGATTTGATCGTAACCACACCCGCTGCTTCCAGCGCGGTGAATTTTTCCTGGGCCGTGCCCTTGCCACCGGCAATAATCGCCCCGGCATGGCCCATGCGCTTACCTTTGGGTGCCGTCACACCCGCGATGTAAGCGGCCACCGGCTTGGTGACATGATCCTTGATAAATGCTGCCGCTTCTTCCTCAGCAGTACCACCGATTTCACCGCACATCAAAATCGCTTCTGTTTGTGGATCATCCTGGAACATTTGCAGGGCATCAATAAAGTTGGTTCCCGGAATCGGATCACCACCAATACCGATACAGGTGCTTTGCCCCCATTCATTGGTCTGCTTGACCGCTTCATAGGTCAGTGTACCGGAACGTGACACAATACCGATCTTGCCCGGCTTGTGAATGTGGCCCGGCATAATACCAATCTTGCACTCACCCGGTGTAATCACCCCCGGACAGTTCGGGCCGATCAGACGCACACCCAGGCTGTCAACAATCATCTTCGCTTCCAGCATATCCATGACCGGAATGCCTTCGGTGATACACACGATCAGCTCAACACCGGATTCCGCCGCTTCAATAATGGAGTCCTTGCAGAAGGGTGCAGGTACATAGATGACCGAGGCATTCGCAGCAGTTTCAGCCACAGCATCACGCATGGTATTAAAAACGGGCAGATCTAAATGCTTCTGCCCCCCTTTACCCGGCGTGACACCGCCGACCATTTGTGTGCCGTATGCAATCGCCTGTTCGGTATGGAAAGTACCCTGACCACCGGTAATACCCTGACACACAACTTTGGTGTCTTTATTAATCAGTACGCTCATGCCGCACCTCCTACCGCTTCAACAATTTTCTTCGCCGCATCACCAAGATCATTGGCCGCGATAACATCCAGATCAGATTCATTCAGCATGGCCGCACCTTTCTCGGCATTATTGCCTTCCAGACGCACCACCACCGGTACGGAAACATTCACCTGTTCAACCGCCTGCATAATGCCTTCGGCTATCAGGTCACAACGCACGATACCGCCAAAGATATTCACCAGAATACCTTTCACATTCTCATCAGACAGGATGATCTTGAAGGCTGCGGTGACCCGATCAGCCGTCGCACCACCACCGACATCAAGGAAGTTGGCCGGCTCACCACCGGACAGCTTGATAATGTCCATGGTCGCCATGGCCAGACCGGCACCATTGACCATACAACCGATATTACCGTCCAGTGCCACATAGTTCAGATCCCACTCGGCTGCTTCGTTTTCACGCGCATCTTCCTGGGACTCATCACGCATTTCCAGCAGTGCCGGTTGACGGTAAGTGGCAGAACCGTCCACATTAACCTTGCCATCCAGACACAGCAGGTCGCCTTCCCTGGTCACTACCAGCGGATTGACTTCTACCAGGGCCAGGTCCTTTTCGACAAACATCTTGCCGAAGCCCATCAACAGCTTGGTGAACTGCTTGATCTGACCGCCTTCCAGCCCCAGACCAAATGCCAGTTCCCGCGCCTGATAAGGCATCACACCACAAATCGGGTTGATCTGGGTTTTCAGAATCTTTTCCGGTGTTTCTTCAGCAACTTTTTCAATTTCCATGCCGCCTTCGGTAGACGCCATGATCGTGATGCGCTGTGTGGCACGATCCACGACAGCACCCAGGTACAGTTCACGATCAATATTGCAGGTTTCCTCAACCAGTACCGTATTGATCGGCTGACCATTGGCATCAGTCTGGAATGTCACCAGGTTAGTGCCCAGCAGAGAACCGGCAAACTCTCCTGCTGCCCTGGCGGAATCAAATAACTTGACACCACCCGCCTTGCCGCGACCACCAGCATGGACCTGAGCCTTGACAACCACCTTGTCAGTACTCAGTGATTCGGCGGCGGCTTCAGCTTCGGCAGCAGACGTTGCCACCTTGCTGACCGGTACCGGCAGGCCATACTGGCTGAATACAGCCTTGGCCTGATACTCGTGTAAATTCATCCTGTTTTTCCTTTGGTTGAAATACTTTCTAATGCTTCAGTCTCGCTGATAACTGAATCAGCATTGCCCGTTGCTTTCTATCTTTGCTTGCGATTGATGCCATGCAGCGCACGACCATCCACTGACAGCATGGCCTCATGCATGGATTCTGACAAACTCGGATGCGCAAAACACATCCGCGCCAGATCTTCGGAAGATGCCTCACACTCAATCGCGATCACGGCCTGCATAACCAGTTCGGATGCCATTGGCCCGACAATGTGTACGCCCAGAATACGATCCGTTGCCGCATCGGCCAGCACTTTTATCAAACCGGCCGCCCGATCCATCGCCTTGGCACGGCCATTGGCAGCGAAGGAGAAGTTACCGCTGCGATAAGCAACACCGGCTGCTTTCAGTTCGGCTTCGGTTTTACCGACCCAGGCAATTTCCGGGTCGGTATAAATCACCCACGGAATCGCGTCATAATCCAGATGCGACTGTTGTCCGGCGATATGCTCGGCGACCACGACCCCTTCTTCGGAAGACTTGTGCGCCAGCATTGGGCCGCGTACACAGTCGCCAATGGCAAACACACCGGGGATCTTCGTCGCACAGTGGTCATCAACTACTACCTTGCCGCGCTCATCAATATCCAGTCCGGCTGCCGGATCGGCAATGTCACGGGTATTCGGTTTACGGCCCACTGCCACAATCAGCCGATCTACCACCAGACTGTCATCACCTTTGCTGTCGGTGTAACTGACAGTAATACCTTCATCACCGGCTTCAACAGCAGACACTTTCGACCCCAGACGAATATCCAGCCCCTGCTTCTTGAACTGCATTTTCGAGGCCTTGGCAATATCGGCATCTGCGGCAGCGAGGAAATCATCCATCGCTTCCAGCACCACGACTTCTGCTCCCAGCCGTCGCCAGACACTGCCCATCTCCAGGCCAATCACTCCGGCCCCGATCACGCCCAACCGCTGTGGCACAGACTCCCAGTCCAGCGCACCGGACGAGTCCACAATGCGCTCACCCAGCCATTTGGCAATCGGCAATTCAATCGGCACTGAACCGGTGGCAATAATCACATTGTCTGCCGCATAGGTATTCACTGTACCTTCATGATCCGTGACCTGCACCTGCCTGTCCGCCAGCAGCTTGCCGCGACCCTGTAACCATTCCACACCATTGGCCTGAAACAGCTGTGCAATCCCGCCGGTGAGTTGCATGACAATGTTGTCCTTGCGGGCAATCATCTTCGGTACATCGACACTCACACCTTCAACACGGATACCATGATCTGCATTGTGATGTCTGATTTCCTCGACGCGCTCAGAACTTTCCAGCAGCGCCTTGGACGGGATACAACCCACGTTCAGACAGGTACCACCCAATGCCGGTTTACCCTGTTTATTAATCCATTCCTCGACACAGGCTGTTTTCATGCCCAGCTGGGCACAACGAATCGCTGCGACATAGCCACCGGGGCCGCCGCCAATAACAATGACATCGTATTTATTGCTCATGGCAGACCTCACACATCCAGTACAATGCGAACCGGATTTTCCACCAGCTCTTTAATCGTTTTCAGGAACGTCACCGCACCTTTACCGTCGACAATACGGTGATCATAAGACAGTGCAACATACATCATGGGCCGGATTACAATTTCATCATTAACAACGACGGGACGCTTCTGGATTGAGTGCATCCCCAGAATCGCGCTTTGAGGGGGATTGAGAATCGGAGTGGATAGCAAGGAACCAAAAACGCCGCCGTTGGTAATCGTAAAGGTTCCACCGCTGAGGTCGGACATATCCAGTTTGCCAGCCTTCGCTTTCTGGGCATAGGCCACAATCGTTGCTTCAACATCAGCCAGGCTCATATGTTCAGTATTACGCAATATCGGAACCACCAGACCACGGTCAGAGGAAACCGCGATACCAATATCAGAATAATTGTGGTAAACGATGTCATTACCGTCGATGAAGGCATTAATTTCCGGGAAACGCTGCAGGGCGATACTGGCTGCCTTGACGAACAGCGACATAAAGCCCAGTCGTGCGCCGTGTGTCTTTTCAAACAGGTCCTTGTATTGCGAGCGGGTATCCATCAATGGCTTCATATCGACTTCATTGAAGGTTGTCAACATGGCAGTGGACTGTTTGGCTTCCAGCAGACGTTCAGCAATTCTGCTCCGCAGACGGGTCATCGGCACACGGTTCTCACCGCGATCACCTTCACCGGTTTTAATCTCAGGCATCTTCGCTGCAGGAGCCGCCTGGGTATCAGCAGCCGGTGCCGATTTTGTGGCAACCTGTACATCTTCTTTCAGAATGCGACCACCCTTACCACTACCCTGCACATCCTCTTTCGTCAGGTTGCTTTCCGCCAGCGCCTTGCGCACGGCCGGACTGGTTCTGGCTTCTGTCGTTACTGATGCGGCTTCTGTAGCTGGAGCCGGTTCCTGTGCAGCCGGTGTAGCAACAGCACCCGCCTCCATCTTGCCGAGTAGCTGGCTGCTGGTGACAACAGCACCTTCCTCTTCGAGGATTTCGGTCAATACCCCGTCTTCCAGTGCCGGTACTTCCAGCACAACCTTGTCGGTTTCAATTTCAACCAGAACATCGTCCATTTTGACGGCATCGCCGACTTTGGCATTCCAGGCGACGATGGTTCCGTCAGCGACCGATTCAGGCAAGACCGGTGTTAAAATTTCGCTACTCATCCTGTAAAAATCCTCTTAATCAGTATTTGGTGGTAATCGCTTTTTTTAAAAAAGTCTTATTGTATAATAACTGTATTAGTACCGGGTTGCAGCAGTGATGTGCGCATCAGGCAAGCACAAGACAAAAAACCCGAGACAGGAATGTTACAAAAAACAGACAGATTACATAGAGGCCACCACCCCAAAGTAACGCCATGGCAATACCTGCCAAAATGAAATTGTCGACAATTATACGATTGAATATGGGACTGTCAACCAGGAAAACCCATGAATTGTCGACAAAAACCCTGTTTTCCCGCAGAGCATTAATCTTCCGGACAAGGTTGTCAAATGTTTGTCAGACGGGTCAAATAACCTATAATTGTCTGCATTCCATTATGGCAATGTTATGGCAGTCCCGAACAGGGCACCGGCACTGTCATTATTATCAGAACAATCAGGAAATAGCTCATGGCATCACTACAGGATCAGTTATTGCAGGCCGGACTGGTGGACAAGAAAAAAGCCCAGTCCAGCAAAAAAGCAAAGAATAAGCAACAATATCAGCAAAATAAAGGGCATAAGCAGCAAACCGAGACCGACAAGGCCCGTGAAATGGCTGAAAAAGCCAGGCAGGAACAGGCCGAACGTTCCCGCAAGCTCAACCGGCAGCAACGAGAGGAAGCGGAGCGTGTTGCGATTCAGGCACAGATTCGTCAGCTCATTACCATGAACCGGATTGACCGCAGTAAGGGAGAAATCGCCTATCAGTTTGCAGACGGCAATAAAATTCAGAGTATTTATGTCACCGATAAACTGCAGCAGCAGCTGGCGGACGGCATTATCGCCATTGTGCGTCTGGGTGACGGTTATGAACTGATTCCGCGTCAGGTAATCGACAAGATCACCCAGCGTGATGCCGGTTGTCTGGTCATGTTGAATGACAGTAATCATGACACGCCGGATGAAGATGATCCGTATGCGGATTTCCAGATCCCTGATGATCTGATGTGGTGATGCCTTGAAATTGGCCATGAACTTACCGCAGACACTCCAGCGCCCGTCTGCTGTTGGTTTGCTGATTATACTGCTGGCTGTATTTTCCGGCTGTGATGATCAGGAACCGTCACAGCAGCCTTCTGCGGCTGCGTGGGATTTATTACCCGGCTGGCAGCAGGATCATCACAGTGAAGCCTGGCCTGCCCTGCTGAATAATTGCCGGGTGATGTCTGAGAAAACGATGGAATGGCAAACCATTTGTGCCCTGGCTGCCGCCATGCCACCACCGGATGATGCCACGGCACGGCATTTTTTCGAGGCCTATTTTGAACCGCAACGGTTAGTTGCTGAAGACGGTAATGCCACCGGCCTGATGACCGGTTATTACGAGCCGTTGCTATATGGCAGTTTCACGCCGGATGAGCGTTATAAATATCCGTTATACAAAACACCGGAAGAATTATTGATCGTTGACCTCAGCTCAGTGTACCCGGAGCTGAAGGGTAAACGGGTACGCGGACGGCTGGTGGGCAATAAGGTGGTGCCGTTTTATGACCGCGCAGCGATTGATGGCGAGGAACAACCGCTCAAGGGTCAGGAAATACTCTGGGTGGATAACCGCGATGATGTGTTTTTCCTGCAGATTCAGGGTTCAGGCCGGGTGCAGTTGCCGGACGGGAAAGTCATCGGTGTCGGTTATGACAATCAGAACGGTCATCCCTATGTGTCCATTGGCAAACGACTGATTGCATCCGGCAAGGTGAAGCGCAAACACATGAACCTGTTTACGCTGAAAGACTGGCTGCGGGAGCATGATGACGAGGCACAGGCCCTGCTGAATGAAAACCCCAGCTATGTCTTCTTTAACCTGCGCGAGGCCGTGGAGGAAGGTCCACGTGGTTCCTTGAATGTGCCGCTGGTAGGTGAGCGCAGTATTGCCGTGGATCGCCAGCGGATTCCGCTGGGTTCGGCCTTGTGGGTGGATACCCGCTATCCGGATGAATCACCGTTGCAGAAACTGGTATTCGCGCAGGATACCGGCGGTGCTATTCGTGGCGAGTTGCGTGGTGATTTTTTCTTCGGCAGTGGCGAACAGGCAGAGTATCATGCCGGGCGCATGAAGCAGGATGCCGCGTTTTATCTGCTCAGGCCGAAAGCCTCGGCTTTGTAAATGATAGTGCTTTGGGTGACAGCTAGTTGTTCAATTGTATTGTCACCACCAAACCTTGCTGGTTACGTGCCATCAGCGTTCCATTGTGGCGTTGAATGGCTTGTCTGGCAATCGCCAAGCCAAGTCCCGCGCCTTTTTTGGCAGAAGGCGTGCGGGCGGTGTCCACTTGAACAAAGGGCTCGAAAATACGTGTCAGCTCTGCCTCTGGCACACCATCGCCATCATCTTTAACGATAATGCTAATGTACTGCGTCTCTTGCTTGATCGTAACCGACACTCGGCTGTGAGCAAATTTGCCGGCGTTCCTGACAATATTTTCAATGGCACTGCCGAGCAATTGCCTGTCGCCCTGATAAAACGCGTCTTTAGTCTCCGAATAAAAATCAAACTGCACATCGGCAAATTCAAATTGCGCGTCCTGGATAATGCTATGGCACAGTTGGTGCAAATCAATGGCCTCAAACGTCAATTCATCATCGCCGTGACGCAGCCAGCTTAGCGTCTGTTCGGCCAGTTGGGTCAGTTGTTCGTGGTCGTGGATAAGTTGTCTTTTCAGCGTCGCAAATTTTGCTGATTGTTCGGGGCAGAGCATATCGAGGGCAATACGCTGCCGAAATAGTGGCGCACGAAAATCATGGGCAATATCGCGCAGTAATTGTTGCTTTTGCTTGATATTATCTTGCAGCTGCCGGGTCATATCATCAATATCACGTCCCAATTGACCGAGTTCATCGGCACCGTAGTGAATCCTGGGTAGCGATAGCGGGGTTGTGCCGGTTCGGTTGGCTTCAATTACTTTTCTTGCCCGCTGCTGCAGGCAGTGAATGGGACGCGTTAACGACCTCGCCAGCAGGTAACAGCCGACAAAACTAATCAATATTGCCAGTAACAAACGAATAAACACACCGCTGGGATGGCTGCTTTCAAAAATTGTTAAACGTGGGCGTAAACGGACAAATATTTCATAAGTCATACCAAAGGTATCGCCCACCTTATCGTAGAAAATCGGTGGCTTTTCCTTGAGTGCTGGACGAAACAGACTGGATTGCTCCTCGTCATAGCGGTCTAGTAGTTCAAAACCCAAATCGTCGTATACACGAAACTGGTCACGTAAATGTGCTGGTGCGTTGTTGAGTAAGGCCACTACCGCATCCGGCTCACCAGCACTTAAATCTGTGATGATTTGTGCTCTGAGCTGCCGTAGCTCGTGTAATTGTTTGGTTTTGTGATGTTCGGGTAACTCCCCCAGTGCCATTGTCAATACAAAGCCAACGGCAAGCAGCATAAAAACCAGGGTGACCCAAAATGTTAAAAATATGCGCGTCAATAACGAGCGTCGTGGGTTAAGTGCCTGTAACCAGCGTAAATTCATGCCTCCTCACTTGGGCACAACCGATAGCCCTTGCCTCGCAGGGTTTGAATAACGACGGGCGTATCAATGAGTTTTTTGCGAATATTGGAAATATGCACATCCAGCGTGCGGTCAAAAGGCTGTAGCTCGCGGTGAAAGACCTGCTCAAACAAGGGGGCTTTGGCAACGATAGATAGTTGGTTGTCGTACAAAACAGTGAGAATATCGTATTCAGCCGCTGTCAATTCCAGTGCTTCACCATTAATCCTAAATTGTCGCCTGACCTTATCCAGTATAATTGGCGAGTCCTTATCTATTGCTGGCGTTGCTGCTGTACGTGTCAGTAAATTATTAATACGTGCTGCCAGTTCGCGGGGATTGCAGGGTTTGGCGACATAATCATCAGCACCTGACTCCAGTCCCAAAATTTTATCGACATCTTCTGCCTTGGCCGTCAGCATCAAAATCGGTATCTGTGAGGTTTGTCGAATAGTGTTCAATACCTCAATGCCATCCATTTTTGGCATCATGACATCCAGCAAAATAATATCGGGTGCTGTCTCGGCAAAACGTGCCAGACCAGACTCCCCGTCAAAAGCCTGCACGACCTGATATTGCTCGCCAAAATAAGCGGCCAGCAAATCATTTAGCATGCTATCGTCATCAATGATTAAAATCTTTTTTGTCATGGCGTTAGTATAAAGGCTACCGGTTTCAGAAAAGGAAGAACTTTACACTTCTTAACAATTTATCACTTCATTTTTACCTTTCTTTTCAGTGAGTTCTCACGTTTTTCCCTATCATAACAATCAACGGGATATGACTCGTTGTTTTAACTAAATACTGTATATCTGGAGTAAGAAAATGACAAAGTTCAAGAAAGTAGCCTTAATTACCTTAATCGGTGCCGGTCTGGCGACAGCGACATTTGCATGGGCAAGTGACTGTGGCGGCGAGCGCGGCAGACACCACGGTGGGCAACGGTCGCATCATATGGGCAGTCCGATAAAACACTATCGGCACGCTGACTTGTCCAGTGAGCAAAAACAGCAAATGAAAACCATATTCCAGACTGCCAGAGAAAAAATCAAACCCAACCGGGAAAAAATCAGACCGCTCTACCAGCAGTTGGAGCAGTTGAGTCAGGCGCAACAATACGATGCCAGTGCTGTTGCTGGGGTCGCCAAACAAATGGCTGCTCTAAAACAAGCTAACATTGAAACAATGACTTATGCCAAACACCAGGCCTGGCAGGTATTGACGATAGAGCAGCAACAGGAAGTTAAAGCCTCTGAAGAAAAGCACAGGGAGAGAATGCAAAATCACAGAGAAGATTACCATAATTAAAATTAATCATTATCAATAAAAAATGTAGAACAGTTTATTGTGACTGTTCTACCCACAAAAATTGACAAAAATCCTGCATGCTCATCTCATGTAATATACTAAATGCACTGATATGTTAGGATATACCGATTACACCGATTATGATTGCGGCCATACTTTTGCATATTATTGGTGCTTATAAACATCACCTCGTTGATAAGGATGCGACATTGCACCGTATATTAGGCAGATCAGGATAGCCAGAAAAACTCCCTGCAAAGACTCTTTTTTCACGGAGCCACCCTCATTAATTATCTACTGATAACTTGCTTTTTCCGGTAAAAGTACTACTTCATGTAGTAAATTTGAAAAACCCGCTCTCATTACAAAAGCGGGTTTAATACAGTGAAAATAAGGTAGAGTAACTAGCCGTTACACATAATCCTTGTATTTATCCAGATAACGCACCGGCTTGCTCAGGGCATCCTTACGGAAGGGGTCGCCCAGTTCGCGGGTACACATGACTTCGATCACTGTTGTCTTGCCATCATTCATCTGCCGATCCACTGCCTGTTTCAACGTGGCACCGACATCATCCAGCTGGTCAACCGTTATTCCTTCAGCACCAAAGGCCCGCGCCATTTCTGCAAAGCTTTCGCTACCGTCGTCATTCAGTTCACCAGCGACAAAACGACGATCATAAAAATCGACCTGATTCTTCTTCTCTGCCCCCCACTGGCGGTTATGGAACACGACCGCTGTGACCGGAATATCGTGACGCACTGCCGTCAGCACTTCAACCATACTCATCGCCCAGGCACCATCACCGGCGTAAGCAATCGCCGGACGCTCCGGACAGGCGGCTTTTGCGCCAATCATTGTCGGCAGCGCGTAACCACAGTTGCCGAAACTCATCGGAGCAAAGAAGCTGCGCGGGCGTTCAAAACGCAGATAGCTGTGTGCCACCGAGTTAATATTACCAATGTCAGTGGACACCATGACATTATCCGGCATGGCATTTTCCAGTTCACGCAAGACCTGGCGCGGATGCAGCCAGTTACCTTCCTCGTCGGCCTGTTCAGCGATCATGTCCAGTGAGTACGGATCCTTCTCGTGAATCCACTCATTCAGCTCCGCTTCCCAGGTGGCTTTTTCTTCAGCTATTTCCTGTAAGCGTGCTGCTTTAGTGTCATCACAGACTAGCGCACGGTCTTTCAGCAGATCCGTCAGCGCAGTGGCTGCCGCTTTCGCATCACCACAAATCCCGACTGAAATCTTTTTCACCAGACCGAGCATTTTGTGGTCAGCATCAATCTGGATGATTTTGGCATCTTTCGGCCAGTAATCCATACCGTGTTGCGGCAGCGTGCCGAACGGGCCGAGACGGGTACCCAGCGCAATCACCACATCGGCACGGCTGATCAGCTTCATTCCGGCTTTGGAACCCTGATAGCCCAGTGGGCCGCACCACTGTGGATGACTGGCCGGGAAGGAATCATTGTGCTGATATGAATTGACCACCGGTGCGCCGAGACGTTCTGCCAGAGCGATACAGGCTTCAATACCATCAGCCATCACCACCCCCCCTCCGGACACAATCACCGGATTTTTCGCCTGTGCCAACAGGTCGGCGGCTTCTGCCAGACTTTGAGTACCGCCCGGGCCACGTTCAATACGCACCGGCTGCGGAATTTCACCGTCAAAGTCACCGTAGAACAGGTCACGCGGAATATTCAGCTGGGTCGGACCGATTTCACTCATTGCGCGGTCAAAGCAGCGCCCGGTGATCTCCGCCATGCGCCTGGAGTTGGCAACGTGGCCCTGATATTTGGTGAATTCCTGGAACATCGGCAGCTGGTTGGCCTCCTGAAAGCCACCCAGTCCCTGGGTGATCGTGCCGGTTTCCGGGGTGATCATCACCACCGGTGAATGCGCCCAGTAGGCAGCGGCAATCGCAGTGACACAGTTGGAAATCCCCGGCCCGTTCTGGCCGATGACGACACCGTGCCGACCACTGGCACGGGCATAACCGTCAGCCATGTGCGCAGCACCCTGTTCGTGTACCACCGGAATCAGGCGAATGCCTGCGGGGGCAAAAATATCCATTGCATCCATAAATGCTGAACCCATAATACCGAAGATATCGGTGACGCCATTGGCGACCAGGGTTTCGACAAATGCTTCACTGGGGGTCATTTTCATGGGTGATGGTTCCTCAAGTCGGTGTAATCATTATTGACAGAATTTAACTGAATCAACTGACAAGTCAGTTTGCAACGCCGGCTGAACCAGCAGACGGTCAGATTCTGTTAATATGCCACACTTTATTTGCTACTGGTATGGCATCACTGGTACCAGTTTTGTGAAAAGTAGGCTAATCTGGACTGATGAGTACACATCTGTTTCATCTTGGCCCTTACAACAATAAGACGCTACAGACCCGGGTGCGGGAAATGATGGTGTCGGCAATTCTGGACGGCTACCTGCAGGCGAATGAGCGTCTGCCTTCACCGCGCAAGCTGGGCAAGGAGCTGGGGGTAGCGCGGAATACAGTCATTGAAGCTTATAAGCAGCTGACTGACGATGGTTATCTGTATGTTGAAGAACGGCGCGGTTATTTTGTCGCGCCGCGCAGTGCGGATGATTTATCGCTGGTACCGGGAGCAATCAGCAGCAGGCAGAGCATAACCTCACTGGACTGGACGACACGACTGACTGCCTCACTGTCCGGCCAGCGCAATATTGTCAAGGCACGCGACTGGCAGTCTTTTACCTATCCGTTTATTACCGGTCAGCTTGATCCCGCACTGTTTCCGGTGGCGGACTGGCGTGACTGTTGCCGGATTGCGATGAATACCTCCGGCACACTGGACTGGGCATCGGATCATGCTGACACGGATAATATGATGCTGGTGGATCAGCTGCGCAGCCGGGTGCTGCCGGGGCGGGGGATTAACGCGGCACCGGAGCAGGTGCTGATTACAATGGGCGCACAGCATGCCCTGTTTATTCTGGCGGATCTGCTGCTGACCGGCAAATGTGTGGGCATTGAGGAACCGGGCTACCCGGATGCACGGAATATTTTTTCCCTGAAAACCGGGTCGTTGCTAAGTCTGCCACTGGATAGTGAAGGGTTGATGGTGGGTGAGCATCTGGCCACTTGTGATTATATCTACGTCACACCGGGGCATCAGTCACCAACCACTGTCACCATGTCGCTGGAGCGTCGCCATGCCTTACTGGCCGCTGCGGAGCAATATGATTTTGTGATTCTGGAGGACGATTACGAAGGCGAGTCGAATTATGTCAAGCAACCAACCCCGGCCCTGCGCAGTCTGGATCACAACGACCGGGTGATTTATATCGGCAGTCTGTCGAAAATTCTTGCACCGGGTTTGCGGCTGGGCTATCTGGTTGCGGCGGAAGAACTGATTTATGAAGCACGGTTATTGCGGCGACTGATGCTGCGTCATGCACCGGGCAATAATGAGTGTGGTATCGCATTGTTTTTGTCACGCGGGCACTATGACGTGCTGTTGCGGCGGCTGAAACGTCATTATCAACAACGCTGGCAGGTGATGCGGGAGGCACTGGAAACCTGGATGCCAGATTATGAGTCACCCTCCAATTATGGCGGTACTGCATTCTGGTTACGCGGGCCGGAAACGCTGGATTGCCGCTGGCTACAGCGGGTAGCCGTGCAGCACAGTGTTCTGATTGAACCCGGCGATGTGTACTTTGCACAGCAACCGGCACCGCTGAATTATTTCCGTTTGGGCCTGAGCTCAATTCCACTGGAACGGATTGAGCCGGGGGTCAGGAAACTGGCCGGAATACTAGCCGGTCACTGAATTTTTACTTTACAGTGCAAACTACCGCTTCTTGTCAATCATTGACGTATGATATAGACAGAACACTTGGCATAGCGAACAACGCGGGATGCGGTCGAACCGAGAAAGAAGTCTTCCAGACCGGGCTTATGAGAGCCGAGAATAATGCAGTCCGCATTAATTTTTTCGGCATAATTTGCAATTTCACGCCCCGGTTGCCCGTGAAGTATTTCAAACTCAATCGGCAGCCCCTTAAAGCGCTGCATCATCTCATTTTTAACACTTGCATACGCTTTGGATTTAACGTCTTCAGGCACCAATGACTGAACCAGGTTATTGACAGGCTCCATGACATGGACGGCAACAATGCTGCCATGCTCGGCAATCAGCGCATTCGCTGCCTTGATAGCCTTGTCGCTAAAACCCTGATCCAGCGCACTGGCAATGACGATCTTCTGATGCATTTTTTTCTCCGGAATCACTTAACCAACGCATTATTTGCGTCTATCAATGGAAAAACAGGCCCGGTTTTATCCAGACCTGTCCGTTTCTATCACATTATTGACTGAAAGTGTGATTATAACTCACCAATATCGGTCAAGTATTGCTTCCACAATTCCACACCCTTGGCATTACGCTCGGATTTTTCCGCAACCTTGGGCCAGACTTCGGCAACCGACTTATTACGCATCCGCTTGACTTCTTCATCAGAAAACTGAATCACTTCACCACCGGCATCTTTTAACGCTTGCAAGGCATCACTGACCCCTTTTTCGTGCAGCTTGCTGGTTTCAAAGTAGGTACTCTTGAAGATGCCGTCAATTTTCTCTTTCTGCCAGTCGGTCAATGCTTCCCACTTTTCCAGATTCACGAAAATTTCCTGATGCTGGGCAGGACACCAGCCCGGTTGAGCCGCATACTTAATCACCTCATGGAAAGACATATCATCAATGCCTCCGGTATCCCAATAGGTGCCATCAATGGTTCCCAGCTTTATTGCGGTATAGATCTCACCGCCGCCCATGGAGACCGGTGCACCGCCCATCGCCTGATGAAATAATGCCTGAGGGCCGCCTGCCCGCATTTTCTTGCCTTTCAGGTCTTCCATTTTCCTGACCGGAAATTTGGTAAACATGGCATTGGGACCCTGATTGGTCCAGCCGACCCAGCGCAGATTGCGTTCCTTGGCCGCTTCCTGAATCAAATCACCAATCTTGTATTTGGGATTGCCGAACATCGCTTCCCAGGCCTGTTCAGTGCTTTCGGCACCCATGGCCATACCAAAAGCCAGCATTCCCTCCGGCATGTCACCGCTGTAAACCGATCCCCAGCAGGCGGTTCCGTCAATCATGCCTGCCGCAGTAGCACCAAATGCCTCCGATCCACTGGTAATCGCACCGGATGGCTCCAGTTTGATCTTGACGGTGCCTTCGGTCGCTTCCTCCACCGCTTTAATCCACGGTACAACACCACTGCCCCACCCGGCATCCGATGAGTCAAAACAGGGCTGGAAAACCCAATGAGTTACCTTATCCGGTTTACCGCTTGCTGCCATTGCCATACCGGATACTGCCAGCAGGGCAGTCGTACATAAGGTCGCGGATAATACCGACACAAGTTTTTTCATAAACATCTACCTCTTTCAGTTATTGAGTAAACAGCCTGTTTATATTCAATAAGTCAGCCTGAACTATTGAATTTTATTAACCCCCCGGCTATTGAGGATAACTACTTATGCTCTCAGCGTTTTTATATCATTTACCAGTTTTTTAATAACCACTAACAGCATAACGATGCCGGTAATCGGAAAAAATATTTTTAACGGGTAAATTGGAATCGGAATGCTGGTGGGGGTGTGCTGATTGAGTTTTATGGACAGCATTGCTGCCTGATAACCTTTCCATATCAGTACGCCAAGAAACAGCAAGGTAAAGACCACGGTAATAATGTCACACAACGCTTTTTTCCTTGCTGAAAAATTGGCATAGAAAAGATCCAGCTTGACAAAGGCATTATCATTCAAGGCATAAACCCCGCCCACACACGCCAACATCACCATGGCAACCTGCAAGGTGGTGGAAATCCACAAGGAGGGAGAGTCCAGGACATATCGCAAAAATACATCGGTTACACCAAAAATCATACAATAAAGAATCAGCAGCCAGCCAAAACGTCCCATCATTTCAGCAATGAAGTCGATCACTTTTTCCATTGTGTCCCACAGTTTCATCAATCAATCTCCCGTCATCACCTTAAATTATTCTGAATTTTGTACAAGATCATCTTCAGGTGCCTCCGGTTAATTCAACAGTTCCGGAAGCCATGTGGCAATCGCCGGAAAAAAGAAGATCAGTGTCAGACCAACGAACTGAAGTACAATAAACGGCCCGACGGAGCGGTAGACATCCCCCATCGTCACATCAGGCGGTAAAACACTCTTTAACCAGAAAAGGACAAAACCAAAGGGAGGGGTCAGATAGGCAATCTGGATATTAACGATAAACAGAACACCAAACCAGAGTTTGTCGATCTCCAGGGCATCAACGATTGGAATAAACAACGGGGTACACAACATAATGATTGCCCAGTCGTCCATCACCATGCCCAGTATCAGGATAATCACCATCATCATCAGCAGGATGCCGGTTTCTCCGCCGGGCATACTCAGTACCAGTGATGTAACCAGATCCTGACTGCCCAGTGAATTGAACACGTTCAAATAGATATTGGAGGCAATCAATATCCATAAACCCATGCCGCTCAGTTTTACGGTTGTTGTTAACGAGTCTTTCAACACCTGCCAGGTCAGTTTGCCGTAAATCAGGTTAATGAAAAAAGCACCGGTGGCGCCAAACGCAGCAGCCTCTGAAGGAGTGGCAACCCCGCCCCAGATAGCTCCCAGTACAATGACGATCAATAACATGAATGGCCATATATTCACGATGGCATGGAGCTTTTCCCCACGGGTGAATTTTTCTTCTTCAGGAACCGGGGGACCCATTTCCGGCTGAACCCGGCAACGGATGCCGATATATATAATATAAAACAGGGCCAGCATTAAACCGGGCAGTATTCCGCCCAGAAACAAGGCACCAATGGATACCTTGGCCAGTAGACCATAGAAAATAAAAGGTACACTGGGCGGAATAAGCGCACCCAAAGCCCCTCCGGCACCAATCGAGCCAATGGCAATATCCCGGCTGTACCGGTATTTAATCATTGACGGGTAGGCAATTTGTCCCATCGTGATTGTGGCGGGTGGTGTAATGCCGGTAATAGCCGCAAAAATGGTGCAGACCTTGACCGTTCCCATCGCCAGACCACCGGCAATGTGACCGATGATTTTATAGACCGCATCGTATGCTGCCTCGGCAATACCTGAAAAACGGATCAGACTCCCCATAAAAAGAAACAGCGGGACGGTCACCAGGACATTATTCCAGGGTGTATAATAAAAGGCACTGGGAATCGCCAGTAATGCTCGTGGCTCAAAAATAGCCGCAAAAATAACCGCAGTTCCCCCTAACCCTAAGGCAACCGGCAAGCCGAGGAACAAGGCGAAAAATAAACACAAAAAATAAAGTAAGGTAATAACTTCTATACTCATTCCAATTTATCCATTGTTGTGTTGTTGCCGGTGTTCTGACTGACACCTTTAATTTCAAATTTAGAGGATACCTGCTCACGGGTATAACAAAAAGAAAAGGAGCATAATTTTAAAAATACTCGTAAGAAACAGAGGCTTTATCGAACAGCCCACCACCGGTTTCTGCAGGAACCGATAGCCACCATGCCCACCTGACCTGAGCCTAATCTGTAACCTCCTCCATGCCGCAAGGGCCTGAACACTGAATCAGCTAACCGGCTAAAAAAGTGCTTGCCGCCGCTTACCTAGTGTCAGATTTTATACGCTCATGGTATCAGTAGTTCCAGTCTCATGTCTATAACAGCCTGTTTTTTGTCAGTTTCACCGCTATTGGACACACTTTAGCGAATAAAAGTGACGGGTCTGGTACTAATACTCCACCTGTGAATCAGTGAAACTGAACGGACAGAATCGCTTTGAGGATGAATAATATGACTTACACCCCCGACCCGAATATCCAGGATATTGTTGCCAGTGACCGCAAACATATCTGGCATCACTTAACCCAGCATAAGCCACTTGAGGACAGTGATCCGCTGATGATTGTCAAGGGGGAAGGACTGAAAGTCTGGGATGCCTCCGGTCGTGAATACCTTGATGCGGTATCTGGTGCTGTGTGGACAGTGAATGTCGGTTACGGGCGCACGGAAATTGCTGATGCGGTACGTGACCAGCTGGTGGAAATGAATTATTTTGCCCAGACGGCAGGGAATATTCCGGCCACCCGTTTTGCAGCACGGCTGATTGAAAAAATGCCGGGAATGAGCCGGGTTTATTTTTCCAATTCCGGTTCGGAAGCCAATGAAAAAGGTTTTAAAATCGTCCGCCAGATTGCTGCAAAAAAACATGGCGGCAAGAAACATAAAATTCTGTACCGTGAGCGCGATTATCACGGCACTACTATCACCACACTGAGCGCCACCGGCCAGCCGGAGCGCAAGAGCCAGTACGGGCCATTCACCCCCGGTTTCGTGCAAGTGCCGCATTGTCTGGAATATCGCTCACAATGGGGCGAGGTCGATGACTATGGTCTGCGTGCAGCCAATGAAATTGAACGGGTCATTCTGGAGGAAGGACCGGATACGGTTGGTGCCTTATGTCTGGAGCCGATCACTGCCGGTGGTGGTGTCATTGAACCACCGGCAGGTTACTGGGAACGGGTACAGGAAATCTGTCAGCAATACGATATTCTGCTGCATATTGATGAAGTGGTCTGTGGTCTGGGGCGTACCGGTCAATGGTTTGGTTATCAGCATTACGGGATTAAGCCGGATATTGTCACCATGGCCAAGGGGTTGGCTTCCGGCTATGCTGCCATTTCCTGCACCGTAACGACAGAGGCAGTTTTTAATGACTTTAAGGATACGGAAGATCTACTGGGTTACTTTCGTGATATTTCCACGTTTGGTGGTTGTACCGCTGGCCCGGCGGCAGCACTGGTGAATATGGAAATTATTGAACGTGAGAACCTGCTGGAAAACTGCACGATTCAGGGTGAGTACCTGAAAGAGCGCCTGTATGCATTACAGGATAAGTACGAAATCATTGGCGATGTACGTGGCAAAGGTTTATTCGTTGGTTTTGAACTGGTGAAAGACCGCGAAACCAAAGAACCGGTGGAAGAAAGTGTAGTGGCAGCGATTGCCGGACACTGCATGAAAGAAAGTGCGGTGATTATCGGTCGGACCAACCGCTCTTTACCGGAGCTGAATAACACCATCTGTCTGAGTCCGGCACTGACAGTCAGCCGTGAAGAAGTGGATCAGATTGTCGAGGCTCTGGATCTGGCACTGGGAGCGTTATAATTTTCAGGTTCACAAAGCATCTAAAACGGTATGAAGGCATTAGCCTGCATACCGTTTGTCACCTTGTTTCCTTATGCAAGCCAGAGGATCAGGCTGAGTAGTAAACCGTGTAAAACGGCAGTAGCGATGGTGAGCTTGATCGTCGTTTCCAGCTGTTCCGGCTCGGCGGCATGTTGTCTGAGTAACAAGGTTGCCTTGATTCCGGCCAGTAACGGCAAAGCACTGATCATGGCTAACAGGGGAATCTGCCCACTGATGAGCAGAAATAACAGATTGGCAGCCGCAAGGGTAAATATGGCCAGATACAGATTAGGAGCCTGTTTTGCTCCCAGTCTGACCACCCAATGATGCTTGCCGCTGGCCTTGTCCGCTTTCCGATCAGGAAACTGGTTGATAATCAGAATATTTGCCACCAGCAGGGCAACCGGAATACTCACCAGCACCGGATAGCCGTTGAGCGTCCCGCTTTGTACAAACCAGGCCCCCAATGGCGGCAGGGTACCAAACCCCAGTGCCACCGCAATTTCGCCAAAACCACGGCTGTTCAGGCGTAATGGCGGTGCAGAATACCCCCAACCCAGCAACAGACCGGTAATCCCGATCCCGATCAGCGCCATGCCACTGTACAGGCTCAAACCAATACCCAGCACAATCGCTGCTATCAACAGTGCCGTGCCAAACCGAAAGGTTTCCTGTGCACTCATCACATCGTTCTGGATAAAACGACTACCGCCGGTGAACGGGAAAATCCGTTGGGTGTTCAGCCGGTCTGTGCCGTTCAGCTCATCATAATAGTCGTTCAGCACATTCATACCGGCATGCACCAGCATCACGGCAATCACACTAAGCAGCAATAACAGCAGGCTGACTTGGCCGCCCTGGTGTGCGTAAGCGGCTGTACCCAGTAACACTGGAACCACGCTGGCCGCCATGAAACCGGGGCGAGTCGCCAGCCAGTAGCGCAATAAAGGTTTGTTCTGTAATGATTGATCCGGTTCCTGTGGCATATTGATCCCAATATTGAATAAAAAGGATGGATTATATACATGGATGGCAGCAGACCTGTAAAGATCATAGTCAGTTTGTGGTGAATTTCGTTATTATTCCGGCCATGAAATATAAAGACCTGCGTGATTTTATCGCCCAGCTGGAAAGCATGGGTGAACTGAAGCGGATTCAGACCGAGGTCGATCCGTATCTGGAGATGACCGAGATTGCTGACCGGGTGCTGCGTGGTGGCGGCCCGGCGTTATTGTTTGAAAACCCGAAAGGGCATTCAGTCCCCGTACTGGCAAATCTGTTTGGCACCCCAAAACGGGTGGCACTGGGTATGGGAGCGGAATCCACCGGGGCACTGCGTGAAGTGGGTCAGCTGCTGGCATTGCTGAAACAGCCGGAGCCGCCCAAGGGGATAAAGAATGCACTGGGCACCTTGCCAGTGTTCAAAAAAGTGCTGGATATGGCACCGAAAAAAGTGCGCAATGCGGCCTGTCAGGCCGTAGTGCTTGAGGGGGATGCAGTCGATCTGAATACCCTTCCGGTGCAATATTGCTGGCCGGGGGATGCCGCACCCTTAATTACCTGGGGGCTGGTGATTACCAGAGGGCCGGAGAAACAGCGCCAGAATCTGGGCATTTATCGTCAGCAGGTATTGGGCAAGAATCGCGTCATTATGCGCTGGTTATCACACCGTGGTGGGGCGCTGGATTTTCGTGACTGGCAACAGGCTCATCCGGGCGAACCCTTCCCGGTGGCGGTAGCGCTGGGTGCTGACCCGGCGACGATGCTTGCAGCAGTGACACCGGTGCCGGATACCTTGTCGGAGTATGCTTTTGCCGGTTTATTACGGGGCTCGCGCACTGAATTAACCCCATGTATCGGACTGGATTTACAGGTACCCGCCTCAGCGGAATTTGTTCTGGAAGGTTTTATTTATCCGGATGACACCGCAGCGGAGGGGCCGTTTGGTGACCACACCGGCTATTACAACGAAGTGGACGAGTTTCCGGTCTTCACGATTGAGCGCATCACCCATCGTCAAGAACCGATTTATCACAGTACTTATACCGGACGCCCCCCGGATGAACCGGCAATTCTCGGTGTGGCACTCAATGAAGTGTTTGTGCCGATCCTGCAAAAACAGTTTCCGGAAATTGTGGATTTTTATCTGCCACCGGAAGGCTGCTCCTATCGTATGGCAGTGGTCAGCATTAAAAAACAATATCCCGGTCATGCCAAGCGGGTAATGATGGGGGTTTGGTCATTCTTGCGCCAGTTTATGTATACCAAGTTCATTATTGTTGTTGACGATGATGTCAATACACGCAGTTGGGAAGATGTGATCTGGGCAATGACCACGCGCATGGATCCGCAACGTGATACCACAATGATCGAACATACCCCGATTGATTATCTGGATTTTGCTTCGCCGGTTTCGGGGCTGGGGTCCAAAATGGGTATGGACGCGACGAATAAATGGCCAGGTGAAACAAACCGTGAATGGGGCGTACCGATTGTGATGGATCAGGCCATCAAGGATCGGGTGGATGCGATTTGGGGCGAGTTGGGCATTTGATTTTTACGTAAAAATTGACCATTTCAGTCAGATAATCGGTCATCACCGGTTGTCTGTCTCCCCTGCCCCATAGATAATAGTCACCCTTTCACAGCAGTAAACCGGGACATACCCAGCATGGCAGGCAAAATTTTTATCGAAACTCACGGATGTCAGATGAATGAATACGACTCAGCGAAAATGCTGGACGTGCTCAGTGACAAGGACGGTATGGAGCTGACCGATAATCCGGAGGAAGCGGATGTCCTGCTGCTGAACACCTGCTCCATCCGTGAGAAAGCGCAGGAGAAAGTCTTTTCCCAGATCGGACGCTGGCGACCGCTGAAAGAGAAAAATCCGAATCTGATTATCGGCGTGGGGGGATGTGTTGCCAGTCAGGAAGGTGAAGCACTGCGTGAACGCGCACCGCTGGTGGATGTGGTATTCGGCCCGCAAACCCTGCACCGCCTGCCGGAGATGGTGGCGAAAGTACGCACCGAACACCAGCCGGTGGTTGATATCAGTTTCCCGGAAATTGAGAAGTTCGACAATTTGCCGGAACCGCGGGCGGAAGGCCCGACGGCGTTTGTGTCGATCATGGAAGGTTGCAGTAAATATTGTACGTTCTGTGTGGTACCTTATACGCGCGGTGAGGAAATTTCCCGTCCGTTTGATGATGTGATTGCCGAAGTAGCACAACTGGCCACCCAGGGTGTACGTGAAGTTAATCTGCTCGGCCAGAATGTGAACGCCTATCGCGGCCAGATGCATGACGGTGAAGTCGCTGATCTGGCGACACTGATTCAGTATGTGGCTGCAGTGGATGGCATTGACCGTATTCGCTACACCACCTCACACCCCAATGAGTTCAGTGACAACCTGATTCAGGCTTATGCTAATGTGCCGGAACTGGTGAATCATCTGCATCTGCCGGTGCAGAGCGGCTCCGACCGGGTACTGGCAGCGATGAAACGTAACCACATGGCACTGGAATACAAATCCAAAATCCGCAAACTGCGCAAGATTCGCCCGGATATTAGCCTGTCTTCCGATTTTATTGTCGGCTTTCCCGGCGAGACGGATCAGGATTTTGAAGACACCATGAAACTGATTGAAGCCGTGGGTTTTGATCACAGCTTCAGTTTTATTTACAGCGCCCGCCCCGGTACACCGGCTTCCAATCTGGCTGATGATACGCCACTAGAGGTGAAAAAAGCACGGTTACAACGGCTACAGCAACGTATTCTGGAAATGGCTAATGAAATTAGCGCCTCAATGGTTGGCACGACACAGACCGTGCTGGTTGAACGCTTATCGAAGAAAGACCCGAAACAGATCGCCGGACGCACCGAAAATAACCGGGTGGTGAATTTTGATGGGCATGTCCGATTGATTGGCAAGTTTGTGGATGTGGAAATTACCGAGGCACTGCCTAATTCATTGCGCGGACGGATTGTGGCGGTTGAAGGCAGCGGGTTGTAAGTTGTAAAATGCCAGACCCAACCTGACCAGTCACCGATTTCCAGAAAGTGCCTGTCAGGTCAGGGAGTTTATACAGATTAATCTCTGCTTTTTTACACATTAAACCGGAAGTGAACAACATCCCCTTCCTGGAGTAGATAATCCTTGCCTTCCAGACGCCATTTACCGGCATCTTTAGCGCCCTGCTCGCCCTTACAGGCAACAAAATCATCATACGCTGTAACTTCAGCCCGGATAAACCCCCGTTCAAAATCGGTATGAATCCGCCCTGCACCATTAGGTGCCGTGGCCCCCTGTTTCACCGTCCAGGCCCGTACTTCCTTAACCCCGGCCGTAAAGAAGGTTTGTAAACCCAACAGGTGATAACCGGCACGAATCACCCGGTTCAGCCCCGGCTCTTCCTGGCCGATGCCTGCCAGAAATTCCGCCTGATCTTCCTCATCCAGCTGCGAAATTTCGGATTCCAGTTCAGCGCAGACCGGCACCACTTCCGCCCCTTCTTTTGCCGCAATTTCACACACCGCATCCAGATAAGGATTGTTCTCAAAACCCTCCTCATTAACATTAGCGATGAACAGAATCGGCTTGATGGTAATCAGGTGCAACTCACGTATCAGCTTGCGCTCATCCGCCTCCAGATCCAGTGTTCGCGCACTGTTGCCTTCTGCCAGATGCGCCTGCAAACGCTCGGCCACGGCTTTCTGTGCCAGCATTTCCTTATTGCCGGATTTCGAGGCTTTAGCCAGACGGGTAATGGCCTTTTCGACGGTATCCAGATCCGCCAGCACCAACTCGGTATTAATAATATCAATGTCATACCCCGGATCAATCTTACCGGCCACATGCACAATATCGTCATTATCAAAACAGCGCACCACCTGCGCAATCGCATCCGTTTCACGGATATGTGCCAGAAACTTGTTACCCAGCCCCTCGCCTTTGGAAGCGCCCTCCACCAGACCGGCAATGTCGACAAACTCCATCGTCGTCGGTAATACCCGCTCCGGTTGCACAATCCCGGCCAAGACCTGTAGACGCTCATCCGGCACCGGCACAATCCCCACATTCGGCTCAATGGTACAGAACGGATAATTCGCCGCTTCGATACCCGCCTTGGTCAAGGCATTAAACAGCGTGGATTTACCCACATTCGGCAAGCCGACAATGCCACACTTGAATCCCATGTTACTCCTGCCTGCGATGCAAATCGTTCATCGCTTTTTGTGTTTCACCACTGACAATACGCTCAATCTGATCAGCCGCATCGTAAATACCATCCATGATCTGCTTTTCATCGCTGCGTGACGGTGTCCCGAGCACATAATTAATCACCAGACTACTGTCACCGGGATGACCGATACCAAGCCGCAACCGCCAGTATTCCCTGCCAATCTGCGCATGAATATCACGCAGACCATTATGGCCGCCGTGACCGCCGCCTTGCTTCAGTCGCACAGCTCCCGGAGCAATATCCAGTTCATCATGGGCAACCAGAATTTCTTCTGCGGGAATACGGAAAAAACCGGACAACTGTTTCACCGCCAGACCACTGCGATTCATAAACAGCATCGGTTTCAGCAACCAGACGGCATTACCGGCCATCTCAACCTTGCAGGCTTCGCCGGAAAAACGCTTTTCTGCCAGCCAGCGACCGTTATAACGCCTTGCCAGTTCGTCAACAAACCAAAACCCGGCATTGTGCCGGGTTTTGTCGTATTTACTGCCCGGATTGCCCAGACCGCTAATCAACCGAATGGTAGTTGCCATCGGAATACTCTGAAATACGCTATGGTTAGTTAATCGCTGCCAGAGCCTGATCGTAATCTTCACCCAATGCCAGCTGTGGCAGAGTCACGCCTTCCGGCAGTTTCAGGTCAGACAGATGCACAATACTGCCCTTTTCCACATCCATCATATCCACCTCAATAAATTGTGGCAGATGCTTTGGCAGACAGGCGACTTCAACTTCATTCATAATATGGCTGACCTTACCACCGTAGGTTTTAACTGCCGGTGCCACATTTTCATTGATGAAGTGCAGCGGCACATTCACATGCAGCTCTTCATCTTCCTTGATGCGTTGTAAATCAGCATGCAATATCACCGGCCTGGCCGGATGACGCTGCAGGTCACGCAGAATCGCCAGCTCTTTCTTGTCACCGAAATCAACCGTGATCACTTGCGAGTAAAAGGCTTCTTCTTCCAGATTACGAATCAGTTCGTTGTGCTTCAGCGTAATCGACTGAGCATCCTGACCCGCACCGTAAATAACCGCAGGAACCTTGTTCTCGCGACGCAGGCGGCGGCTCGCACCTTTTCCCTGCTCACTACGAACGGTGGCCTGCAATGAATATTCTTTTGCCATACTAGCTATCTCCAAAGTAAATAAGGATCACCGTCCCGCGACCAGGTTCGGTGATTGATTCATGCTCTGTCTCTCAGGACAATGGACTCAGACCTTCTCAAATAATGAGCTGACCGAATCGTCACGGTTAATACGCAACATGGTCTTGGCCAGAATCCCTGCGACAGAGAGCTGGCGGATTCTATCACATTTTTGTGCGTTTGCACGCAATGGAATCGTATCCGTCACCACCACCTCGTCCAGCATGGAATTTTCGATATTTTCCACAGCCTTGCCGGAGAAAACCGCATGGGTGGCATAAGCACAGACACTCAATGCACCACGTGTTTTCAATGCCTCCGCTGCATTACACAGCGTACCGCCGGTATCAATCAGGTCATCAATCAGCACACAATGCCGTCCTTCGACCTCACCGATAATATTCATCACTTCGGCCTTATTCGGCTCCGGGCGACGCTTATCGATAATCGCCAGATGATCATCATTCAGTGACTTGGACAAGGCTCTGGCCCGCACCACTCCGCCAACATCCGGCGACACCACAATCAGATCGTTCAGCTGCTTGGACAGCACATCATCACGCAACACACCGGAAGCATAAATATTATCCACCGGCACATCGAAGTAGCCCTGCACCTGATCCGAATGCAGATCAATGGTCAGCACGCGGTCAACATGCCCGGTAGCGATCATATCCGCCACCAGTTTGGCCGAGATCGGCACGCGGCGTGAGCGCACACGACGATCCTGACGTGCATAACCGTAATAGGGAATAACCGCCGTAATCCGGCCTGCCGACGCACGATACAGTGCATCTGACATAATCAGTAATTCCATGATATTGTTGTCGGTCGGGGCACAGGTGGGCTGGATGACAAAAACATCGCGACCGCGGACATTTTCCATGATCTCAACATGCGCTTCACCATCGCTGAAACGCTCTGCTCTGACTTCACCAAGGGAAATACCGAGATGGTCGACGACTTTACGGGCCAGTTCAGGGTTGGCATTACCCGTGAATACCATCATTCTATCGTCAGACATGAATTGCTCGTATTGAGTAGATGGCTGGGCCGGTAGGACTCGAACCTACGCATGCCGGGATCAAAACCCGGTGCCTTACCACTTGGCGACGGCCCATCTGTTAAAACTGATCAGACAGATTTTGCAATTATGTCAAGCTGTTGGTGCAGAGATGATCGGGACTCACTTCTGGCAACAAAGCCTGACCATTGTGCAGGTAACCGGTTTAACACCTGCTGAGCATCAACCGCATTTTCAAACTCAGCAAACAAACAGGCACCTGAACCTGTCATTTTTGTCACTGCAAAATCTGACAGCCAGTTAAACGCTTTATCGACTTCAGAAGATGCTTTTCTTACCACAGATTCAAACACGTTTTGTGTCTGCCCTGCGAGAAAGGCCGCTATTGTGATGGGTTGGAGATCACGTGTCAAGCCTGCATTTGAGAAAATTTCAGCAGTGGATATATGTACACCCGGATGCACTACCAGGTACCATTTTTCCGCCAGTTCGACAAATGTCAGGCGCTCCCCCACCCCCTCCGCCCAGGCGGTACGACCCTGTACAAACACCGGCACATCAGCCCCCAGAGCCAGCCCCAGTGCGGCCAGGCGCTCTTCACTCAGCGCCAGCCCCCAGAGCAGATTCAAGCCCAGCAGTGTTGTGGCAGCATCCGAACTCCCGCCCCCCAAACCGCCACCCATCGGCAGACGTTTCTCAACACGGATATCGGCACCGAGCTGACAGGCGGTATCGGTTTGCAGAAGTTCAGCAGCCTTCACCGCCAGATCCTCCTGCGGCGGAATCCCTTTATTTCCCTGTGAGCGTGAAATGACTCCATCATGACGCAGTGTCAGGGTAATCTCATCGCCGTAATTCAGAAACTGAAACAGGGTCTGGAGCAGATGATAACCATCGGCCCGCCGACCGGTAATATGCAGGAAATGATTAATTTTTGCCGGAGCCGGCAAGGTCAGAGACTTCAGAAGCGGCTCCGCCACTGTTTTGCCACCACTTTTGCCTTTGCCCGTTCCGCAGCCTTTTCCAGCGTCATTTTAGCCGGAAAGGCATTCGTGCCGTTACCTTTAAAAGCGGTGTAAGTCACAACCCAACCACCCTGCTGCAATTTCAGTGGCCGACCCTTCGCATCCAGTTTGATCGCTTCAATCGGCTGATTCGGTGCCGGAATACCTCGGGCCCAGTAGCGCATATCGTTCAGCGGAAAGCGGAGTTTCAACTGGCGCTGCAACAGGCGTTCCGCATCAGTATCCCGGTAACTTTTACCATCTGCCGCTTTCAGCACCACCTGAGAGCCGGTTTCACGGATATTCGCCATGACGGCCCCGGTCAGCGGATTAATAATATCCATGACTGACTCGCCACCGGCCTTTTCCGCCCAGTTCATACCGAACGACCAGTTCTGGCCGCGTAACTGCAACCCTACCCGGCCTTTCATGCTCCATGCTTTCATACGGGCAAAAACACGCTGGCGATTCTGCCAGGCTGCTTCCGATGTCATGGTGGTTGCCGCCGCTGATGCCGTGGCACCGGGTCTGGTCTTATTCTGGGTACAGCCCACTGCCACTGTCAGTGCGCAAAGCAGTAAAATTCCGTTTCTCATCAATGAATCCTTGTTTAGTTGATTACGCTGAAAATAGTACATTCCGCAGATGGTTTCAGCAGGTCTTTACTGACACTTATTTTGAGCGCTCCACCAGACGCTCACGTACCTCCACCAGAATTTTATCATCCGGATACTCCGCCAGCATGTCTTTCAGCAGTTTTGCCGCCTCCTCCTTTTTACCCTGCTGTGACAGCACTTCAATCAGGTGGCCACCGACCTCGGGATCAGGCATTTTTTTAAAGGCATCCCGCAAATACTTTTCTGCCCCGTCCGACTCACCCAGTTTGAACAGCACCCAGCCCATACTGTCCAGTGTGGCCGGATTAGCTGGATTAATCTCCAGCGAACGGCTGATCAGTGTTTTGGCCTCCTGATAACGATCCGTACTCACCGTCAGCATATAGCCCAGTGCGTTCAGCGCATCCGCATCTTCGTCATCATTGAGGATAATTTCACGCAGGTCTTTCTCCGCCAGCTCAACGTTACCCGCACGATCATAACTCAGCGAACGCGAATAAAGCACATCCCGTGTGCTGATACCCAGCTTTTCTGCCTCATTATAAACAGCAATGGCTTCATCATAACGCCTGGCCTCATACAGCAATTGTGCGTCCGCCAGCATAAACGCCAGTTGACGACCGGGAATCAGTGTATCCGCCAGTTTTTCCCTTAACCAGACACGCGCCACTTCCAGACCCTGTTGCTGTTTAAGCAGAAATGATTTCCGCATCGTCGCTTCTCTGGCAAAATCACCATAAAGTGCTTCGTCATACGCAGCCAGCGCATCTTCCATTCGCTCCTGACCTTCGTAAATCTGGCCGAGAAAATAACTGGCTTCGTGCTTCCGCTCCGGAATGTTCATCAGCTTGTTCATCAGCGGCTCGGCAAA
>PDWJ01003687.1_pt1 | contig 30440 bp, 24 predicted proteins | sample 1430881 | NCBI WGS metagenome assembly PDWJ01 (sample SAMN01162460, study PRJNA174530) | Oral metagenome, whole genome shotgun sequencing project. | biome: Marine environment; feature: Marine mammal; material: Swab sample of the gingival sulcus; isolation source: swab sample of gingival sulcus...
ATCGCCAAGTTCATCGGCTGGGCCTTCACCGGCTCGGCGGCGCTGTTCAGCGAGGCCATCCACTCGGTGGCCGACACCGCGAACCAGGCGCTGCTGCTGCTCGGCTTGAAGAAGTCGCGCCGCCCGGCGGACGACGCGCACCCCTTCGGGTATGGGCGCGACCGGTTCTTCTGGGGGCTCGTGAGCGCCCTCGGCATCTTCTTCGTGGGGGCGGGGGTGACCTTGATGCACGGCATCGAGGGCCTCATCGACCCCCACCACGTCGAGCATGGGGTCGTCACCTGGGTGGTGCTCGCCATCGCGTTCGCGCTCGAGGGGTGGGCGCTGTGGGCGGCCGTCAGGGGCGTGGCCCGCGACGCGAAGAAGGCGGGGATGACGCTGTCGCGCTACGTCAAGGAGGGCAAAGACCCGACGATCTTGGCGGTCCTGCTGGAGGACAGCGCGGCGGTCCTCGGCGTCATCATCGCCGCGGTCTGTATCCTGATGACGCAGCTGACTCACGACCCGATCTGGGACGCGGTGGCCTCGATCCTCATCGGCCTGCTGCTCGCGTTCGTGGCCCTGTTCCTCGTCGCCAAGAACCGCTCGTATCTGTTGACGAAGTCCATCGACCTCGAGGTCGAGGACAGGCTCCGCGAGGTCATCGCGGGGCACTCCTCGGTCGAGGAGATCAGCGCCTTCAAGGGCACGGTCGCGGCCCTGGGCCAGTACCGCATCGCCGCGGACATCGATCTCGACGGCCACGAGGTGGCCAAGCGCGTCGTGACGCCTGACGATCTGGCGGCGCTGCGCGCGGTCGTCGCCGACGACGAGGCCCTGCGGGCGTGGCTCGGTGACTACGCCGAGCGGCTCATCGAGCAGGTGGGCGACGAGATCGACGAGATCGAGGACAAGGTCCGCGCCGTCGTCCCCGAGGCCACCCACGTCGATCTCGAGCAGGACTGAGCCCGACGAGCCGCGGCGCGGGCTCGATCAGCGAGCCAAGAACTCGACGAGCTGGGCCTGGGCCGCGCGCGTCGCGGCCGGGTCGGCGAAGTCGAAGAGCAGGTCGTGGCCGCCCTCGCGCTGGGTGACGCCCGAGGCCGGCAGGCCCGCGGCGGCGTCGATCTCGGGCAGGCCCGTCGCGAAGAGCGCAGGGCCGACCACGGGGAAGGCGTCCGCGGATTCGGCGCCGCCCGCCAGCGCCCGGACGAAGCGCGCGTTGGCGTCGTTGGGCACCGTGAGGTCTGGGTGGGAGAGCTGGACGAGGACCTGCGGGCGGCCGCCGCCCAGGTCGCCCTTGAAGACCGCCGCGGCGAAGGTCAGCGGATCCACGGGCCCCAGCACCGTCTCGGCGACCCGGTCGAAGAGATCGCGCTCGGCGTGGCCCGGCAGCATCGGCGCGCCGTCCGCCGCCATGAGACCGAAGCCGTCGACGTTGGCGGTGGCGTAGATCAGGAGATCGATGTCCGGACCGAAGGAGGGGCTGTCCGCCAGCACCTGGGCGTAGCTGCCGCCGGGCGCGCTGAGCACCGCGCGTTCGATGTCCGGCGAGACCGCCAGCACCGAGGTCGCCAGCGTCGCCCCGAGGCCGTGGGCGACGAGGTCGATGCGGCCCCAGGCGTCGGGCGCCCCGTCGCCGTCGAGGTCGAGCTCGGGGCGGGTGCCGTCGGCCGCCGCCAAGACGCGCACGAGCGACAGCTGGTCGACCACCGACTGGCGGAGCTTGTCCCGGGTCCGCGCCAGGAAGGTCGGGTTGATGAAGGGATCGGGGAAGCGGGTGCCGGCAGCGTCGAGGACCGGGTCGACCTTGTGGGCGTAGTCCCCCTCGGGCAGGGCGACGTCGGCCTGGCGCTCGCCGTGCTGATAGAGGTCGATCGCGAACACCGCGTACCCCGCCGCGCACAACGCCGGCGCGACCGCGAGCCACTGCTCTTTGGCGCGGCCGACGTCGTGGATCGCCACGACGGCCGGGGGTGGCGACGCGCCCGGGGCCGCCGGCAGCAGCGCCAGGTAGGGGATGGCCCGGAAGGGCGCCGAGGCCGACAGGCTCGGCGGGTTGTCGGCGGCGAAGGGGGCCGCCGCGACGCGCCCCAGGGTGGTCCCATTGGTGGCCAGGGCGAGGGTGTCGTAGCGCGTATCGCTGACGAAGTTGGGCGTCGACAGCGCGCCCGTGACGACGCGCCCGACCCCCGACACGTCCAGGCCGGGGGCGCCGGCCGCGTCGAAGTACACGGCGGCCGCCGCACCCGCCACGACGTCGGCCAGGACCGTGAGCTGGGAGCGGTGGTCGCCGACGGTGAAGTCGAGGTAGGCGAGGGTGTCGCGGCGATCGACGATGTCGGCGTCGACGGCGACGACCTGGGCGAAGCTCGCGTGGGTCGTCACGTCGCCGCGGGTCTGCAGCTCGACGTAGTCGTCGCTCGGCAAGACCGGGTCGCCCGCCCGCGTGGTGATCACGTGGGCGAGGACCACGACGGCGTACCGCCCCGGGCTCAGCGGTCGCCGGGGCCTCAAGGTCACGGTATTCGTCGGCGTGTGTACGTCGATCTCGCCCGCCGCGACGCGCAGGGCCGGGCCGCCGGTGTCGAGCCGGTAGATCCGCAGCGCGTCCGCCAGGGTCGCGGGGTCGAGCCACCGGTCCGTGTCGTTCGGCGCCGGGGTGAACGGCAGCCGTATCGCCGTCGCGGGCGCGTAGAGCGCGCTGTCGGTGGTCGCGAGCAGGCTCAAGAACGGCAGCGCCGCGAGCTGGTCCCGGCTGAAGACCTCGAGCCGCTCGTCGCTCTGGTAGAGCGCCGTCGGGAAGACGTGGTGGGTCAGGTCGCTGCTGTGAGGGGCGAAGGACAGCTTTACGGGCGCGCGCTCGCAGGCGGCGAGGGCGCCGGCGAGGAGCAGCAGCGCGGTGATGGGGTAGGGCGCTCGCATCGTTCGATCGCTCCGACTGACGAGGGGCGGGGGTGTCGAGGTTAGCAGAGGCGCGGCGGCGCCGTCAGCGCACCGTCACCCGGACGCTCCTGGGGACGGCGACCGGGTCGTCGGCGGCGACGGCGACGGCGCCCAGGCCGTAGCGCCCGGGGGCGACGCCGGACAGCGTGATCCGCCCCGAGAACGCGCCGCGGACCACGGGGAGGCGCCAGTGGGTCACGGCGCTGCCGCCCTCGGGCGGCAGGAGCAGCAGGTAGACGTAGGCGGCGCCATCGCCCGCGACCTGGCCTGCGACCCGGTAGCCCTCGCCGGCGCCCAGCAGCCGCGCCGGCAGCCCCTCGAGGCGCGTGATCTCGAACGCCGCGAAGGTGTCCTCGGGCAGGTCGCTCGAGGCGCCGCGGGCGACCAGGAGCGCCGAGATGTTCGGGTCCGCGGTGACCTCGTCGCCGGTGTCGGGCAGCAGATCGCAGGCGCGCGCCGGCGGATCGGCGAAGGCCGCGGGGAGCGACTCGCTCCACACGTTCTCCAGGGCGAAGTGGAGGTGGGGGCCGGTCAGGAGCCCGCTGAGGCCTGTCTCGGCGAGGACCTCTCCGGCGGCGATCCGGTCGCCCGGGGCCACGCGCGCGCTGCCCGGCGCCAGGTGTACGTAGGTCGTGAACAGGCCTGCGCCGTGGTCGACGAGCACGAAGTTGGCCTCGCCGCGGAGCGCCTCGTCGGCGCCGTAGCGCGTCGAGTCGTCGCGCACCATGGCGACGACGCCGGGGGCCGCCGCGTGGACGGGCGTACCCTCGGGGACGGCGAAGTCCCAGGCCCAGCGGTCGCCTCCGAGGTGGGAGGGGGCCTGGTCGTTGCCCTGGCTGACCGTGACGGGCTCGCCCGGAGGCAGGGGCAGGGCGAGGGCCAGGGGCACCGGGTCCCCGGTGTCGCGCCGATCGGCCCACAGGCTGGCCGACGTCGGGGCGAGGGCGGCCTCGGGGCAGGGGTGCGCCTCGGGGATGGTGGGGGCGTCGCCGTCGCCCGGTGAGCCGGCCGCGCCCTCGCAGGCCGGCGCGGCGCCGAGCAGGAGCGTCAGGCCGGCGGCGACGCGGGCGGCGCGGACCCTCACGGCGCCCCGGAGGCGAGCAGGACCTTCTCGTAGGTCAGGATCCGGTCGCGCAGCTCGGCGGCGCGCTCGAACTCGAGGTCCTGAGCGGCCTTCAGCATGTCCTGGCGCAGGTCGGCGATGAGCTCGTTGACTTGGGGCTCGCTCATGGCGGCGAGCTCGAGGTCGACGCGCGGCGCGGCTTGGGCCTTGTGGTCGGCGTACTCCTCGGCCGTCGGTCCCGAGCGCGCGGCGCGGCGGATCGTCTGGGGGACGATGCCGTGGGCCTGGTTGTGGGCGACCTGCCGGGCGCGCCGGCGCTCGGTCTCGTCGAGGGCGGCGGCCATCGAGCGCGTGCGCTTGTCGGCGTACATGATGACCTTGCCGTCGACGTTGCGGGCGGCGCGGCCGATGGTCTGGACCAAGCTGCGCTCGGAGCGCAGAAACCCCTCCTTGTCGGCGTCGAGGATGGCCACGAGGCTCACCTCGGGGATGTCGAGGCCCTCGCGCAGCAGGTTGATGCCGACGAGGACGTCGAAGGTGCCGGCGCGCAGGGCCTCGATGAGCTGAATACGCTCGAGGGTGTCGATGTCGCTGTGGAGGTAGCGCACCTTGACCCCGAGCTCCTGATAGTACTCGGTCAGGTCCTCGGCCATGCGCTTGGTGAGCGTCGTGACGAGCACGCGCTGATCGATCGCGACGCGGTCGCGGATCTCGTCGAGCAGATCGTCGACCTGACCGGCGACTGGGCGGATCTCGATCTCGGGGTCGACCAGGCCCGTCGGTCGGATGATCTGCTCGATGATGTGGCCGTCGGCCTGCTGCAGCTCGTAGCTGCCCGGGGTGGCGCTCATGAAGACGACCTGGGCGACGCGCTGCTCGAACTCGTCGAACTTCAGCGGCCGGTTGTCCAGGGCGCTCGGCAGGCGGAAGCCGAAGTCGACCAGGGTCTGCTTGCGCGCGCGGTCGCCGCGGAACATCGCGCCGATCTGCGGCACCGCCACGTGGGACTCGTCGATGACCACGAGGTAGTCGTCGGGGAAGTAGTCGAGGAGCACCGGCGGCGGCTCGCCCGGGTCGCGCCCGGTGAGGTGCCGCGAGTAGTTCTCGATGCCGTTGCAGAAGCCGATCTGCTCCATCATCTCCACGTCGTACAGGGTGCGCTGCTCGAGGCGCTGGGCCTCGAGCAGCATGTTGGCGTCGCGCAGCTGCTGCAGGCGCTGTCCCAGCTCCTGTTGGATGGACACGATGGACTTGCGGAGCTGGTCGGCGGGCGTGACGTAGTGGCTGCCCGGGAAGATCGCTACCGACGGCATCTGCTCGAGGACCTGCCCGCGCAAGGGGTCGACGCGGCTGATGGCCTCGAGCTCATCGCCCCAGAACTCCAGGCGGATGGCCTCGGCCTCCTCGTAGGCCGGGAAGACCTCGACCACGTCGCCGCGCACGCGGAAGGTCCCGCGGTGGAAGTCGTAGTCGTTGCGCGTGTACTGGATGTCCACGAGCTGGCGCAGCAGGCGGTCGCGGCGGTAGCTCTCCCCTTGCTCGAGGTGGATGAGCATCCCCTTGTAGGTGGTCTTGTCTCCGATGCCGTAGATGCAGGAGACGCTGGCGACGATGATGACGTCGCGTCGCTCGAGCACCATGCGCGTGGCCGCGTGGCGCATGCGGTCGATGGCGTCGTTGATGATCGAGTCTTTCTCGATGAAGGTGTCGCTCGAGGGGATGTAGGCCTCGGGCTGGTAGTAGTCGTAATAGCTTACGAAGTAGGCGACGGCGTTGTTCGGGAAGAGCTGCTGGAGCTCGCCGTAGAGCTGGGCCGCCAGGGTCTTGTTCGGCGCCAGGAGCAGCGTCGGGCGCTGCGCTTGGGCGATGACGTTCGCGATGGTGAAGGTCTTGCCCGTCCCCGTGGCGCCGAGCAGCACCTGGGCCGCGACGCCCTGTTCGAGGTTGGCGGTCAGGGCCGCGATGGCGCCGGGCTGGTCACCGCGCGGCGTCAGCTCGGTCGCGAGCTCGAATCGTCGGTGCGGCGTGCCCACGGGTCCTCCTCGGTCGGCCTGCTGCGGGCCCTTGCGCAATCTAGACCGGCGCGCAATCATCCGGCGGCGCAGTGGCCCGAGCCTAGGCCAGAGCCGTCACAACGGGAAAGACCCAATGTCCGAAACCAAGCTCATCGAAGTCCCCGACCAGGCGGAGAAGACCCTCGCCGCGTTCCTCAAGCACCAGGCTGACGCGATCACCGAGGCCCAGCATGAGGTCCTCAACGAGCTCGCGCGCGCGCTGACCGAGCGAGGCTGGGTGCAGGGCGTCGAGGCCGTCGTCGCCAAGCTCGGCGAGCACTCGAGCGAGGACAAGGTCAGGGCCGCCCTGGCCGATCTCATCACCCGCCGGCTGGTCTACGTGGACGCCGAGGCCAGCGAGTTCGTCGGCATCCTGGGCTGCCTGTCCGTCGGCCGCACCGATCACCGCGGCCACCTCGAGAGCGGCACCGACGTCTTCACCTTCGGCGGCATGGATCTGCTGACCCTGCCGTCGCTCCTGCTCAAGGAGGTGGACGCCTTCACGCAGTGCCCGGTGACGGGCAAGGCCATCCAGCTGAAGCTCCAGCAGGGGCAGATCGCCGAGTCGAACGTCAACGGGATCGCCGGCTTCATCGCGAATTGGGACGGCAAGGGCCCGCTGACCGAGGTGGCCGCTCATTCGCCGCTGTTCGCGAGCGACGAGGCCTTGGAGACGTGGATAGCCCAGCACCCCGACGTCAAGGGCACCGAGCTGCCGGCGGACCTGATGCTCTGGGTAGGCATGTCCGCCGCCCAGGAGCTGGCCGAGTCCCGCTTCAAGCTCATCGGCCACAGCGAGTAGCCCAGCGCCCAGCGCCCAGCCCGCCGCGGCGCTGGCGAGCGCTCACGAACACCCCGCACAGGCGACCGTGCGGGGTGTTCAATTTTTTGACGGTGGAGATCAGCGGGGCTAGCAACCAGGAGTCGCACCGACGATCTGCGTGCGATCTCGAGCTGTTCCGGGCGCGCGACCGGGGCCTTCCTGCGAAAAGACGGAGCCACCTGGCCCTCGACGGGGTCCGGGCCGCTCTGCGTCTGCCCGGAGCCCGCCGCATGTCGACGTCCTTGGCCCTGTTGCCCCTATGGGAGCGTGCCCCGCTCCTCGACGCCCAGCCCATCGTGAAGTGGGCGGGCGGTAAGACCAGACTGCTCAAGCACCTGCTGCCGATGATGCCCGCGTCCTATGGGCGCTACTTCGAGCCCTTCTTGGGGGGGGCCGCGATGTTCATGCGGCTCCAGCCCGCCGGCGCGGTGCTGACCGACGTCAACGAGGAGCTCATCAACGCCTACAGGGTCGTCCGCGACGACGTCGAGGCGCTCATCGAGGACCTCGGCCGCCACCGCTACGACAAGGGCTACTACTACAATGTCCGCGCCGTCGACCCGTCGACGCTCCGGCCGGTGCAGCGCGCCTCGCGCATGCTGTTCCTCAACCGGACGTGCTTCAACGGGCTGTACCGGGTCAACCGCCGCGGGCAGTTCAACGTGCCCTTCGGGCGCTACTCGAACCCGAGGCTGGTCCACGCCGAGCGCCTGCGGGCCGTGAGCGAGGCCCTCGAGGGCTGCACCGTCGCCCTGGCCGACTACGCCGAGGCCACCGCCGGCGCCGTCGAGGGGGACTTCGTCTACTTCGACCCGCCGTACTTCCCGCTCACGCGCACGTCGAGCTTCACGAGCTATACCAAGCTCGCCTTTGGCCCCGACGACCAGCGCCGCCTCGCCGGCGTCTTCGATGACCTCACCGCCCGCGGCGTGCGCTGCATGCTCAGCAACAGCGATACGCCCTTCATCAAAGCGCTCTATGCGCACCACAAGGTGCGGATCATCGAGGCGCCGCGGGCGATCTCCCGCGACCCCTCGGGCCGCCGAAAGGTCACCGAGGTCGTTGTCACCAACTACTAGGGGGGCAGGGGAGGGAGCGAGGGCGCGCCTCGCGCACAGCAGGCGCCCCATCCACGTGAGCTCGAGGATATTGCTAAAGCTGCGCGTGGCGAGGCTCGATTCGGTGTGTGGACGCCCAACGAGCGAGCTCATCATGTCGACGCCCGAACCCTCCAAGAACCGACGCCCGAGTCGCTGCCCTCAGTGCGGTCAGGCGCAGATCAAAGCGGGCGAGAGCCAGTGCCCCTCGTGTGGTGCGCAGGTCATCCACTCGACGGGGCGCTTCGGGCGCCCAGGGGAGGCCGGCCCGGTCGTCCGCGGCGCCTCCTTCGTCGGAGGACGCGTCCGTCGGCGCGCCCCCGGTGGCCGCGTCCGTGTCTCGACGAGCGTGGGCGTGCAGCGGCGCACCGTCGACCCCTTCGCGGTCCCCGACGAGGGCGCCGCGCCCCAGACCCGCCGCGCCCACCCCGGCATGATCCGAGCGGCCCTGGCCGAGGCCCAGCAGGGCGCGGCCCTGCCGGAGACGCCCAGCGGGCCGCCCTCGGGGCGCAAGCGGGCGATCGATGAGGCCCTGGGCCTCGAGTCGGGCGCCGCCAAGCCCCTGTGGCACGACACCGCGCTGAGCGCCCACCGCGATGGTGATGCCGCCGAGGATGAGGCCGTGAGCGCTCCCACGACGTGGCTTCAGGCCCACTGGAAGGTGATCGCGGCCGCGGTCGGCGGCGCGGTCGCCGGGGCCCTGGGGACGCTCGCCCTCTGCTGATCGCGTCCTTACGGGCGGCGCCTCGCCGTCGCCTCGGCCTTGGCCTTGCATCACCTGGCGCGACGGGCTATCGACCTGCGCCCGGGCGCGGTCGCCGCCCGCGACGTCGCCCGGGCTTCGAGACAGGGAGGCCCACGTTGCTCTTCGATGGTGATGCGTCCGTCGCTCGGCCCGGTGATGCCATGGCACCTCGGGGCAAGTGGCCCCCCTTCGAGTGGAACCCCGCCGATCTCGACAACGCCCTCATCGGCCGCGAGGCCGCGCTGGCCGACCTGGTGCGTGCCTTCGAGGACGTCGTCACCGGCTGGGCCATGCGGATCCAGCTGCTCGTCAGCGAGTACGGGCTTGGCAAGTCGCGCCTGTCGTCGGCCTTCGTCGATGAGGCGCGCTCCCGCGAGCCCGCCACCTTCGTGGTGCGGGTCCGGTGCCCGGCGACCGGCGTCCACTACCGGATGTGGGACACCATCCTGAGGGCGGCCTTCGACGTCCCGGCGGCTGCGGATGACGTCGAGGCTGGGGCCCTGCTCGTCCAGGCCGTCGAGCGCTACCTGCCCGAAGAGGCCGCCGAGGTCGCGGCGCTCATCGCTTGGCTCGTCGGCTACGAGGTCTGCGGCAAGCCCGTCCTGCCGGTGGGTGCTGACGACGAGGCGCTCATCGCGCGCTGCGTCGGGGCTTTGGGGCGCCTGCTAGAGGCCATCGCCCTGGAGCGGCCGCTGCTGATCCTCGTGCGCAAGGCCAACCACGCCAGCGCCCGTGACTTCGCCCTGGCCAGCGCCCTCGAGGCCACGATCGAGGGGCGCCCCATCATGATGGTCTTGTCGGGCACGCCCGAGCTGACCGACCACCTGCCCGGCTGGGATCGTTTCCCGGTCTGCCGCCTCGGTCGCCTGACGCGGGACGACGCCGAGCGCATGCTCCGAGTCTTCTTCACGGGCCTGCGGGGGGCGCCCCCCCCGGCGCTGGTGGCGCGCGTCCTCGACGCCGCAAACGGCAACGCCTTTGCCCTCAAGTCTCTGGTGCGCTTTCTGGTCGAGGTGGGCGCCATCGCGGCGGGGCCGTCGGGGTGGGCCTTCGCCCCCGAGGCCGACGACCTAGAGATCCCCGACAGCCACGACGGTGTCGTCGCCGCGCGCATGAGCGCCCTGGACCACGACGAGCGGCAGATCCTGGGCCAGGCCGCCTTGGTCGGGCGCGACTTTTGGCTCGGCGCGCTCGTCGCGATCGCCCGCCAGGACGCCGCCGTGCAGCTCGACGAGGACGAGGTCCCAGAGCGCATCCGCGGGGTCCTCGCCAAGTTCGTCAACCAGCGCTTCATCGAGGCGAGCGTCAGCGATGTGCCCGGCGAGGAGGCCTTCAGCTTCCGCTCGATGGGTCACTGGGAGGCCGCCTACGGGATCCTGCCGGCGACGACGCAGCAGCGCCTTCACCGGGTCATCCACGCCTGGCTCCTGCTGCAGGCCGGCGACGAGCTCGAGCCGAACCTGTTCGAGCTTGCCCGTCATGCCGAGGGCGCGGGTCACCTCGGCGAGGCCGCCGACTACTACCTCCGCGCCGCCCGCGCGGAGCTGGCCGACAACCACTCCCAGGCCGCGCTGATGAGCCTCGAGCGGGCCCACGAGCTCTGCCCCTGCGAGCGCGCCGCCACCCGCCTCGAGATCCTCTTCGAGCTGGGTGAGATCTTCGTCTACGCCGGCGTGACCGCCGAGGCGAAGCGCTACTTCACCGAGGCGCTGACCCTGGCGTGGCGCATGCGCGACCGGCGCCGCGGCGCCCGCGCCCTGGTCGACCTCGCCCGCGTCGAGGAGACCCGCGGGGAGTACGACGAGAGCCAGGCGCACTACACCGCCGGTCTGCGCCTGTTCGAGGCCGTCCAGGACCACGCGGGCGTCGCCCTGGCGAGCTCCAAGCTCGGCCGCCTCCACTGGCTCCGCGGGCAGTTCGAGCGGGCGCTGCGCTGCTACGCCAAGGGCGAGGAGATCTACCGCCGCCTGCGCAACGACCGTGGCCTCGGTCAGATGCTCCACGCGACCGGCTCGGTCCACTACGATCGGGGCGACGTCGCGCGCGCCGAGCAGCTCTTCGAACAGGCCCTCGAGCTGCGCGAGTCCAGTGGGGACAAGCGCGGCCGCGCCATGACGCTGAACAACCTCGGCATCATCTGGATGGGCTCGAGCCTCGAGCGCTCCGTCGCCGTGTGGCAGGAGGCCTCGGCCATCGCCGAGGAGATCGGCAACCTCGGGCTCCAGGCGACCCTGGCCGACAACCTGGGCGAGGGCCTGGTGCTGCTCGGGCGCTACGACGAGGCCGACGTCCACCTCGGCCGCGCGGTGGAGCTGGCGCGTATCACCGGCCACAAGCGGACCTTGGTCGACGCGCTGCGCAACCAGGGGCTGTTGCGCATCGCGCGCGAGGACTGGGGCGGCGCCGAGGCGGTCCTCCACAAGGCCCGCGAGGTGGCGGCCCCCCTGGGGCTGGCGCGCCTCAACGGGCTCGTCTCCCGGGCGCTCGGCGACCTGGCCGTCGCGCGGATGGAGGCCACCGGTGTCATCGCCGAGGACGACGGGCCGGGCGCCCTCGTGTCCGCCGAGGCCAGCTACCGGCGCGCGGCCCAGGCCTTTTCGAGGGCCGGCTACATCCTCGAGGCCGCCCGCAGCCACGAGCGCCTCGCGGACATGCTCGACCTCGCCGGCCGCAAGGCCGAGGCCGCCGAGGCACGGACGACCGCGGCCCAGCTCCTCACCGTCGAGGCGAGCGCCGCCGAGGCCTCGTCGGTGCCTGCGTGACCTGGCGGCTGGCGCTGGCGCTGGCGCTGGTCGCCGTCGCCGCGCCGCCCGTGGCCCGCGCCGCGATCGACTACCCCGTGGTGATGGACCTGCCCGATTGGGACGTCGCCATCGGGCTCAGCGGCGGCTTGGCCTTCGGTGAGTCGGGACGAGCGCGCCACCGCGGCGCGCTGGTCGGCCTGGACGTCGGCCTCCTACAGGGCGTGGCCGGCCTGCACCTGGGGGTGCGGGGTTGGCGTGAGGGCTGGGGCTGGCGCCTGGTGGGCAGCCTCGAGGCCACCGTCTGGTATGTGGGTCTGTTCGGGGTCGGCGTCAGCTATGGCGCCATGGGGGGTGAGGGCGGGCCCGACGTCCCCGACGAGGCCGTCGCGCTGACGTTCTTGATCGCGGCGCCGGTGCTGCTGAGCCGCCTCGGCGACGACGGTGACGCCGGCGCGCTGGTGCTTGCGCCCTATGGCCGCCCGGGGCTGCGCTTCGAGCAGGGAGGCGGCCTTCGCGGCCACCACGAGGTCGGCCTCATGCTCCGCTGGACGTCCTTCGGCTACTGATCCGCGGCGTCTGCGAGCGGCGGGTGCTATCGCGAGCGCGGCGAGCGCGGCGAGCGCGACGAGGATCGCGACCGGGACGGCGCGCCGCGGCTGCTCCCGGTCCTGCCGCGGGAGGCCTTCGAGCGGCTCGGGGCGCGGCCTGACTTCACCTGGGTGCGCCCGCTGCGCGAGGGCACCTTGGAGGCGCGGCGCGGCGCGGGCGTGCGTGCGCGGGCTGGCGCGCGGCGGGCGCGGCTTGGCGTCCGGGTCGCGCGGCTGGGGGCGCGGTGGCGATGCCGGGCGTTCACGCGCTGGGTGTGGCTGTCGCGGCCCCGGCGCGTGGGCCGGACGCGGGCGCCTCGGTCCCCTCGGGCGCTGCCGGCGCGGTGGCGTCGATCGGTCGCGCGGGCCGGGCCGGCGCGGCGCATCCGGGAGGCCCGGGCGCGCGAGGCGCGCATGCCGGTGTGGCGCGCGCCGCGGGCGTCGCCGCGGCGGCGGGGTCGCGACGAGGCGAAGCGGCCCACCCCGCGGGAGGGGAGGTCGCGCAGGCGCCGGCGAGGCGGTGGCGAGTCGAAGCGGCGCGAGGAGGGGCCGGCGACGTAGCGCTGGCCGTTGGCGCCTCGGACCCAGCGCTGCACGGCGTTGGTTCGGTTGTAGAGGGTGCGGGGGTGGTGGTGCCAGACGTGGCGCGGCGCCCAGCTGCGGCGCGCGAAGAGGTCGCGCTGCGGGACGAAGCGCCAGCTGGTCCACGGCGCGTGCCAGCGGGCGTAGCCGTAGGGGGCCCAGCCGACCCAGCCGCCGCCGAGGCGCCACTCGACCCAGGCGGGCCCCCAGACGGTCCCCGGGATCCAGAGCCAGCGCTCGCCGCGCCAGATCCACCGGCCGTAGTGGCAGACGGCCCAGCCGATCTCGTCCTCGGCGACCCAGGTCATGCCGTACTCGGTCTCGCTCCAGTGGCCGTCCTCGTAGGGCAGGTAGTCCTCCTCGTAGGGCGCGAAGACGTAGCCGTGCGTGTCGTCCTCGATCCATGTGCCGTAGTCGTCGAGCTCGTCGTAGAAGACCTCGACGCTCTCCACATCGCCGTGGTCGTCCTGGTAGAGCGCGACGTCGCTGTCTTGCTCTTCGACCTCATAGCCCTGTTCGTCCACGTAGACGACGTGGCCGTAGTACATCGAGCCACAAGCGGCGAGGGCGGGTGCGGCGAGGAGAGCGATGAGGAGCAGGGTCGTTCGGCGCGCCATGGTCGGCTCCGGTGGGTGCAGGGCCGAGCGCAACCGACGCGCGACCAAGCGCGCTATTCACCTGACGGTCGAGTTTTTTCGAGGGGCCGCGGGCGGGGCGGAGCGTCGCACGGACCGAGGGGTCGCGGAGCGAGGCGGCGCGCGCGGCTCGCACCCGGCCAGGTCATCGGCGGAGCCCGCGTCGGGCATGAGCCACCCTGACCGCGGCGCCGAGCCCCGCCGCTTCGCGGTCGGCCTCCCGGTGGGGCGGATCCTCTGCGCTCCGCGGGCGGTCGGCCGGCGCTTGGTCCGGCCCCCGAGCTACAGGTGGAAGACGAGCTGGAGGCTCGGCACTACGAACAGCGTCTCGGGCGCCTCGGGCGCCTCGTACTCGCGGCCGTCGTCGCGGTCCCAGATGTACGTCGCGTACCGGGGCAGGACGACCTTGAGGTCCAGGCCGAGGCTCACGCGGTCGCCGAGCTGGTAGCCGAAGCCGAGCCCCAGCGACCAGCTCATCCCCTCCCAGCCCTTGCCGTCCTCGTCGACGTCCTCGTCCGGGTGGAAGCCCGCGATGGCGTAGCCCGCGCCGACATAGAGGTTGGCGTCGAAGGCGCGGCTGTCGTGGGCGATGAAGTGCTCGAGGGGGTGGTAGCGCAGGTTGAAGGTCACCTGGCCGGCGCCCGCGTCGAAGTCGAAGCTGCCGTGGCCGTGGACGGCGATCTCGGGCGCGACGAGGCCCTCGATCAGGTAGCCGAAGCGCAGCTCGATGGCCATCCCGCCGTCGAAGTCGGTCCGCACCAGCGCGGGGTAGTCGGCCAGGCTCTCGTTGAGGAAGAAGCCGTCGAGGGGGACGCCGCGGTCGCCGGAGACGGAGGCGGCGCCGAGGCCCAAGGCGAAGTAGCCGCCGTCGGGGGTCGCCAGGGCCGCGGAGGGCAGGCCGAGGGCGAGCAGCAGCGCGGTCATCGGGGCGAGCCGGCGGGCGGTCATGGGGCCTCCGGAGGCGGGCTGGCCTGGGCTTGCGGTGAGGGGCTCGCCTGAAGTACGTCTTTCGACGCGAGGCGCGAGCGGCACCTTGCATCGCTACCCGTTGACGAGTTGTCAATGTGAAACCGCTAGAGGCACCGATCACTACGACCCGCGTCACGAAGGTGACGAAGGCCTTCCAGCCGGAGCCCGAGCACGGCGGCGAGGAGTGCCTCGTGATGCTCTACGGTGGCTCGATCGGTCGCAAATACGACCTCGGCATCGGCCACTGGACCCTGGGTCGTGACCCCTACTGCAACATCGTCCTCGACGCTGACAGCGTCAGCCGCGCGCACGCGCGGATCGAGGTCAAGTCCCGCGGCGTCATCATCATCGACCTGCAATCGACCAACGGGACCTTCGTCAACGACGAGCCGGTCGACAGACGCGAGCTCAGGTCCGGGGATCTCGTCAAGGTCGGCGACGTCATCTTCAAGTTCCTCGCGGGCCGCAACGTCGAGTCGGCCTACCACGAGGAGATCTATCGGATGACCATCCACGACGGGCTCACGAGCGTCGCCAACAAGCGCCACCTCGACGAGTTCCTCGAGCGCGAGTTCGCCCGCTCCCGCCGCCACGGCCGCGAGCTCGCCGTCCTGATGGTCGACATCGATCACTTCAAGCGCATCAACGACACCCTCGGGCACCTCACCGGCGACTACGTCCTGCGCGAGCTGGCCTCGACCGTCGACGCCCGTGTCCGCCGCGAGGAGCTGTTCGCCCGCTATGGCGGCGAGGAGTTCGCCCTGGTCCTGCCGGAGACCGGCCGCGAGGGCGCGTTGGCCTACGGCGAGGCCCTGCGGCAGCTGGTCGCGGAGCACGCCTTCACCTTCGACGGCGAAGAGGTGGCCATCACCGTCAGCGTCGGCGTCGGCACCTTCGACCCGCACATGGCGCGCCCCGCCGAGCTCCTCAAGGCCGCCGACGAGGCCCTGTACCGCGCCAAGCATCGCGGCCGTAACCGCGTCGAGGGCTGAGGATGTGACCTGGTCGAGGCCCATCGGGCGGCCGCCGCGCCGCGGTCTGCACGCGCTGCTCGCGCTCGCGGTCGGCTTGGCCGCGTGCGACTTTGGGGGCGGCGGCGGCGAAGGCGGCTGCGCTCGCGTCCACCAGGGGGCCTACAGCCTGCCGGTCAAGCGCATCGTCCGGCAGGCGCTGGCGCTCCGCCTCACCCAGCGCGGCGTCGACTTCGTCACCGAGCGGATCCGCGCCCTGGTGCTGGCCTTCTTCGAGGTCGACCCGGCCACCGGGCGCGCGGTCATCTCCTTGTCGAGCCTGGGCGTCGGAGATCTCTCCACCGGCCTCGGTCCCCTCGACGCCGAGGTCCGCGATCTGGTGCTCACCGTCGATCTGAGCGAGCTGGAGGTCCGCTTCGTCCCGGGCTCCAGCCCGCCGCGCCTCCAGATCCGCGTGGAGGACGCTGTCATCGGCCTCCGATCCGGGGCGCTGGCCGGGACCGTGGATGCCCTCCTCTTCTCGGGCGACGCCGCCTGCGCGCTCTCCGACGGCCCCGGCGGTCACGTCGCCCGCCTCGACCTGACCGTGGAGCTCGAGCTCGCCACCGCCCCCAACGGCGGCCTTGCCGTGCGCGTTCTGCCCGCCCAGACCATCGACGTCCACGACGTGGGCGTCGCCGTCGACCTCGACTGCGACCTGCCCGAGTGCCTCGACGGCGACAGCCCCGGCTCCACCGCCGAGTGCTTCGAGTGCGAGACCATCTGCCCCGCCGTCGACGTCGCCTCGGCCCTGGTCACCCTGGTCCAGGGCGCCCTCGACGACCTCGTCGACGGGCTCCTCGAGCTGCTCGCCGACGACGTCGCCAACCTATTCCTCGACGGCTTCCTCAACGGACGGCCCCTGGCCGTCGAGGGCACCGTCGACCTCGCCGGCCTCTTCGGCCCCATCCTGCCGTGGCTCGACACCGCGCGCCCGCTGGGTCTGCTCGTCCGCCCCGCCGGCGCGGCCTTCCGCCTGACCGGCAGCGGCGACGCCCTCGGCCTCGAGCTCGTCATGGACGCGGGCGCCGACGCCGCGCCCGCTCACCCCTGCGTCGGCGCCCCCGGCGCTGACCCCGTCTTCGAGGCCTCCCAGCGTCCCCACTTCGACGGCGTGGTCGCCCTGCCCGACGGCGCCCCGGCCGCCTACGACCTCGCGCTCGCCGTCAGCGGCGCCCTCGTCGACGAGGCGGTCTGGGCCCTGTACGCGAGCTCGACCTGCTCTTGCCCGGGCTGACCACCGTCGCCGGCCCCGACGCCCCCGTCCGCCTGCGCCTCACCCCGCGCCTGTCCGCGGCGCTCCCGCGCCCGGTGACCTTCGGCGACGGCGTGTCGGCACCCCTGGTGGGGCTCGTCCTCGAGGGCGCTCGCGTGGCCGTGGACGTGGACGTCGGCGAGCAGCTCGTCACCGTCGTCTCCTTCGAGGCCGACCTCGCCCTCGGCCTCGGTGTCGACGTGCTCGATCGCGGCAAGCTCGCCCTGCGCGTCGACAGCGTCGAGATCGTGGGCCTGCGCCTGCCCCACGACGAGCTCTTCTCCGAGGCTCGCCTGGACGTCATCGCGCCCTTCGTGGTCGACCTCGCCCTCGGGGTCCTCGCCGCGCGCCCCATCACCTTCGAGGTCGGCCTCGACGGCCTCACGAGCGGCCTCGGCGTCCCCGTGGTCCCCGCCGTCGTGGCCGTCCAGCCGGCGGGCGTCGGCGCCGACTGGTTGGCCGTCTACATCGCGCTGGCCGATCCGCCGCCGCCCAACGCGCTGGTGGTCCCGCCGGTCCGCCTGGTCGCGGCCCGCGCCGGCGAGCTCGTCGTCGACGCGGCCCTCGCCCCCGGCGAGCGGCTGGAGCTGCGCGCGGCGGGCGGCCCCTGGTCGGCGCCGATCGTCGAGGGGGGCCGCCACGTGGTGGCCCTGCCGCGCCTGTGGCTCGTCGGCACCTGGCCCGTCGAGGCCCGGCTCACGAGCGCCGCCGGCGCCCTCGGCCCGCCGTGGTTCGTCGGCTGGGCGGAGGTCGCCGCGCCATGAGCCGCCTGGCCCCCGCCCTGTTCGCCGCCGCCGTGGCCCTTACGAGCGCCGCCTGCAGTAGCCAAGGCGACGCCCCGGTCCGGCGCTGCGCCCACCACGATCAGTGCGACACCGGCTACCTCTGCGGGCCCGAGGGGGCCTGCCTCGCCGCCGCCACCTGCGCCGTCGACGCCGACTGCTGCCCCGGCACCGACTGCTTCTCGGGCTGGTGCCGGCCCACCGCCGAGTGCGACGCCCAGGCGCGGCCCTGCGCCGGCCTCGTCGACGTCTGCGAGGCCGGCCGCTGCGTGCCGCGCGCCTGCGTCGACGACGCGGGCTGCTCAGGCGCAACGCGGTGCGTCGCCGGTCGCTGCCTGGCCGGCGCGCCCTGCGGCGGGGCCTGCCCCGCGGGCGCGGTCTGCCACGTCCCGAGCGGCCGCTGCCTGGCGGCGCCCAGCTGCGCGATGACGTGCGACGTGGGCTCCGTCGCCGTCCTGCCGGCGGACGTCCCCGTCGACCCGCTCACCTGCGACCGCTACGCGTGGCCCTGCGCCTGTGCCGACCTCCCCGCGGTGCCCCACGGGCGCCCCGGCGTCGACGGCGTCCAGGTGCTCGTCGAGGGCGCGCCCGCCCTGGTCTCTTACGATCCCGTCTACGGTGATCTGGTGCTGACGCGCTTCGACGCCACCGGCGGCCTCGCCTCCGAGGTGGCCCTCGCCGGCGTCCCGGCCACCACCCCGACGGCCCCTGTCGGGGGCTATCGCGGCGGCGTCGCCGAGCCCGGGCCCGATGTGGGGCGCCGCCCCGCCGTCGCGCCGGTGCCGGGGACCGCCGGGCCGGCCCTCGACGTCGTCTACCGGGACGCCGATCGCGGCGCGCTCCGCTACCTGCGCCACGATCCGCTGGCCGGCGTCACCGCGGTGGACGTCGCCCTCCCGATCGAGGGGGACGTGGGCCGCTGGTCCTGCCTCACCCAGGTGACCGCCGCCGGTGGTGAGGCGCGCCCGGCGGGGTTGGCCTACGTCGTGGCCGATCCCCTCGAGGCGGTCAGCCGCCTGGTCCGCTTCGAGGCCCTCGCCTCGCCGCCGCGGAGCGAGGCCGACTGGCAGGTGAGCGTCGTGGCCGAGACCCCGCTGCCGCCGCTGGCCGACGCGCCCTGCGGGGGCGCCTGTGGCCTCACCGAGGTGTGCGTCAGGCCCCCGGGCCAGGGCGACGGCTGCGCGGCCACGGTGAGCCCGAGCCAGGCCGCCGGGGCGGCCTGCGCGTGCGGCCCTCACGAGGTCTGCGCGCGCCCGCCGGGGGCCGAGGGCGGCGCCGCCTGCCTCCCCAGGGTCTATGCGCGCTACGACGCCGATCGTCCGGCCTTCGGCGAGGGGGCCTTCGTCACCTGCGGCGTCGATCCGGCGGGCACCCTGGTCGCGGCCTGGTACGACGCCGATCGGGGGCGGCTGCTCGCCGGGCGCGCGCCGCTGTCGGCTGCGACGGCGCAGGTCGTCGACGACGGCGGCGAGGGCGGCCACGACGTCGGCCGTCACGCGGCGCTGGCGGTCGGGCCCGGCGGCGCCCTCACCGTGGTCTACCGAGACGAGACCGCCCGCGCGCTGATGATCGCCGAGGCGCCCGCGAGCGGCGCGGCCTGGACGACCGCGGTGGTCCACGCCGACGGGCGGGCGGTCATGGACCTTGGGGGCTGGGCGGCCCTCGCGCTCGACGCCGACGGCCAGCCCCTCGTCGCCTATGGGGACGCTCGCGGCGCAGACCTGTGGCTCGCGGCGCGGGCGGCGTCGGGCTGCTGGGGGCGGGCGCGGGTCCTGTCCGACGGGGTCTGGGCCTACCCCGCTGTCGTCAGCGACGGCGACGGCGCGTGGCTGTCGGGGCTGCGCTTCGGCTTCGACGCGGCGCTCATGCCGACCCATCGCCCGCGGGTGCAGCGGGCGCCCGTGACCGAGTGCGATCCGCGGCGTTGACAGGCGCGGCCCGGGCGCCATTGTTGTCGGCGTGAGGACTCCACGTGAGAAGGCGATCCTGCGCGAGGTCGTCGAGGTCCACATCGCCTCCGGCGAGGCCGTGGGCTCGACGTCGCTGGTGGGTCGGATCGCCCCGAGGCTGTCCTCGGCCTCCATCCGCGCGGTCCTCAGCGAGCTCGGCCGGCAGGGCCTGCTGGAGCAGCCCCACACGTCGGCGGGGCGGGTCCCGACGGATCTCGGCTACCGCGTCTACGTCGACGAGCTGATGCGGGCGCCCCTGGCCCCGGCCGGCGCGCCGTTGCCCCTGGACGAGGGCGCGGCCGCCCGCGAGCTGCTGCGCGGGGCCGCGCACGCCCTGAGCGCCCGGACGGGGCTGGTGACCTTGGTGCTGGCCCCGCGCCTGGAGCGCGCGATCCTGCGCCGCATCAGGTTCGTCTGGCTCGCGGGCGGGCGGGTCCTCGCGATCGCCGTCACGCGCGAGGGCATGGTCCACGAGCGCCTCCTGCGCGTCGGCGACGACGTCGGGCCGGGCGACCTCGAGGGCCTGACCGACTATCTCAACGCGCTGCTGCCCGGGCGGACCCTGGCCGAGGTGCGGGCCGTGATCGCCGACGAGCAGCGCCGCGATCGCGACGCCCACAGCGAGCTCGAGCGGACCGCCTTGGAGCTGGGGCGTCAGGCGGTGGCCGGCGTGGACGACGAGGCGGTGGTCCTGGTCGATGGTGCGGCCGAGATCCTCGAGACCAAGGAGTTTGCGAGCAGGCCGGCGGCGGCTGCGGCGTTGCTGCGCGCCCTCGAGCAGCGCGACGTCTGGCTGGACCTGCTCGATCGCGTCGCCGAGGCCGAGGACATCGAGGTGTATGTCGGCCACGAGACCCAGCGCGAGGAGTTGTCGCCCTGCGGGCTGGTGGCGGGCGCCTATCACGCCGGGCAGGGCGTGGGTGTCGTCGCCCTGATCGGCCCCAAGCGCCTCGACTACCGGCGGGCCATCCGCGAGGTGGAGGCGGCCGCGCGCCAGCTCTCCGGCGCGCTCTACGGTCCCACCTGAGCGCGGGCTACAGCATTGACGCGGGGGGCCTCGGCTGCTAAAAGCCGGCGCCGCATCGACCCTGGCTGGACCACGATCCGACGATGAACCGACGAACCGACATCCGTGAACGCGCCCGTGGGCGCCGCGGCGCGCCTCTGTGGGGGTGGCGCCAGGCGACCTGCGTCGTGGCGGTCCTCGGCCTCGGCCTCGGTGGCTGCGCGAGCGCGGGCCCGACCGGCCAGGGCGTCAAGGACTCGGCCCGGCGCGCCTACTACGAGGCGATGACGGACCTGGTCGACGGCAACTTCATCCAGGCGACCCAGCGCTTTCAAGAGGTCAGCCGCAGCCCGCGCTATGTGCGCTATGCGGCGCTGGCGAAGCTCCGCATCGGTGACGCCCTATCCCTGCAGGGCCGTCACCAGGAGGCGACGGAGGTCTACCGGGCCTTCATCAGCCAGTACAAGAGCGACCCGAACCTGCCCTACGCGCGGTTCCAGGTCGCTGCCAGCTCCTTCCATCGCATCCCCGGCGAGTGGTTTGCCTCGCCGCCGGCTTACGAGATGGATCAGACCCTGACGCGCCAGGCGGAGGCGGAGCTCAAGGGGTTTTTGGACACCTTCCCGACGAGCCGCTTCGCGGCCGAGGCCCGGCGCATGCTGGCCGAGGCGCGCGAGATGCTCTTCGAGCACGAGGTCTACGCCGCCGACTTCTACGCCAGCCGCGACCAGTGGCAGGCGGTCGCGTGGCGCCTGGACAAGGCCATCGAGCACTATCCGGAGCTGGGCCTGACCGACCCGCTGGTGTGGCGCATGGCTTCGGCCTACGCCAAGGCTGGCGACCAGGCCCAGGCGGCGAAGAGCTACGGCCTGTATCTGAGGAGATTTCCCGACGGGGCGCACAAGGCCGAGGCGAAGGCGCGCATGGAGACCATCCGCGAGCGCGTCACCCCTTCGTCGAGCTAGCGCCACGAATGAACATCCGCGGGCAGACTCGGATGAGGCCCGTCGAGCATACGAATCCGGACACGGAGGACCCCCACAATGTCGGTTCAGACGCCCAAGCAGCAGGTCGATGAGCGCTTCGGAACCCGAAGCGACCTCGTCAGCGCCATCCTTCCCCTCATCGGCGGCGACGACCAGACCCGCAGCAAGCTCATGGGGACGACGAACAAAAAGCTCCTGCGCCTGCACGAGGTCGCCCAGGACGTCCAGCGCCGCTTCGGCGGCAAGGGTGGGCTCATCGACGCGATGGCCAAGCTGCAGTTCGACGGTCGCGCCCCCAACCCCGGCTGGCGCGAGGCCATGGAGCGCAAGAGCATCAAGCGCCTGTGGGACATGCACCGCCAGCTCGGTGGCTAACCTCTCCCTGAGAACTGGCGCGCGTGGGCCTGTGAACCCGCGCGCATTGACAGGCAGACAGAGGTCTGGTCAACTCGGCTCTCGACCTCCGTCCGCTGCGCGCGGCGGTGAGCATTGAATCATCTACCGTTTCTTGTCACGCCGCCGCACCCGTCATGGCCGGGTGCCCCGAGGGGACACGCTGGCTCCTGGGCTCGGCTCGAAGGAGTTTGAATGCAGCCCACCTTCAAGATCGGCGACAAGGCGGTCTACCCGGCGCAAGGCGTCACCGAGATCATGGGCATCGAGACCATGGAGATCTCGGGGATGCAGCAGAACTTCTATGTTCTGCGCGTGCTTGGGACGGACCCCGAGAAGAAGATCCGTATCCCCATCAACAAGGTCAACTCCGTGGGCTTGCGCTCGGTGATCTCCGAGGAGGAGGTCGAAGAGGTCTACGAGATCTTGCGGGAGCGGCCCGAGAAATTCGACCAGCAGACCTGGAATCGACGCCAGCGCCGCTACTGGGAGAAGATCAAGACGGGGTCTGTCTACGATGTGGCCGAGGTGCTCCGGGACCTCTATCTGCTCAAGTATGACAAGACCCTGTCCTTCGGCGAAAAGCGCATGCTCGACACCGCGCAGAGCCTGCTCGTCAAGGAGCTGTCTGTGGCGCGGGAGGCCGTCGAGGAGAAGATCACCGACGAGCTCCAGGGGATCTTTGCCGCGGCCCAGCCCGACGAGGAGGCCGAGGCTTGAGCCTGTGCCCGAGCCTGTGAGCGTTCGCGGCGGGTGGGCCTGTCAGTCCCCGCCCGTCACGCACCAGCGCTGGACGAGCTTGACGTAGAATCGGTAGGCGGCCTCGAGGTGGGTCGTCGGGATCCGCTCGTCGTCGCGGTACAGGTCGCCCAGGCCGCGGCCGGGGCCGAAGACCAGCGTCTGGATGCCCGAGGCGTTCAGCAGCGCGGCGTCGGTCGTGGGGACGCCCCCGGACACGGCGGTCGCCAGCCCGGCGTCGCGGGCGGCGGCGCGGGCGGTGGCGAGCAGAGGCTGGGTGTCCTCGCTGGTGGCAAAGGCGGGGCGGTCCTGGACCACCTCGATGCCGACCTCGATGTCCTCGCCCTTGCCGATGAGGGCCGTCTGCACGGCGCGGGCGAACTGCTCGGTCACGGCGCGGGTGCCGACCCCGGGCCCGGTCCACAAGATGACGTTGCCGGTGACCGCGTTGCGGTCGGTGGCGAGCTGGCCGATCCAGGCGTCGACCTGGGGTCGGGCGGCGCGGGCGTTGCGGGCGACGCCCAGGCGATCGCGCACGGAGCGGATGCCGGCGGCGGCGGCCTGGCGCCAGGCGTCGAAGAGACGCCCGATGGGGAAGGGCAGGGCGGTGCCGTCGGCGATGGCGCGGCCGCGGACGCCGGGGCCGAGCTCCGGCAGGTCGTCGTAGCTGGTGGCGACCTTGATGTGGCAGCGGCCGGCGACGCGGTTGGCGGCCTCGCCGGCCTCGAAGGCCAAGAGCCTGATGTCGCCCGCGGCGCGCAGCGCGTCGAGCGCCTCGAGGCCGCGGGACATCGCGTCCGTGGCGAGGCCCGGGGCCTGGGCGTGGGCTGAGCGCCCGGTGACGTCGAGCTCGAAGAAGCCGCGGCTGGGGGGCATCCGGCGGTGGCGCAGGCGCCGCTGAAGGGTGAGCCTGAGGCCGATGACGCCGGGGTGGTCGGTCCACAGCTCGAGGTTGGTCGGGGCGCCGACGAGGGCCACGCCGCGGGGGTGAGGGCCGGTGGTCAGGAGCGACCGGACGCCGGTGCCGAAGGACTCCTCGCCGGACAGGGCGGCGATGTAGATGGGGCGAGTCAGCTCGTCGGCGCGGAAGTGGGAGGCGGCCAAGATCTTCAGCACCAGATCGAGCTTGCCGCTGTTGGCGCCGAGGCCGTGGATGAGGGCGGCGCCCTCGCGGCGGGTCGGCGCGTGGGCGTCGCCGTCGGTGCAGGCCCAGCGTGCCGGCACGGGCTCGGGGCTCGTGTTGAAGGTGCCGACCAGCCACAGGGGATCGCCCTCGGGGCTGTCGCCCTTGACGCCGATGAGGTTGACGCGCTCGTAGGACTCGCCCGAGGCCACCTGCTCGAAGATCTCGAAGTCGCCGTAGTAGAGCAGATCCATCAGGTAGGACACCGCCGACGAGGCGCTGTGGCCGACGCGGGAGTCGAGGGCGAGCATCTCCAGGGCGGCGCTGAGCGGTTGGATGGGCAACGTGTCTCCTGATGCGGCGGCGCGGCGGCGCGGCGGGGGAGGCTCCTATGAGCCCCCGCCTTGTGCTAGGAAGGCGCCGCGGCCGCCCGCTGTCAACCGGCGGCCGGTGGGAGGTCCAGCGGTGCGAGCGGTGGTGCAGCGGGCGAGCGAGGCGAGCGTCACGGTCGACGGTGAGGTCGTGGGGGCGCTGCCCGCGGGTCGCCCGGGGCTCGTCGTGCTGCTGGGCGCCGGGCAGGGCGATCGGGATGAGGACGCGATCACGCTGGCCGACAAGATCTGCGGCCTGCGGGTCTTCGAGGACGAGGCCGGGAAGATGAACCTCGCGCTCGCGGAGGTGGACGGCGCGCTGCTGGTGGTGAGCCAATTCACTCTCTTCGGCGACTGCCGAAAGGGGCGCCGGCCCTCGTTCGTCAAGGCCCTCGAGCCCGTCGAGGCGGCGCGCCTGGTTCGGGTCTTCGTGGAGCGCGCGGCGACCCGCGTCAACCACGTCGCGACCGGCAGGTTCCGGGCCCACATGCAGGTCGCGCTGGTCAACGACGGCCCGGTGACCCTGCTGCTGGACTCCAAGAAGGGCTTCTGAGGCAGCAACTCCGCGATTTTGCGCAGCAATATGCGTCTTGACGCTATGGATTCGTGGTGTCTATCATGCGCCCTCGTTTGCGCTTGATCCGCGCAGGACCGAGGTGAGCATGGGCAACGACGGCGACAAGACAGGCACCCAAGACCAGACCGGGGCCGAGCCTCAGGGTGCCCCCGAGGGGGCGGTGGCTCCGGGTGCCGAAGAGGCCGCCGCTGCAGCGGCTCAGGACGCGGTCGCGGCGGCAGAGGCGGCGGCCAAGGCGGCCGAGCAGGCGCGACGCAAGGCCGACGAGCTGGCCAAGCAGGCCGCCGCGGCCAGGGAGGCGGCCGAGAAGCAGGCGAGCGCCCCCGAGGCCGAGAGCGAGCAACCGGACCTGAGCGTCGGCGGGGGCGAGCCGCCGCTGCCCCGCGAGCGCGAGCTGGGACGAGGAGCGTGGGGTCGTCGACATCGATCCGAACGCCCAGGGGCTGTTCGGCACCGACACGATCGACGAGGCGGCCGCCGAGGGCTTTCAGCCCGAGATCCCGTACATGCGAGACAAGCGCCACTTGAGCGCCATCATCTCGCTGATCGTGGCCCTGGCGCTCATCATCGCCGGCGTCATCTTCCTCGCCTCCGACACCGAGGCGAGCGCGCGGATGAAGTGGTTTTTGGCCGGGACCTCCTGCGTGATGGACGCCAAGACCAAGGAGCCGATCTTGCCCGAGGCGCCGGAGCCGCCGGGCAACCTCAACTGTCTCCAGCTCCACGTCGAGCAGCACAAGCGGGCGCTCGAGGCGAAGTGGCGTCAGGAGGACTTCCGCTCCCGTCACATCTACGGGACCGTGACCCTGACCTACTTCCCTCAGGATGCGCAGGTGCACGTCTGGCAGACGAAGTACGTCCAGGACGGCAAGGCGTGGGCGCGCAACGAGGCCGGCCCAGGCGACGTCGTCTGTGACGACACCTACCTCCGCACGCCCGCCAAGGACGTGCTGAGCTCGGCGCTGAAGCACAAGGCGGGCAAGGGCCAGCTCTGCGAGCGTCCTCTGAAGAACAAGACCGAGACCCTGGCGGAGAACCAGTTCATCGAGCGCCTGCCGCTCAAGCACCTGCCGGTCTTCGAGACCGACAAGTGCACCGAGCAGTTCGAGGGCTGGGACCCGGCCAAGGGCTACTGCACCTACGACGGCAAGGACTACCGCAAGGGCACCCTGGTCAGCGCCTACGAGTACCACTACCGCGTGGTCATCACCCGCGAGGGCTACGAGCCGCGCGAGTTCATCTGGACCCGCCGCGACTGGATCCGCGCGCCGGGCGCCTACATCATGAACTGGCCGGGGGCCGACCTCATCCCGAAGCCGGAGACCTTCCGCGCCAACTTCGTCCAGGCCCACTGCGAGATCTTCTGCTACCAGCAGATCCACGACGTGAGCTTCACGAACATCCCCGAGGACAACCTCGACATGATCTTCAAGCGCTCCGGCTTCAAGTCCGACGAGGACTTCAAGAACGCCGAAGGGGCGCTCACGCGCGGTGAGTTCAAGCTCTGGTGGGAGGAGCGCTACAAGGCCATCAGCCTGCTGGCCGACCGCATGGACGCCTACAACAAGGAGATCGCCCAGGACAACCTGAGCAAGTCCAAGGCCGACAAGGAGCCCGCCCTCGTGTGCAAGGACGGTAAGAGGAACGACCCGCGCTTGTGCGCGGCGGCGGTCTGCGAGTGGCGCGGCGGGCGCGTCTGCCGCGACATCGCGGCGGAGAGCGTGCCGCAGCAGGGCGATGGGCCCGGCGGCGCTCAGCCGGCCAAGCCATAGCGCGCGACGACGTAGACAGAGCGGCCGCCCTCAGGCGGCCGTTTCTGTCGCCGACAACCCACGGGAGCGTGTGGCACAGCGTGAGTGAGGGCACCGATCGATGGCCAGGGGGCCGCGGCGCCAGGCCGCTGGCGGGCGCGCTCGTGGTGTTGGTCGGCGCCGCCGTCGTCGGCTGCGGCGTCGAGGCGGAGGTCCCCACGCGGCAGGCGCGGGCCCTCGCCCCGATCCGGCTCGGGGCCGCGCGGCTGCTTCCCGCCGGGGTGGTGGCGGCGGCGCCCGCGCCGCGCCAACCCCAGGTGCCGGCCTTCGAGCGCCGCTTCGTCGACGGCCTCGACGCCGCTCGGAGCTGGTCGATCGGGACGACCAGCGGCGGCTACCTCGTGGGCGGCGTGCCCCTGGTCGCCGCGCCGGGCCTGGCCCCGCGTCCCGTCTCGGCGCGGCGTGGCGCGATCTACGGGACAGCGACGCTGGTCGCCGCCCTCGAGCGGGCGGCCGCGCGGGTCGCCCGCGAGTGGCCCGGGAGCACCCTGTACGCTGGTGACCTCAGCGCCGAAGGAGGCGGGGCGTGGCCTCTCACCTGCGGCGGGCGCTGCTCGATCACGCGGCCGCGAGCGGCGCCTCCGCGGAGGTGCTACGGCGGGCGCGGGCCGTCCTGAAGCAGCCGAGCGACTCGTCGCCTCACGCCGAGCACTTCCATGTGCGCCTGTTCTGCGGCGCCGACGAGCGCCTCCAGGGCTGCCTCGACGCGCCCCCCTTCCACCCCTGGATCCGGCGCTTCGACGACGAGGTCGCGCGCTGGGTGGCCGCGCTCCTGCCGTTGTTGGACCTCGGGTGGAGCGAGGAGCTGCGCTTCGCGGTCACGCGGCTCGTGCGCATGAACGCGACCCAGGCGCTGCCTCGGCTGCGGGCCTTGGCGGGCTGCGACGATCCGCGCGTGGCCGCGCTGGCGGCGCAGGCGGTCGCCTTCCTCGAGGGGCGCCCGACCCGCGAGGACTGGGCCCGCTGGCGCGTCGACGCTGGGCTCTACGACTGACCCCGAGGGTGCCCGTCGCCCTCACGGGGGTGGTCTTGGGCCGGCCCCGGGACCGCCCCCCCCGGACTCGCGGACCCGAGGTTGCGCCTCGCTGCCGCGGTCGGTAGCTTCTGCGCTCACTCGCCCAAGGGAGCCCCAATGAACGCGTGCAGGCTCGCCGGTTGCATCTCTGTCGCCGCCATGATCCTGGTCGCCCCCGCCTGTAGTGGCGACGGCGCCGCGGAGGGCACCGCCGACGCTGTCGTCGGCGTCGACTCCAGCGAGGCCGCCGACACCGTCGCGGTCGACGCCGTCGCGGCCGACGGCGCCTCGGGGGGCGACACGGCCGGCCCGGCCTGCGCCGCGGGGGCCGCCTGCGATGACGGTGATCCCTGCACCCTCGACGACACCTGCGACGCCGCCGGGGTGTGCGTCGGCACCGCCAACCCCTGTGACGACGGCCTGTCCTGTACCGCCGACAGCTGCGAGCGCGACGGCAGCTGCAGCCACGCGCGGATCGCCGGCTTCTGCCTCACCACGGCGGATCCGCCGGTGTGCGTGGCCGATGGCGACCCCGATCCCGCCAACGGCTGCCGCCTCTGCAGCGCCACGGGCGCCGTGCCCACCTGGACCATCTCGGCCGAGGGCGCGCCCTGCGACGACGGCGACGCCTGCACCACCGACGAGGTGTGCGAGACCGGCCAGTGCGTCCCAAAGGGGACCCTCGATTGCACCAGCGACGTCCCTTGCGTGGCCTCGTCCTGCGACAGCACCCTCGGCTGCGTGACCACCAACACCACAGACGCCTGCGACGACGGCGACCCGTGCACCGTCGGCGACGTCTGCGCCGGCGGCGCCTGCACCGCTGGGACCGACACCCTCGCCTGCGACGACGACGACCCCTGCACCGTCGACAGCTGCGTCGCCGGCGCCGGCTGCGATCACGACCCTACCGCGCTGTGTGACGACGGCGACCCCTGCACCGACGACCGCTGCCTCGAGGGGGGCCACTGCCAGAACACGGCCTTCACCGGCCCCTGCGAGGACGGAGACCCCTGCACCGAGGGCGAGCAGTGCGACGTGGCGGGTCACTGCCAGGGCGGCGCGCCCGCCGACTGCGATGACGGCAGCGACTGCACGCTGGACTCGTGTCACCCCACCCTGGGTTGCCTCAACCTCTTCGTGACCGGCGAGTGCGACGATGGCGAGGCCTGCACCGACCACGACCGCTGCGTCGCGGGCCAGTGCTTCGGCGGCAAGACGGCCGCCTGCGGCCTGTGTGAGGTGACACCGACAGAGCTGGCCAACAAGATCATCAGCCTAAAGCTGTCCAGCGACGGCGACGCCGGCTCGGGCCTCGACGTCGACGGCGACGCCGACACCTGCGCCCCGGCGTCGAGCTGCAGCGGCGGCGTCGACAACGCCCTCGGCGTCATCGCCCCGATCCTCAACCCCGCGGTCTCTGCGAGCGTCGCTCGAGGCGCGGTCAAGTGGATCATCGACCTCAAGGACCTCAAGCTCGACGGGGATCCCTTCCCGCTGCACGTCTACGACGGCGACCTGACCGACGCGTCCGCGGGCGCCGGCTGCGACTTCCAGAGCGAGACCTGCGAGTACGACATCGGCCAGCTGTCCTTCGACCAGGACTGCGTGCCGTACTTCAGCTTCGACAACGCTCGGGTCGTGGACGGCGAGATCGTCGCCGGCGGAACCGACAGCCTCATCTCCATGGTGCTGCCCATCGATGGCGGCGGCCTGCTGTCGCTGACCGTGGCCTGGGCCCGGGTGCGCGCCTCCTACACCGAGGTCGGCGGCAAGATCACCTCCATGTCGGCGGTCATCAGCGGGGCGGTCCCGAAGGCCCAGCTGATAGCCGCGATCGAAGGGCTCGCCGCCGAAGCGCTGCCCATCGACAAGGACACCGCCATCCAGCTCCTCGAGCTCGTCGTGGTCAACGACATCGACCTCGACGGCGACGGCGTCAACGAGTCGGCGAGCCTCGGGATGCGCATCAACACCATCGAGGCGATCATCTCCGAGTAGCCGCGCGGCTCCTCTGCGCCAAGGGCCTCGAGGCGGCGCGCCGGGACGTGGGCGGCGGGTCGGGACCCCGGCGCGCCTGCGCGCGCGCCGCGTCGACGGCGGGGGATCAGGGGTTGGCGCTGCCGAAGGTCGGGGTCGCGCAGCTCTGGAAGCCGCCGACGCCGTTGGGGGTGCGGCACCAGGACACGACGGCGGCGCCCTCGTCCCAGTCGGTCGCGTCCACCACCGCGCCCGAGGCGTCGCGTAGCTCGAGGGCGTCGTCGCCGCCGACGCCGAACTTGTGGGCGGCGCCCTTGACCAGGACCAGGTAGCCGCCGGCCGCGACGGACTTGTCCGCCGGGAAGGTCCAGACGTTGCCCCCGTCGTCCTCGAGCTGCCAGTCGGCCAGGTCCACGGCCGCGTCGGTGCCGTTGTACAGCTCGATCCGGTCGGCGCCGTCCGAGGTCACCTCGTTGAGGACCAGGGCCGCCGCGTGGGCCGTGCAGTTGGCGGTCGAGATGGTCTTGCACCTGTCCTCGCAAGACAGCTCGCCGCCCTGCCAGCCGAGGGACTCGCAGGTCACGCCGCCGAAGTCGTCGCCATCGCAGACCTCGTCCCCCTCGAGGACCCCGTCGTCGCAGACGATCTCGGGGTTGACCTCGTTGGCGGCGCCCGGCGTCGGGCGGTAGCGCACGGTGAAGGCGCCGGTCCCGTTGGGGTATCGGCCGAAGCTGAAGGGCGCCGGGATCTCGCCCGCGGTCCAGGTGATCCCGTCGACGCGGGTGTCGCCGTCGTAGAGCAGCGCCGAGTCCGCGTCGCCGAGGCCGAAGTCGAAGCCGACCTCGGCGTCCCGGTTCAGCAGGCGGTAGGCGCCCGCCGGGATGATGGAGCTCGGCGGGAAGACGTACTCATGGTCGACGTTGTCGTCGCGGAACACCCAGCCGGAGACGTCGGCCGCCGCGTCGCCGGCGTTGTAGAGCTCGACCCAGTCGTCGCCGTGGGTGAAGACCTCGTTGATGACCACCAGGGCGCCCGCGCCGCCGGTGTCGGCCTCGGTCGTGTCGTCGCCGGCCGAGGTGTCGCCCGCCACGGTGTCGTCGACGGTGTCCTTGGGGGTGCCGCCGCCGTCGTCGGAGTCGCAGCCCGACAGCGGCGCGAGGGTGATGAGGCAGAGGGCGGAGGCGCTGAGGAGGGTGGTGCGAAGCATGGGGAGGATCTAG
>PDWJ01001363.1_pt1 | contig 30439 bp, 20 predicted proteins | sample 1430881 | NCBI WGS metagenome assembly PDWJ01 (sample SAMN01162460, study PRJNA174530) | Oral metagenome, whole genome shotgun sequencing project. | biome: Marine environment; feature: Marine mammal; material: Swab sample of the gingival sulcus; isolation source: swab sample of gingival sulcus...
AAGTTCAAAACCGGCGACATACAGTTTGGTAATGTCACCATCGACGCAGGTCATATAACCCTCGAAGACGGGCTCGACATCGATGGCGACCTACATATTCAGAGACTGCATCAGATCGATGGTGAAACCATTACCGTCGCTGGCAACCTCTCCAACACAGATCCAAACTACTACGGCTCCACTCGCATCCGCCTCGACGGCAGCGGCGATCAACGCCTCTCACTCACCAGGCTCCCAGGAGACCTCGACATCGACAAGAACAGTGGTGTCGTCCTGCTCCAAGACGATATCCATGGTGACTCTAGATCTATCAACCTGATCCAAGGCACTCTGGATCTTGACGGACACTCGATCGATATCGGTGGAAGGGTCCAGGTCGACAATGGAACCTTGACCGGCCCAGGAATGATTGGTTCCGATCTATCGCTAGGCGGATCCAGCAAGCTGGTGCTCGACATCGCCGGCCATGGCGATGGCAGCTTCGATCGCCTCACCGTCAATGGTAATCTAGAAATATCCGATGGAGGGGAACTATTACTCGACCTTGAGGGCCTGAACTCAGACTCCCCGATCCACTCTATCATCGAGTGCAAAAGTCATAATGGAAGATTCGAAATATCAACCACGAACAACGCTGGCGATTACAACGTGGTCGCCATCCCGGCTGCAGACGGAAGGACTTTCGATCTAATACTCACCCAAGAAGGCGGCCACCAGAACGAGGAACCTGAATCGAGCGACTCAAGCGAAGCTGGGTCTCTGGAACCGACCTCGCCACAGGTAGCAACAGATGCCGAAGGCTTGGTCGACCAAGCATCTACAGCAAGCCTTGATGATCAGGAAGTCGCTGACAGCTCCCCCTCTCCTAGCAGCGAAGCTCAAAACGATGAACCTGAATCGGGCGACTCAAGCGAGGCTGGGTCTCCGGAACCGACCTTGCCACAGATAGCAACAGATACCGAAGGCTTGGTCGATCAAGCATCTACAGCAAGCCTTGATGATCAGGAAGGCGGCCAGCAGAACGACGGACAAGAAAAGGAAGGCGCTGACAGCTCCCTCTCGCCTAGCAACGAAGCCCAGAACGATCAACCTGAATCGAGCAACTCAAGCGATGGGCCTGGGTTTCCGAAACTGATCACGCCACGAATGGGAACAGAGACTGAAAGCTGGATCGATCAGGCGTCCACAGCAAACCTTGAAGAGCAAGAAGGCACTACAGGCGCCCCGGAAACCGAGACCAGCCAGATCGACTTGCAGCGAGTATCCCCAGTCTCCCAGAAAGGCGACGCCCAGAGCGAAGACAAAGAGGAGGAAAGCGCGACACCGGTTACCCCAAGCCATCACCCGATCTCGGCAGAACGACAAGGCCTTCCCGCCTCGGATCCGACACAAGAAGCAAAGGCTTCGGCGGAGCCCCCATCCGAACAGGGGCAAACTTACCAACAAGAGACCAGGAGCATCGAGGCTCAGAAAGAAGCAGATCCCCTACGGCTCCCGGAGACAAACGAAAAGCGCCAGGGGCTCTTCAGCAGGGTCTGGCTGGGACTATTCCACCTACTGCGCGGATTGGGCGGCAGCAACGAGAACCGCAAGTAATCCAGACACGCCAGGTGCTGCCTCAAGAATCATACCAATTGCTCCGATAGCGAAACTTGAGGCCTCGCCTCGCTCATCGCCCCCAAGCGAAGAGAGCTCACATGAAAACCCAGATCCTTCTCCTGATTGCGGGGCTCTTTGCCCTAATCCTGACTCACACAACTGCAGCTGTATCTGCCCAGGTGAACAGGGGGTGGCCAGCCGTTACCCGGGCCGGGACCGCAGTCACGCTTTCTCCCGAGCAGTCAGGAAAAATCCGAGAGCTTCCTTTCGAAGAGGGACAAACGGTAAAAGCAGGGGAAGTTGTCCTGCAGCTTGAGAACCGCATTGAAGAGCTGCGTGCCGAGCGACTCCGCATGCAGGTCGAAAAAGGCACAAAGCTGGCCGAAGCAGAGCGTCATTACGCTCATGCGGTACGGGAATGTGAGCGTGTACAGGGGCTCGTGAACGAAGGCGTTGCCCGTGACACCGAGCTCCAAACGGCAAAACTTGAGCTCTCGGTTCGAGAGCTTGCTCTTCAACAGGCGCGACTGGACGAACGCATCCTGAAAAACGAACACGAGCAAGCCAAAGAGCAACTGGCGCAACGAGCCATACGCAGCCCGATTGACGGGGTCATCGAGCATTTGCGTTCCGAAGTCGGGGAAACGGTCGAGCGCTTCCAGCCCACGATCGAAGTCATCTCACTCGAACCCCTTCGCGTCGAGTTCGACTGCCCTATCGAAGCGGCCGCCAGCTTCACCAAGGGGACGAAGGTGTACGTGCGCCGCGACCACGTCCGCAACGAGGCTCGTGTTGGCGTCGTCGAATACAACGCACAACAGGCCGATGCATCGAGTCACACCCTGAAAATCCGCATTCGCCTACCGAATCCTAAACCTCATTGGCGTGCCGGCGTCAAAGTCTGGCTCGATCTGGAGAAACCCTGATGTTCGATCGTCAAGACGACCTCCCTCTGGAAACTGAGGACTTGCTAGGAGAACTCAGCGAACAGACGAGCCAAGAAACCCACCGTCAACGCTCAGGCACTGCAACAAGGCACCGTGTCGCTGTCGCGTACCGACTGGCGGGAGCCAGTCACGCGAAGGACTCCCCCATCAGCGCCAACAGCTTGGAGCTTGGGAAACAATCCCTACTTATCGAAAGCGAGCACAGCCCCCTCGTCGGCGATGTGTTCGAACTTTGCTTTCCCGATGGAGACGTTCGGCCACAAAACGTTTTGGGCATTTGCCAACGCTGCCGCCTGCTATCTCAACGGAAGTACGAGGCCTCTTTCCAGCTGTTCAGTCCTCTACACCTGATGTAGCCAAGTGAACTCCGAAGAAGCCCCCAATCCGGTAGCCTCGCCAGTCATAGAGCTGGCGGGCAGGCGACTTGGACAGCTCAGCTCGCTACAACGCGAGTTGAAGGCCATGTTCACCGATATGCCGGTGCAGGCTGGAATCCTGCAATGCTTGGCCCGTATCGAAGACTTCTTCTCATCGATCTACCTCACCACACAAGGACGCTTCGGCCCGCTGATGGTTGCTGAGGAGTGGTCGAACCAGGAGGACCTGGCCGATCACTGCCGCGAGCCTGTCAGTAAACTGATATGGGAAAGCGCCAGTTCGTCTCGAGTCAAATGTCGCCGCTTTGGCCGCGGAGAATCTGCCCTCGCCCTGTTCAGCGTTCCGATGTACGACGAGCAGATGGAGCTGGTAGGCACCTTTGGTATGGCCTGCCCCTTCGTCTCCAAGGAGGAGAGCCTCCTAGTCCTCGCCCAGTTCGAAAGCGTTATCAGCGTATTGGGCTTGTTGATTTTCGAAGCTATTGCCAGGGAAGAGGACCGGGAAACCAACAGCTCAACAGCTCCCGAACAGCCGATCTTCCAGCCGAGTAGCCTGCAGCACCCCATCCGCCTTGCATTCGACCTGGTCGCCCAGATCAAAAACCAGTTTGGCTTGGACCTCGCGGCACTGGGCTTCGTGCGCAAGAACCGCGTGCGAGTTGTGGCCATCTGTGGGCAAGATCAGGTACGAGCGAGTAACCCAGGTGTTAAAGCCATGCGCTGCGCTATGGAGGAGGCTCTCGACCTCGCCAAACCAGTGCTCTGGCAGGAGGTGTCCATCGAAGGACGAAGGGAGATAGAGGCCGACCTTCGGCTACATCGGCAATGGAGCAATATCGCAGGTGGCGATACCGTCGCCTCGATCCCTATCTATCACGGCGGAAAATGCGTAGCCGTCCTAGCCCTACGCTCCAACCCTATTCGCCAGCTAACTTGGGGTGAGTTACGTGGGATCGCCCATGCGGCCGAAGCCCAGGCCGCAGTTCTTCCTGTAGCCCAGTTGGCACACCGCGGCCCCTTCAAGCACCTTTGGGACTCGGCACAAGCATCGCTCCGCCTGCTTATCGGCGGAGGAGCAAGGCGGAGCGCTAGCATCACAGCCCTATTCTGTGCCCTCGGTCTGTGGCTCATATTCGGGACCCTGCGCTTCTCCCTAACCGTACCCGCAACAGTCATTGGTGCGACTTCCCGAACCATTTCCAGCCCCCGAGAAGGAGTCCTTGAACGCCTACTCGTTGAGCCCGGAGATCTCGTCCACAAAGGACAGATCCTGGCGCAGCTGGACGCCCGGGAGGATGTGTTACGACGCCGAGAACTTCAGGCACAAATCGAAAGCTACGTAGCTCTAATGGACCGAGCTTTAGCCGAAGGAGTCCCCGGACAAGGGCGTGTCCTCGCTGCTCAGCTGGGTGAACTCCGTGCCGAACTCGCAGTCGTCGAACTCCGCATTCAGCAGGCCGAAATCCGAGCAACGATGGACGGGCTCGTGATCGAAGGCGATCTGCGCACACGAATCGGCGGACGACTCACCATTGGAGAAAATCTCTTCACACTGACCGACTCGAAACGCCTCCGCGTCGAAATGCGCATTCCCGAACGATGGTACGAAGCTGGCTCTACCTGCGAGCAGCTCGCTTTCGCCCCTTCCGCCCATCCAAGCGAACGCGTCGAACTCAGTAACCTGCGCATTTCCCCCAATGTCGAAACTGTAGCCGACAAAAACATCTTTGTCGGACGTTCGAGTGAATTTGAAGCACTCGAATATTTGCAACCGGGGTTGTCGGGAGTCACCCATCTGGATCTCGGGGCGCGTCCTGTTTGGTGGGTGCTATCTCACCGCGTCCTGGACTGGCTCCGCATGCACTTCTGGATCTAGATCATGGCCGGCCCCAACGAACTCGCCGCCCAGCTAGGTCCCGTCCGCATAGGACTACGCCGAGACCTCGAGGTCGTGCGCCAAGTCCTGCACGGGCGCCCAAGCTACATGCTGCACGACCCCGTATCTTTTCGTAGCCATCTCTTTGAGTTAGACGAATACGAAGTTCTGTCGAGTATCGTTCCGCACCGCAGCTTGTCCGAGACCTTCGAGTTTCTCGTCTCTGAAAACGCGTTACGTCACGAGGACGAAGAGGAGTTTTACCAATTCATCCTGGCGCTGCATCACAAGAATCTTCTGCAGCTACCACTCTCGGATTCGGCTCGATTATTCGATCGCTACCAACTACGGCGAAAGGCCCAACGTCCCAATCCGCTGACAGTGGTGATGTACCACAAGATAGCGCTTTTAGATCCGGACCAGTTCCTAACCCGGACGATCGCTTGGCTGCGGCCACTCTTCCATCTTCCAGGGCTCATTCTCTGGCTTAGTTTGGTATTCCTGGCCCTCTGGAAGTGCTCGGGACGATTCGGCGAAATGAGCGCCGAAGCCCATCAGTTATTGACCCTAAGCAACGTCCCCCTGCTCTACCTTGCCCTGGTTGGCCTCAAGTTATTGCACGAGTTTGGGCACGCCTACGCCTGTAAGAGCTACGGCGGAGCGGTCCCCGAAATGGGAGCGGTGTTCATTATGACCGCGCCCTGTGCTTACGTTGACGCCACGGCCAGTTGGACCTTCGATCGCACTTGGCAGCGCGTCGCAGTTGGTTTCGCTGGCATGTACGTCGAGTCCTTTATCGGCGCTGCCTGCCTGCTTCTCTGGGCAGCAACAGCTCCTGGGCTTCTTCATGCACTGGCGCTTAATGTCGTTTTGCTGTCAACCGTCATGACGGTGTTCTTCAACTTGAACCCGTTGATGAAATATGACGGATACTACATTTTGTCGGACCTTATCGGCATACCCAACCTCCGCGAACGATCCCTCGCTTGGCTCACGACCAAAGCCCAGCGTTTTTTCCTCGGACTGCCAAGCTCAATACGCCAGGCATCCATGCGGGAACAGATCATTTATGCGGCCTACGGCATCGGGTCCTTTAGCTACAAGGTCCTCCTTGCCTTCACCATCACTTGGATGGCGATGATTCGCTGGCCAGTCGCTGGTGCCCTACTCGGCATAGCCTTCTCATGGCTACTCATCGCCAAGCCCTGCACCCGTCTTTTCCTCTGGTTGTGGAATTCTGCGGCCACCAAGCCCTGTCGGATGCGGGCGCGATTACTTGGTAGCGCTGCAGCTCTGAGCATACCAGCGGCACTGCTCCTACTACCGGTATCCTGGAGCGTTCGCGCACCGGCAGTGCTCGAAAGCCTCAAGGAGCACGTCGTCCGTGCCCCTGAAGCAGGCTTTATCCGCCTCACCGGGCTCAAGGATGGACGAATCGTTAGCCCAGGGCAGCACCTGCTTTCGATCGAACAGCAGCAGATCCCATTGGAAATTCTGCGCATCAAACAACAGCGCCTGGCAGCACAAAAACTCCTGGAGCAGGTCGAATTCAAAGATCCTGTAGCCGCACGCGAACATAGCGAACGTATTGCCTACCTAACAGAACGGCTCGCCCAGCTAGAACAGCGCTCTAGCAATCTTTCGGTTTTGGCTCCTGAACGTGGTCGCCTGGTCGCGAAACAGGCGCATCGCCTTGGCGGCCGATACGTAGCGCGCGGCGAAGAGCTATTCAGACTCGCATCAGGACGCGCAGCAATCCACGCCCTCGTGCCCGAGTCTTACGCTCTGCGTGCCCAGCTCTTCCCCGGAACCCTAGCGGAATACCGACTACGCTCCCGGCCCAGCGAGACCTTCTACGCGAAAATCCTCTCGGTAAAGCCGTTATCTTCCAAGAAGCAGATTCCCAGGTCACTGTCGATCCAGGCCGGTGGCGAAATCTACGCTATGCGCAATGCTCGCGGACAGAGCCAGAGCGTCGAGCCGTATCTCCACGTCCTGCTCCAGCCCCTCGAAGAACTCGATACCGGCCAGCTCGGAGTCACGGCCAGCGTGCGCATCCCCTCCGAAATGGAGACCCTGGGCTCCTGGCTGCAGCGTCAGCTGTACTCGCTCTACCACGTCTGGAAGATGAGCTGAGCCAGGAGGCCGCAAGCTCCACCGAACCAACAACAGCGGCCATCAGCAAAGACTCGCTGGCAGCGCCAACTCCGCCCCCCCTCAAGGCCAATCGTCTTATTCGCGATAAAGGCCACATAAATCGGAGCCTCTGAGTTCTAGGCCCGATGCTCCTGGCAGTCGAGGAACAGAAGTGGCCGACGCGTCATTGGCAATAGATAGTGCCCAGCAATGGCTCGCCAAGCTGAGTCGAGGCATTCGAGGCCCGCTCACAAGTGTCATCGGCTACGCCGAACTCCTCGCCGATGAAGGTTTTGACGAGGACACCGCCCGAAGCTTCGGACGTGAGATTCGTGATAGTGGCCTGTCAGTATTACGATGCTTCGAAGAGTTCATCGAATACCTCTACCTCTTATCCGATGGGTTCTCGCCCCACCCTCGTGACTGCAACATTAGTCAGCTCCTAGATCGCCTCTCGCAAAACGCCTTGGATCAGGCGGAAGAGGCGGGACTGACCTGGAAATGCCGCCAAAGCCCGGAGCTCTCCACCCAATTCCGAATCGATGACCGGCTCCTCGAGCAGATCCTGAGTCAGATCATCCGAAACGCCCTTCATTACACGAAGCATGGTGGTGTCGAGCTCGATGCCACCTGGACGGATAACAAGCTTCAATTCCGAGTTTGGGATACGGGACCTGGCATCCGCCCCGATCTCCAGAGAGGTCTCTTCGATCTCTTTAGCCCAGCGGCCAAACAAACAGGTATCGAGACGGGACCCGGGCTCGGACTGGCCCTTGCTCGGACCGCCGCCCGGCAGCTGCATGGAGATGTCCAGCTCGAGTCTAGTGACGAACGGGGCTCTTGCTTCCTAGTCGAGATTCCAGCCAAGTTCAGTGACGCGGACTCGAAGCAGCAGCGGCAACAAAGGAGGCGCCCCAAACAAATGGTCAAAGACAGCCTGCGCGGCCGCCGAGTATTGGTGGTCGATGACAATCCCAGCGACCAACGGCTCCTTGAGTTTGTCCTGAAAAAACAGGGGGCCAAAGTGAGCATTGCCGGGGACGGCAAGCAAGCTGTGCAGAAGACCCTTGCTTCGGATCTATTCTTCGACCTGATCCTGATGGATATGGAAATGCCGGTGCTCAGCGGCTACGAGGCGACCTCCGAGCTGCGTCACCTGGGGCACTCCGGCCCCATCATCGCACTAACGGCCAACAGTCAGAACAAGGACCGGCAACGCTGCATCGAAGCTGGTTGCAACGGCTTTTTGACCAAGCCGATTCGCCAAAAGGACCTGGTGCAGACCATCCATTCGGTGCTCACAGGCCGCTGAAAAGGCAGCACTGACCAAGTCCCCTCGGCGAGCCAAGGCTGATCTGCCCATGGCCCGTACATGCGACGAGCTCCTGTCATACGACACGAGCTCGTCAAGCTGGTCGGGGCGAGAGGATTCGAACCTCCGACCTCTGCAACCCCATTGCAGCGCGCTAGCCAAGCTGCGCCACGCCCCGACAAGGGCCGGAAGAGCTTAGCGAATCGAAAGCGGCAGGGAAGAGCTAGCCCAGTAAATGCAGCAAACAGGCGGTGGGAAAAGTCCCGCCAGTGACGGAGGGCCGGATTCGGCGTCCCATTGCTGCCAGAAAGCACAGGCGAATCTACGGCTCGTCGAGGCTTACTGCCGCCAAGAGGGCGTTGCAGAGGGGGCTTTGTCGCCCTGCCCCTTTTTCACAAGCTGCTAACCCTTGCCCAAAGCTTTGAGGTTGGAGCGATGGGTCCAGACCAGGAAGACCGCCAAGAAAAGAGCCAGCATCGTGACCGCTAGACGCTCGCCGAAGGCCTGCTCCGGGTGCAGGGCGATCACAGCAACCGCGAGACCAATCCCCAGCGCAATGCTGCCCAAGGCCACCACCCGGGTCAGCCCCAGGACCAGAGCGAAGACTGCGAGCGCGAGGAGCAGAGCAAGCCAGTCGAGCCCAAACAGCACACCACAGCTGGTCGCAACGCCCTTGCCCCCCTTGAAGCCCAGATAAGGGGTGAAGACGTGGCCGAGCACCGCGGAGAGACCGATGAGAACGCTGCCCAGCACCGGATCCCCCAGCAACCAAGGGCCCAGCAGCAGGACCGGCAGCCAGCCCTTGAAGAAGTCCAAGGCGTAGATGCCCAAGAAGGCGACGAGCTTCCAGCGCTTGGCAAAGCAGCGCGCGGCATTGGTCGCGCCGATATTGCCCGAGCCCCGGGTGCGCACGTCGATGCCGAGAAAGACCCGCACCACGAGGAAGCCGAAGGGGATGGCGCCAAGAAGGAAGGCCAGCAGTAGAGCGAAAGCAAAGCGCATCGAAGCGACTATAACGAGGAGCCGCTTGCGGCGGGTATCCTGCGCGGCATGGGCAAGAACGCACACAAGCAGCGCCGTATTTGCGTCGACACCGGCGGTACCTTCACCGACATCGTCGACTTCGACGGCCAGGATCTCGCCATCCGCAAGGTCCTCTCGACCCCAAGTCGCCCAGAGCGGGCCGTGCTCATCGGCGCCAAGGCAGGCCCCAGTACCGCTGCCGAAGATCAGCTCCTGCACGGCAGCACGGTCGGGCTCAACGCCGTCCTCACCGGACAAGGCGCCCGGCTCGCCCTCGTCTGCAACGCAGGCTTCGAAGACCTGATCGAGATCGCGCGCCAAAATCGCCCAGAGCTCTACGCCCGTGAGCTTCCGCCGCGCTCAGTGCTCGTGCCCAGGAACCTGCGCTTCGGGATCAACGAACGGCGACTGGCAAGCGGCGAGATCGAAGCCCGCGCCAGCGATGAAGAACTCAAGGCCCTGCGCCTCCGCCTCAAGCGAGCCCGCGTCGAAGCCATCGCCATTTGCCTGCTCCACGCGCACGAGCACCCGGGGGACGAAGAACGCATCGCCGAGGCGCTGCAGCCCCTCGGCCTGCCCATCACCTGCTCGGCCTCACTGCTGCGGCGCCACCGCGAATACGAGCGCTTCAGCACCGCGATCATCGATGCCTTCATCGGCCCAGTCGTCCGCAGCTATCTCGGCCGTCTGCAAGAGGGCTGTGCACCGATGTCGCTGCAGCTGGTGCGCAACGAGGGCGGCACCCTACCGGTCGAGGACGTGCTTCGAGAGCCGGCCCGCACCCTCTTCTCTGGACCGGCAGCAGGCGTGATCGCCGCCCGCTACTGGGCCAAGCTCGTCGGCCGCGGCCCTGGCATCGGTTTCGACATGGGCGGCACCTCGGCTGACGTGGCCCTCTGCGGCAGCGAAGCCGAGTTCACCAGCGAGTCGGAACTCGGCGGCCACGCACTGGCACTACCCAGCTTCCCCATCGCCTCGGTAGGCACCGGCGGCGGCAGCCTGGCCTATTGCGATGCTGGCGGCGCCCTTCGCGTCGGCCCCGAAAGCGCCGGTGCCGATCCAGGGCCCGCCTGCTACGGCCGCGGGACCCGCCCCACCGTCACCGACGCCCATCTCTTCCTCGGCCGCCTGCCCAGCAGCGGACTCCTGGGCGGCAGCTTCGCCCTACAGCCGCAACGTTCTGCCGAAGCCCTCGAAGCTTTGGGCGCAGAACTGGGGATGCCCAAGCGCCGCGTCGCCGAAGGGATACTCGAGCTCGCCGACCTACGCATGGCTCGCCCGCTGCGAGCATTCACCCTCGGTCGCGGGCTCGACCCCGCGGAGTGCTGCCTGATCGCCTTCGGTGGCGCCGGCGGACTGCACGCGGCCCGCCTGGCCGACAGCGTCGGCTTCACTGTCGTCATCGTGCCTCCGCATCCAGGCGTTCTCTCGGCGATGGGCATGCTGATGACCGGTGCGGTGCAAGAGTTCGAAGAAGCGTGCATCCAGGCCCAGGAGCGAGGGCCGGCAATAAGCCTGGCCCGCAGCGCCAAGGAGCTGGCGCGGAGGAGCAAGGCCGAGACGCGCAAACGCTTTGGGCCAAGCCAACGCTGCGAGGTTTTCGCCTGCCTCCGCTACCGAGGACAGCGCAGCGAACTCTGGGTCCCAGCAACTACCGATGCGCCGCAGGCCTTCGAAACGGCCTTCGAGGCGCGCTTCGGCTTCCGCCAAGAACTGGAGATCGAATCGCTCCGCCTTCGCGCCCGACTCTACTTTGATGAGCCAGATCTGGATCAGCTGGAGGCAGCATTTGCCCGCGAATTCCAGGGTCGGCGGCGCAAGCACAAGAAACAGGGTCGCAAAGCACTGGCGAAGGGTGGCCTGGACGGCCTCGCTCGCGAAGAGCTTCCTCTCAAGCGCTGGGTCGAGGGTCCCTTGGCGATTCTGGACTACTCCGGCACGACGATCGTCGAAGAGGCATGGTCCGTTCGCCTAGAAAAGACTGGAGCCCTGCGTCTAGAGCGCCGCTGAGCACAAGAGCGGCTGTTAGGGCCTCCCCAGATCACCCTCAATTGAGCGAACGCCCATCCAATAGGCCGAAGTCCTGCCAGCGCGAGCTCGATTGCCGAGCCGGGATGTGCAACTTGGCCTCTTCGCCAAAGAGGTCGAGGAGATACGGATCGAAGCACGAACCACGCCCCTCGCCCATGCGCAGTAGCGCCTCCTCGACGGAGATCGGCTCACCGCTCTCATCGACACTGGAGTGAATGCGCTCAAACTCGTCTGCGATGCGGAGGATTCTCGCTCCTATCGGCAGTTCTTCCCCAGCAGGGTTCTCGGGAAGCCCGCCGCCATCGAAATCAGCATGGTGATGACGAACGATCTCGGCAACAGCCTCCAGCCCCGGCATCGCTTCGAAGTAAGCCGCCCCCATGTCGGCGTGCTGCTCCTCCACCTGCTCCTCAGACCCCCAGGGGCAGACATCGCCAACCGGCATTCGGCCGATGTCATGACAGAGTGCCGCCAAATCGAGATGGTCACGAACCACCGGGTCCAAGCTCAACCTATCGGCCATCCACGTGGCGTAGCGCCGGGTGCGTTGACCGTGCCCGATCTCACCTTCCGCGTGATACTCGTATTCTCGCGCCAGCTGGATCGCTAGCTCGACGAAGCTCTCTTCGGCACGCAATTGGCGCTTTTGCAGCCCATCCACACAGTCTGCCAGCGATTCGCCGAGTTCAGGGAATCGACGCGCAATCAGCTCCGGACGCTCAAGATCGAGAGGATTCTCCCGGCCGAGTTCCCGCAGCACCCCCCCCAGTTCGCGCAGCGGCTCAAGCAGACGGGTTAGCAGCAGGAGGATGATGGCCGAGATCAGACCGAAGCTTCCCAAGAGCCCGGCCCAAAAGGGCCAAGGAAAGCTGTGATCGATCAGAAGTGGCGCCGAGACCCGTAGCTCGGCGGCAGCGGTGCCAGTAGGCGCGGCGATCTGCTCCCAGACCAGGACGGTGCTCAGCCTCTGGAGTTCGGTCACGCGCACACCCCGAGGACGTGCATCAAGGGTCGATACCGCATCGATGCCTTCGCTTCCTTCGGCGACGATGAGCGCTTGCCCCTCGGGTGAATAGAGTCCGACTCGCCCCCCAGTCAGGTGCGCGAGGGTCTCAAGCACCAGTCGCTCGCGTTCCTGCTCGCCAGATCGCCTGGCCTCTTCTATTTCTCGGGCGGCGTCACGGGCAGAACGAGAGAGCCGAAGCTCAAGCGCCGAGCGTTCCCGCGTCTCCTCCGATTGTTGGAAGAGCATGCTCCCCCAAGTAGCCCCGAGCACGGAAAACAGCAATAAGGCCGGTAGAAACCAAGTCCAGATACCTTCTGCGAGAGTGCTGGTACTGCCACTCCCACGTGTGCCTCCCCCTTCGGAAGACCTGCGCCCCATATCGCTCGCCATGCCTTACTGCCTTGCCGTCTAGAGTCCTCCCTGGCCGCTTGCTTATCGGCAAAAACTGGCGGGATGGCAGAGGGGGCGCCCAAGCGCCCTTGATACGGAACTCAGCGCTTTCCTGGTTCCTGAGGCGTTGTTACCGGCTTTGGCAGCGGCTTCTTCTTGTCCGGAGACTCTTGGCGCAGGCTGTCGACGTCGATGGCACGCGCCAGCTCGGCATCGAGCTGATAGATCGCGACGCAATAGTCCTCGTCCATCTCCTTCTCCAGCTTGAAGCTGCCGACGATGAGGACCGGATCGTAGTGGTAGTCGATCCCCTTCTTGGTCTTGAGTCGGACCTTGACCAGCCCATTCACGTCTGGCGGCACGCCGTAGCAGCAAGCCCAGAGCGACTTCACCAGGTAGAACTCCTTGATGTTCTCCACGGTATCTATGGGGAGCATGAAGCCCGCCATCGCCACGCGCTTCTTATCCCAGACCTTGAGCCGCTTTGGCATACCAAGGAAGCCGTCTTCGTACGGCCAGTCATCCAGCTCATCGAAAGGCAAGAACTTGGCCTTAGCTCCCACCTTCATCCGCTTGAGCACCTGGTCAAGCTTGCGCTCGACGGCAGCCATGGCCTGAGCACCGCGCATCGCCCGAATATCCGCAGGGTCACTGCCGCGAGGAATCTCTCCTCCCTTCTTGTCGCCAAGCTCCCGCGTCTGAACCCCTTCGATCTCGTCCTTCTTGGGCTTCTTCTGCTTCTTGGGCTTCTTCTCCTCGCCTTTCTGCCCTCCCTGCTGCGATGCCGGCTTCGGGCTCTCCTTCTGCACCTTCTTCTGAGCCTTGTTCTGGGCAGCGACGCCCGGATTTGGCAACTGGGCCAGCCCTTCTCCAGCTAGGACGAAAGCCAAAAGGCCAAGAGCCCCGGCACGCAAGGCGCGGCACAACAGCGAAGCAGCGGTATAAGCCATAGGGTGAGGCCTCGACGGGAACTCAGGAAAGGGAGCCCTCTAGCAGAGCCTCGCAGCAGCCTGTTGAAAAGGTCCCGGGGGCAGAAAAGCCCGCCAGCTGGGCGGGACCTTGGGAGCAGCTAACGCTCCGGCGCGAGGAATCTCGCCACATCCGTCATCGAGGTCCGCAGCGCCGGAAGCAGCCCGGCCACGGCACCGAGCAAACCGACTCCTAGCAGCAAGGCCGCATCGACCCACGAGAACAAGAAGCCTCGCAGGGGCACCCCAGTTCGATCGAGAAGGGCATCTGAAAAACCTGCCGCGGCCGAATGTGCGACCAACAGCCCCAGCACCGCTCCCAACAAAGACAACAAGAGCGCCTCGATCAGCACGATCCCGAAGATCTGGCTGCGCCGGGCCCCCAAGGAGCGCATGATCGCAACCTCGCGTTGCCGCGCGAACATCGTCTGATACAGGGTGATAAAGATCGCCAAAGCCCCGGTGAAGAGCACCAGCAAACTCACCGCTCGCAGCGCCAGAGTGATATTGCCGACGATGCGGAATAGCGTCTGGATTTCTTGGCTTGGCACCGAAATCTGGGCATCCCCGCGGCGCTGAAACTGATAACGAAGGTGCTGAGCGCCAGCTGGGTGCTTGGTGTCGACGACAATTGCCGAGACTTCGACATTATCCTCGCTCAGCTCTTGTCCCTGCCCAATCGCCCGGTGCCCACTCATGCGGTAGAGCAAACCTGCCGGGGCATACAAGGCGCGATCGATGGGAGCCCCAGTCGGCGCCAAAACCCCAACGACGACACTCTCGGCCTCGGGATGCAAATGAAAGCTGTCTTCGAAGCCATGCGTCGGAACGATCCGATCACCGACCTTGAGCCTCAGCTCCTGGGCTACGGCGGCCCCAACAACGACACGCTTCCATGCCGCAGGGATGGCCGGCATGTGCAGATCAGGATCCTCTTCAAGCTGACGCAGATACTCTGCCTGCAACCTCGCTTCTCTGAGAAGATCCTCGCGAGCGAAACTCCAGGCCTTGCCTGCCGCCATACGGAGCAGGCGGGGAACCCGCCGCGTTTTCCCGTTCTCCTCGACCTTGCCATGCCCGCGAGCGAACTTGGAGAACCAAGCGTCCGTCGTGCCAATCAGTGGAAAGGACCGGTAGTTATCGCCAAAGACAAAGGGGATCGCATAACGAATGCCGAGCTTTCGGATTTCCCGTTTGTCACCCGTCATGTCCTTGTAGACCTTGAGCGGGATGACGCCCGCGCTCGCGGTCGTGTGGAAGACGGTGCTCAGCATGATCTCGAGCGGCGAAGTGTCCTTCGGCCCCAAGATCGCCCCAAAACCCTTGGTCGAACTGCTGTAACGCTTCTCCGCCTGATCGGCAGCGATCCACAAGAAGGCGACCAAAGCCGTGCCGAGCAAGATCGAGAGCACCGTCAGCGCACTCGTCACCCAGCGCTGCCGAAGGTTGCGCAGCGCAATGGCCCAGAGCCTCATGCCTCCTGCCTCCCCGCAGCCAGAGCCCGCAGATCGATCCGCCGCTGCAGCCTCTGCGCCTGCCCCACATCATGGGTGACCATCAACACCGTCGAGCCCAGCTCCTCGGCGAGTTCCAACATCAAGTCGAGCACCTGCGCTCCGGTCTCGGCGTCTTGGTTGCCCAGCGGCTCGTCCGCAAGCAGAAGCTTGGGCCTATTGACCAAGGCCCGCGCAATCGCCACCCGCTGCTGCTGCCCAACCGAGAGCTCGGAGGGATGATGCCGCAAGCGATGGCCGAGCCCAACGCGTTCAAGCAAGTCCAAGGGATCCAGAGCATCAGCGCCAGCGCCGCGCCCAAACAAGACCGCAAGCTGGACGTTCTCCAAAGCGGAGAAAGGCTGCAAGAGCTGAAAGGTCTGATGCACATAGCCCACATGCCCAGCACGGAAGCGATCGCGTTTGCCCTCAGAAAGCTCATGCAGATGGTGCCCGGCGACTTCGATCGTCCCGCAGTCGGGAAGCAAGAGCCCCGAGACCAGATGCAGTAGCGTCGTCTTTCCACAGCCAGAAGGCCCGACCAGAGCGACCTGATCGCCCTCAGCGAGATCGAGTTCAGCAACATCACAGGCAACGATGCGTTCACCCACCCGCGAGTAGGTCTTGCGCAGATCTCGAAGGTGGATCACGTCGAGTCCCCGTGAGTACGGACTGGCACGGTCTGCCCCTCCAGGCTAGCCCAGCCAGAGAGCCGAGCTTCGGACGACATCGCATCTCGGCTGCTGCCAGCCTCCTCTGAACCGGCACGAAGCGTCAAACGAGAGCGCAGATAGCTTGCGGCAGTAACCGGGGCCCCGCCCTCGGCGAGCACCGGCAGCGCCCAAGGCTGCCGATCCAAGAGTTCGCTCGGCAGCTGAGTTTCTCCAAGCTGCAAGAGCCCGAGCCCGGCCAGCCGCGCCAGATACTTGCGAGGGTTGTGGACGAGAAGGTTGAGACGACTCGGCCGCAGAGCATTCGCCAGCCCAACACCCCGGGCCAAGGAGGGAATCGTCATAAACCGGCCACGCTGCTCGAGCGACTGTCGTGCCACGCTGCGCTGCCCCCGAGGCAAGCGTTTGAAAGCAGCCCGCAGCTCCGCCACCACGGCATCCAAGCCCTCACTATCGCTGGACAAAATCGCCCGCATCCCAAGGCCGCCAAGCCCCGCATGCCAAAGCAGCTCTTCGGCGAGCCGTCCGGCGTCCAGCCCGCGACCGTCGGTAAGGACACAAAAATCACCCACCGCATCGGTACGGCGGCAACGATGCCCTAGAGGCGAGTCTCGCATCGTCAGCTCAGCTTCGGGGCCGTCCTCGCCAACGAGGAGTTCAACAGGCGCGCAGCTCGGCACCCCGTGCAGCAGGGCAAGAACCCCATCGGCTCCTCCCGCCGCAAGAACCTGGCGCACAGCCAAGAGCTCACAGGCGGCCAGAACTCCGGGAGGAAGCTCTCCATTGCGCCCCGGCTCCATCGCTACGACCACTTCCTCGACACCAGCCACCATGGCCGGAACGACCAGCGCCAAGAGCATGCTCACGTTCATCCCATGCCTTGGCAGCAGCACACCTACCCGGCGACAGGGCTCGTGTAGCCAGCGACAACGGTCGCCACCTTCCGCCTGATGCGAGAGCGGCTGCGGCAGAGTCCTCAGGTGAAAGCCCTGCAGCTGCTCTCGCCTCTGCTGCAGAAGAGCCCGCTGCGTCGCCGTAAGCTCCATCCATGCGGCAGGGAGTCGCTGACCAGGAACAAGCTGCACGCCCTCCAGCCCTTCCCGCGCTTCGAGGATTCTCCTCTTGAGCGCAAGGATGTGATCAGAGAGATCTGGGCGAGGACCCTCATCTCGAGCCCGCAGAATCCACCCCAGGCTGCTTTCGCCCAGGTCACGTTGCTGGTGCAGCTTCAGCATGGCAGTAGGCCGTCCCATTCACCGCCCAGCGAAGGCGGCGAGCGGGCAAGAGTCGATCTCTAGTTCGGCGACGAAAGGTAGATGCTCAGCCATGCTTGGTCCTGAATCGAAAAGCGCGGCCCAATTGTGCGAGGCGTGGCGCTTCGATCCACCGTGTTTCACTTGGCCTGGAGCAAAAGCCGCCCATGCCCCCGATCAACGCTCGGCCTCCAGCAGCAGCCTCTGAACCTCAAGGGAGCTCGACGCATCGAGCACCCGATGCGCCAGGACTTCGGCCGCCCCCTTGCTCCACTGCCCCAGGACCTTGCGCACCCGCTGCGATCGCACCGGTGCAATCGCAAAATGCCGGTACCCAGCGCCGAGGTAGAACGGCAGCCGCAGCGGATCGGCGGCACCCTCGCCAAAGAGGACAACCCCCTTGTCCAGCTCGCTCGCCTGCTTCGCCACCCGGTCGAGCAGGAGGAACAGGGCAGGGTGGAAAATGCGATACCACTCGCTGACCTGCTCGTTTTCCCGGTCGGCAGCGAGCAGATACTGCTGCAAATCGTCGATCGCCACGATGAGGAAGTCCGCCTCATGGGCGACCGTCTGCGGGAAGAAGGCCGTGCTCGGCACCTCCACCACCGCTCCGATCCGCACCGAGTCGACACAGGGAATCCCCTCCTTGATCAAGCTGGCGCGCTCGGCTCGCACCGCTTCGCGCACGCGCAGCAGATCCTGCCAGGTCGTAACAAAGGGCACGGCGATCTCAACCTGTCCAGAGTCACCGGTCCGGAGCAAGGCCCGCAGCTGCGTACGCATCAGCGACGGTCGATGCAGGAGGTAGCGAATCCCTTCGAGCCCGAGCAGCCCCCGATCCCGCGAGCTGTCGGCCTGGTCCTCCGAGGGCCCAAAGGGCAGGCCCGGGCCCATCGAAAGCAGGCGGAAGCAGACGCGGCGCCCCTCGGCGCGGGCGAGGACCTCCCGATAGTGATGCACCAGCATCTCCTCGGTCGGCTGCTGCTTCGACACGAGGTAGAGGAACTCAGTGCGATAGAGCCCGACGCCATCGAGCCCGGCATCGAGCATTTGCCCGACCTCACCAAGGTTGCCGCAAGCGCCATAGAGCTGAACCCGCGTGCCATCGCCCAGCTCCGCCGGCCCCGAATCCTCGAAGACCGTCTCGACCCGGGGAGCCCCAGCCCGGATCTCATATTCGCGCAGCAAGCGCTCATCGGGATCGCGGTGCACCACCCCGGTGCCGGCATCGACGATCACCGTCTCTCCTTCACTCAACTTGTCGAAGAGATCCGGGATCCCCGAGAGAGTCGGGATACCGAGGGTGCGAGCAAAGATCGCCCCGTGTGACAGCTCTCCCCCCTCCTCCGTCAGCAGGGCCAGGATCTGCTCGCGATCCACCAGGAGCATGTCCGAGATCGAAAGCTTGCGGCAGACAAGCACGACTCCGCCTTCGACCTGAAAGCGCTTCGGCTCCTTTGCCTCACCATCATCCTGGACGTTACGAATCACCCGAAGCGCGACATCACGCAGGTCGAGGGCCTTTTCCTTGAGCTTCGCATCTTCGACCAGCTCGAAGACTCGCTCGAAATCCCGAACGACCCGTTTCAGCGCGTCGCCGAGGGTGCGGGTCTCCTGCTCGATGCGCCGTTCGACGTCATCGAGAAAGGTGGGGTCAGTAAGCAAGGCACGATGCACATCGAGGATCTGCAGCTCTTCGGCCCCGAGCTCTTCCCCAAGCTTCTTGGCCAACTGCTCGATCTGCTCGGAACTGAGCTGAACAGCTGCTCGAAAGCGGGCGATCTCGGCCTCGATGTCCTGCTTGGCGATGCGGGGTCTTGGCGCAGTTTCAAGCTCGGTTGCCGCGAAGGCGATGGGCCCGATGGCCACGCCACGGCAGATCGGGATTCCCCCGAGCAGTGCCTCATTACTGTCCGGTATCTGAGTCATGAGGCGCACAGCATACGGTCGATGCCCCTCTGCTCCGAGCCCGCTTTGGACTCAGACCCCGCGGCTCTGCAAGATACGCGTGTGAACTCGTTCCGCATCCTCCTCCCACTCGCCCTCGCCTTCGGCCCCCTCTCGCTCAGCAGCGCCTGGGGCCAGAACAAGGTTGAGGAGTTCCGCGCCCCAAACGGCAGCGTCTTCCTCCTCGTCCCGCGCCCCCTCGGCACGGTCGTGCATTGGGCGAGCTTTACCTCTCTCGGCCGCATCCACGAGGGACCCGGCGAGATCGGCTTGGCGGCGGCAAGCGCACGCAGCTCCCTCTCCGGCCCCGCAGAAGGGCAAGAGCTGAAAGCCGCTAGCCGCGCCCAGCTGACGGAACTCGAGCGCATTGCCGAAAAACTCTGGGCCCCAAAACCCCGCCCCCAGGCCAGCGACCCCGCTGAACTCAGAGCCAAGCTACTGCACAGCTGGGATCAGCTCATCCGCAGCGAGAAGATCTACGGTTTCCGCAAAGAGCTGGCCAGCCTGCCAAGCCAGAAGCTGCAGGTGCACACCGGTGTTGCCGGCACCCTCCTACAAGCCCAAATCGCTCGGGGCCGTGTCCTCGCCTTCGCCAGCCGCATGGAGCGCCGCCGGCAGCAGCCCGCCCTCGCCGACCTCCAGATCCAGCTCGTCCTGGAGCGTGAGCGTTTGGCGCGAGAGGCACAGCGAAACGGCCTCGCGCAGGGCGATGAACGGCGCTCACTCACCGATGAAGCCTTGCTCCTGGCGCTGCGAAATCATCCCTTACGGCGCACCCTGCTGCCGCGCCTGAGCCAAGCCAAAGCGGTCTCGCGCGCAGAGGCTCTTAGCTTCTGGCACCGGCATCAGAGGCCTGAGCGCTGCGTCACCGTCCTGGTCGGAGACTTCGATCCCGAGCGAATCCGTGAGGGGCTGCGCCGCATCTTTGTCCGCCCGGCGCCAGGCCAGGCCGCCCCGGCCATTCCCGACGAAATGCAGCAGCGCGGGCTGCGAGAGAGCCGCATCCAGCAGCCCGGCCCGCGCCGCCAGGTCCTCGCCTATCGCATTCCCCAGGGCCTACGCCCCGGCATCTTGCGCTGTCTCGCCGAGCTACTCGCTAGCGGGCCAGGCTCGCTACTCGCGGAGCTGCGACTGGAGCTCGGGCCCCGAGTGCAGTGGCAAGTCCAGGCGCGGCAGCCAGAACTCGGCTACCCGGCCTTTTTCGTAATCGAGACCCAAGAGCGGGGCGATCTAAGCCCACTACACAAGCGCTTACAGGCCGCGACCAGCGCCCTGGCCAAGGGCACAGCCGACCCCACACGACTGGAAGCAGCGCTCCGGCTCGAACAGCTGCGCCACGCCTCACAGCGAGAGGATTCTCGCGAGTATGCTGCCGAGCTCGCCCGGGACTGGGCAATGCGAGGCCGAGCAGCCCTGTCCCGAGCCGCCCTTTCGCCCAAAGAACTGCTGGCAGGTGCCGCCCAGCTCCTGCAGGACGCTCGCCTGACCCGCGTGCGTTCGGAGCCCAGCGCCTCCCCCTCCAAGGACGATGAGTGATGCGACACGGCACGATCCTCCTCCCTGCACTCGCCCTCGCCCTTGCGAGTATCCTCCTGGTCTCCTGCAGCTCGAACTCGGAAAGCGAGGCGCTACAGACCGCCAAGAAATCGCCCCCCGAGCTACAGAGCAAGGAGAGCAAGGAGAGCAAGCAATCAGAGTTCCCAGCCAACAGCGAAGAAGAAGCGGCAGCTAGCTCCGAGGAGCAGGGCGACAAGCTGCTCGGCCCATCGCTCAAAACCAAAAGTGGCCTACGGCTACAGCAGGTCAGCGCCCGGCCTTTCGAGCAGTCACGCCTGGTCTTGCGCGTCGATGCCGGCACGCGTCGGGCCCCGCCCCAGATGCCCGGCCTCGCCCGCCTCGCAGCTCACTGCCTGATTCACGCAGCGATGGCGGACGACGAAGGACGGGGCGGCAGCCTGTCCTCAGAGCTGGCGGAACTCGGCGCCTCCCTGCACCTGGACTTCGGCGAACGGTACGTCCGCATCGAAATCACCTGCTCGGACGCTCAACTCGAGGAAGCCGCGGCCCTTCTCGCCAAGGCACTCACCCAACCCGCCCCGAGCCCCGAGTTCGTCCGCTGGCGGGCCCGGTGGCTACGCCACTCACTGCAAGCGCGGCAGGAGGCACTGCAGCAACGCTGGCAAGTCGCAGCAGCTCTCGGACTGGAACTCCCCTCGCCCATGGCTGAGCTCCGCTCCCTCCTGAGCCAACGCGCAGCCCCAGTCGCCTTCTTCCTGGGCTCCTACTATCGCCCGGGCAACTCCCTGCTCCTCGTTGCCAGCCCACGAGCTCCGGAGCAGGCCAAGAAGCAGCTCGAACAGCTGGCCAAACAGCTGGCCGAGTGGGGACCGGGGCCAGAACTCCCCAAGCTACAGCCGCCAAGAAGCGTCCATGCACTGAGCTTCGCCGCCACTCCCAAGCCTGCCTCGGAACTGCTCGCCATCGTCCGCGCTCCCAGCCCCGAGAACCTCGGCGTTGCTGCTGCCATCGCCTGGCAACGGCTAAGCCTCGATGGATACGGCGGCCTTCTCGGCGACGCCCTCACTGCTGCCGGCCTAAGCTCTGCCGAGCTTCGTAGCGAGTCCATGGAAATCGGGACCGAAGCGGTCACCATCCTCCACCTTCGAGCTGAACCCGAAGACTTCCTCGCAGCCCACAAGGCCATCTCGGCGAGCTTCCAGCAACTCACCCAGGAGCTTCCTCTCCCGGCACAGTTCAGCAGCGCCCGTGAGCGCGCCCTTTTGGCCTGGCGTGTTCGCCTGGCGGATCCTCGCACTCGCCTCGCCATCGCCGAGCAGCTCGTCGACAAGCAAAGGCAGGGAAGCAGCATCGAAAGGCGCTTCCGCAACACCATGCCCAGGCATGTCGTCGAAGCAGCCCAGCAGCATCTAGGCGCAGGAATCCTCCTTCGCGCCCCGCAAGGCATGGCTCCCAATGCGGCCTTCGTCATCAAAGAACCCCAGCACCAGGAGTTCGCGACCGCGATCGGCAGCGGCATCGAGCTCTCCGAGCTCTCGCTCGCAGAACGCCGCGCATCCGGCAAAAAACTGCTCGCCCTGGCCAGAGCTGCCATCGGCGGCGAAGACAAGCTGACGCAGCTGACAGAACTCGCCTACTCCGCACGCTGCGAGTACATGGGCGCCATCCCCTTCCGCGAAAACTGGATCTTCGAGCCAGGAAAGCAGCGGGCCGTCCGTGAGAGATTCCTCTTGGGCTCAAGCATCGAGACCCGGGCGAGCGACAAGGGCGTATTCGAGGATGGACCCGCCGGCAAGAGCAAGCTGACAGGACCCGAGGCCAAGTCCTTCCTCTTGGAACTTCAACTCCAAGTACCGGCCCTGCTCTGGCCGGGCAATCACTTCGCCACCAGCGCCGAGCTGATCGGTACCCAGAACGCACGTGGGCGTAAGCTCGCCGTCCTTCAGGGCCAGCTCGAAAGCGGCCAAGAGCTACGACTCGCCATCGACAGCGAAAACGGCCTGCCCCGGCGGCTGGTCTACGAGGAATGGGTGCCAGGCAGCCCAGCCCGCCAAGTGACCCTGGTCTTCCGGGCCTACGAAGATCACCGCAGCCTGCGCCTGCCGGGCACGATCTTCCGCTACGTCGAGGACGAGTATCGCGGCGAAGCCCAGCTTCGCTGGCTCACGCCCAAATCCAAGCAGGGCCTCGGAACTCGCTGAGTATCGTCCCGTTCCTCGACGACCCGCCCAAACTGCGCCGCGAGATCTACTCGCCCAAGCAGATCGAGGCCCTGAACTCCAGCTTTGGGAAGCCGCTCCAGTACCGCGGCCACTTCCCGGACGACAAGTCGCTGAGCAAGCTCCTCTACCTGGCGCTACGCCGCTTCGAGAAGACATGGAGCCGGTCCATCCGCAATGGGAGCGAGGTCCTCGGACAACTCGCGATCTTCTTCAAAGACCGGATCCCGTCTCGGTAAGCCGTGATTTTGTCCCACCCGCCAGACGCCGTTTATACCGTTCATCTGACACTCCCAACTTCATAGCAACTGAGCTGGGCTGAACTTCATACTTGAGCAGCCCGCGGCTATGCCACGAAACACGCCTAGTTTTTTCTTCCGGATCCTTCGCGTAAGCCCCCCCCAAGGCAGATTCTTTACTGAAGACGAAATCGACAGAGGACTCTGCTGGGGCCCTGCACACCGGGTGACCAGAGCACGTACCGAGAGCAGACAGCTAGAGAGCAACCAGGCAAGTGGCTGCGTAGCGAAACAGAGTCGAAGAAGAGCGCAGTTCAACCACTTTCGTCATCAGACAGGACCGACCCAAGGACACTCACTCAAGACAACACGGCGCCATCACAATACGTGCGGTCAATTGCGATTGCGGAGGATGAAAGAGTCATCATCAAGCCCCCACCGCAATACGTAAATATGACGCTGAGCAAGCTGTTTTTCATCCGAACTCAAGCTATTCGAGTCCGACTTGTAACGTCGAACCAGCTCAACAAGAGCCCTACGCTGTTCAAACGGAAGAAGATTGAACCTGTCCCGCTGCGCCTTCTCGACTTCTGATCTCGCAGAGGAGCGGTAGTCCATAGCCAATTGTAGATTCGGATGATCAGCCAAGGAGACAGGAATCACCAATTTGGCGGCTCTACCATTCACAACCCCACTATCGAAGTAGAACCGATACCCCTTGAGTCTCAACGCAGGCATCGGGTTCTTACGTGTTGTAAAGTAAGCTCCGTCCCGAATCGCAGACGCCATGGCAGCAAAGGAGTGGACGCGATCCAGTAGCTGCGCCTCCTTCAGCTGATCATCGACCTTGGTTGCATCCATTCCCTGCCTGAACCTGATCAAATCCTCCTGAAGTTGACCAGCAATTCTTTGATACTTTGCAATGGTCGTCCGCTTTGAGCGCTCATCAAGAGGTCCCGTGGTGTCTAATTCAAATGCGATTACCGGTGGGGCATGTCCCTCTCGTTTCCGGGCACCCCCTTCGGAAGCATTACCCTGCACACGAAGTCGGGAGGGCTTCCGAGCACTCTTGAGAAAGGCATCGACCTCCCCATCCCCCTCGAACTTTCGCACTGGGCCGATGCCCACGTCGTGCTGAGGCGAAACCTCATCCCTCGCAGCTTGCGGCGAGAGAATCCAAAGCAACCCGAAGACGCCCGCCAGCAGGACGACACCGGTAATGCCAAGCTTCTTTCCATGGAGTCTCATCGCCAATCACTCTCCGTTCAGACCCTAAGGATCAAAACCGTAACCTCAATGACCCTACTCGCCCCGTATACGCGATGGATAGAAAGAAAGTAGCCGAACTCTCGATAGCCCCCTGTGTCAGGGTACTTGTCGCCTGGTCCTGCAGCGGGGCTACGCCCTGCTTCCTGCCCGCAGGGCAGGTGCCTCCATGGGGGCACGGTCATCCGCTTTTGCGTAACAGGGGGCGAGGGTTTGTTCTCTTGTGAACGACAGCACCGGTTTCAAAATGCGGATGGCCCCCTGGCTCGATACTCGCCCGATCGGCGATTCTCGGAAACCGAGCCGTCGCATCCGCGAGCAAGCGGCTCCACCTCATCCCTCCAAGCAGGCCATCACGACCCAAGGCGTAAAGACCGAAGCCTTCGGTCCAGCCGTGCAGGCTCGTGTGCGCGAACGTCCGCTCGCCAAGCTGAGTCCAGGCGACGTGCCGCAGGCTACGCTGCCCCTCGCTGTACTCCGCCATGACCAGCTCGATGACAGCCGCCCCGAAGGTCTTGTGGGGCAACGCATCGCCCGGCAGCAGCAAGCGCCGACTAGGGTCGGAACTCGACTCCGACGAAGACTCGGTGCTCGCCTAGCTTGTCCTCGTCAACCGAGAAGGCCTCTCGGCTGGCGTTCTGGAGATAGGAGTATTCGGCACTGATCCCCCAGCTTTCGCTGAAGTCGACACGGGCCTCAAGCTGGAAGCCGAAGAAGAACTTGTTCTTGGACTTGCCGAAAAACTCGTCGTGCAGCCGCACCCATTGCCCACGAATGCCCGGCGTCACACTCAAGAACGAGCCGAAGAGCTGGCGGTAGTCGAGGCGCAGGTCGACCCAGATTTCGCCAATCGGCTTGCCGGCGTCGTGCATATAGAGGTAGTCGTCCTCGGCGCACCAACCGCCATCGGCCTGGAAGATGAAGGCCCCAGTATGGGTGTATGGCACGTAGAGTTCGAGATGGGCGCCGGCTCGCCACAGGGACTTGGGCAGCTCGCGGAGTCTGCCCCCAAAGCCGAGATCGCCACTGCTGTCGTTCCATTCCCGCTCGCCCCAGATGGTCGCGATATACCCGGCCATCGGTAGCAAGGTGCGCGGATCGTATTGGAGGGTGTTGTCCTCGGCCCGGAAGTGGAAGCCGTAGGCGTTGTGGCCATCTGGAAGCTTGTAGCCACTCGGCGTTTGCTTGTTGCGGTCGAAGCGGTTCTGCCCAAAAAACGGCCCGGCCTCACCCTTGATCGACTCGGTGAACTGCATCGCGAAGGAGAGCCGACCCTTCCAATAGTTCCGCTCGTAGATCGCCGTCGGCACGAAGTCGTCGCCGTCATAAAAGCCTTCGCGGTGGTAGCTCGCCCACTGCTTGGCCTCGAACTCGATGCGTGAGTAGCGCGCATCCTTCGCGGGATCACCTTCGGTGATGCTTCCATAGATACCGTCGACGCCGACATAGCCATCCAAGCGGCTCTCCTGCCCAAAGGCACTGCGCTGCCGGTAGTAGACACTGCCAAAGGGAAGGGTCTCTTCTGTGGTGAAGCGGGCCTTGTTTTCCGACTCGGGAAGATTCATCAGACCGCCCACACGGACCTCGGCCCAGGTGTCCTTGGCCCAGGTGCGATTTCGCACTGTCGTCAGGTCATAGAAGTTCGGCTTGTGCCCCTGCGTGAGAGCAGGCGCGCTCAGGAAGCTGGCGAAAAGGAGGAGGGCCAAGCACTCGGCCCTCGCGAGTAAGCGTTTCGAGCGCACAAGCGGTACTCCTGCTGCAGTGTTAGCGGTCGAGGCCATAGCTGCAGGAGAATAGCCGCCGCCCCCCACAGGGCCCAAGCGATCCTGCAATAGCTGGCCCCCAGGATCAGAGCGAAACCGGGTTCAGGGCAAAGCTTCGATCCGGATCGCCTTCTCCGGGCAGATCACGGCGCAGATCCCGCATCCCGTGCAGCCGCTCTCGATGATCACCGGGCCGTCTTCGCTCATGCGTATCGCCTCCTCGGCCACCGGGCAGTAGAGCACACAGGAATCGCAGCTCTGCCCCCGGGGCACGACGCAGCGCCGAGGCTCGAGCATCGCTAGCCCCAAGCGCACGGCCCCCCGCGGCAGCATTTCCAAGGCCCCCGTCTCGCAGCTCTGCACACAGGGAAGGGGATCCTCGCAGAGCCCACAGGCCCGGGTATTGGGATCGAGCACCGGGTATCCCGAGCCATCGGCGGCCTTATCGATCGCCCAGGTGGGACAAGCCTCGATACAGTCACTGCACTTGATGCAGAGATCCAAGAAGAGCTCGGCCGATACCGCCCCGGGGGGCCGAAGCTCCACCCTGGGCGCAACTGCGGCGCCTCGCCGGGCACGACCGGAGTCTCTCCGCTCCTGTGCAAAGTCCGCCACCGACTCGCCAACGCCACGAACCGTGTCCGCGAGAGTCTTGGCCGCCTTTCTCAAGCCGAAACGGAAGAAGCTGCGGCGGTCCATATTCGGCCCATGATCTCGCTTACGCGCCATATGCCCTCACGCAGATTTTTCGAGGCTCGGCTGGTCGTGCACGTAGCTCGGTAGCTCAGGAGCATCCTCATCGTAGCCCCCAAGCTCGTAGACCAAACGTTCGTGATGTCGAAGGTCGAAGACGATCAGGGAGAGGACAGCCCGGGCGGTCTCCAAGCAACGCTGATAGCCATTGGCCTCATCGAGCATCGCCGCGGCAGTTTCCTGAGCAAGCGCCCCAGGCCCCGCCTCACCCGCCAACGCAAAAGCGAAGGCGACCCGGCGCAAGTCGCCGCGGTCTTCGCCAAAAGCCCGAAAAAACGCCCGCCGTTCCCGGCGATCCTCGACCTCCAGAAAAGCGAGCATCCTCTCAAGACCTCTCTTCGCAGCCGACTTCGGCACGCGAAGGCCCTCGGAGAGCAGGGCGCCGGAGGCCTCGTCTTCTCCTTGCTCGAAGGCGATACGCCAGGCGCGCGCTCGGGCCTCAGCGGTAGCGAGAGTGGCGAGCCGTTTCTCATCGGCGCCAAAGGCCGAGTAGAGCCGCTGCCATGCCGCCGTCTCCGGGACCGGGCTGCTTGCCAGTGTCTCCACGAAATCGGGGAAGTAGAGCAAGCGCGACGACAGCGTCTCTCGCAGCCGATCGAAGCGGCGCCGCTCTGCCGATGTCGGAGCAAGGATCTCCAGGTCGTGCGAGTAAAGCCCAGGTTCATCGTGCCCGCCCGAGACTCCGAGGCCGAAGTACTGCGGATCCACCCGTCCGAGCAGGTGCATGGCCTCAAGCAAGAGGGGCTTTTTCATCCGGCGCAGCTTGCGCTGAGCTACAGCGAAGGGAGCCTCGTAGGGGCTTCGCTCGCCGCTACCCCGCCGCGGGTCGAGAATCTCGCGCACCGAACGATAGGCAAGGCGGCCGAGGACCCAGAGCAAACGTATCCAGACGAAGAGCAGCTTGATCGGCAGCAGGAGGAAACGCCCACCGCTGAGACGACCGGTATAGAAGTGGAAGGGATTGAAGCTCCGCAGGTCCCTGGGCAGTTCGTGCAGGGGCCGGGTGCCAAAGACGCATCGCACCAGCCGCTGCCGATCTTTCTCCAGCCGTTCCCGCAGCTCGGGTCCGAAGACTCGCTGTACTTCCTCAAGCCAGAGCTTGTCCGGCGTCAGGAAGTGCAGTACGTGAAAGAAGCTGCTCTTGTAGTCGAGGCCAGCCCCCGGCTCGACCGCAAGATCATCGGCTCCGGCCACCAAGCGCTGGTGCCGATCCAGCTCCTCGGGGCTCGCATGGTCACGCTGCTCCAAGGGCAGGGCATGCAGGTTGTAGCTGGAGCAGAGCCGCGCCACCTTGATCGACACCGCATGGGTGATCTGCTCGAACCAAAAATGCGGCCCGATCATCAAGCCGCTGCGCTCAAGATCCAACTTGAGCAAACGCTTGCGTTCCTTGCGGCCGAGGTGGAGAAACTTCCTCCGCAGGATCACCAGATCAGGATGGGCGAGGAACTGCTCGGTGGTCTTCTGATTGGTGACGTGCAGGAAACCGCCATCCTGGGCGTCGAGGAGCAGGAGCGCTAGTCGCCTGGCGCGACTCGTCACCGGCGACAGCTGCCCGCCTGAGAGCAAGCGGCCGCGCAGCTCGTCCATGGCCATCTCGATCTCAAGGCGATCTTGCTCGGCCTCCTTAGCACGGCTGCGATGCACGCGCGCCACCAGTTCGCTGCGATCGTCGCCCTCATTCTTGCAATGGACGAGCTCCATCAAATTGGCAAAGCGTGCCTCACTGAGCCGCCCCAGACGATCGGTCGCCTCTCCAGCAATGCGCTTGAACCAGCGTGCCAGCAGCAGCAAGGCCAGAGCCCCAAGCCCCACGATGAGCAGGGGGCCATAGACGAAGCGTTCGAGAAAGCTCTTCAGCCCCTCGCCCAAGCTGATCCCAAGAATCCCCTCGACCACGAGACGTGCTAGCAGAAACAGCGAGCCAAACATCAGCAGGCGAACCGCTGGCCTTTGCGTTGACTTGGCCAAGGCAGAGCCAATGCGGTCGAGAATCTGCGGCGCCGTGATCACTCCCGCCAGATCAGCCCAAGCATGGATAAACCCGAGGATGCTCTGAAAGTGCCCGGCGATCAGGCGACCGGCACTCGCGACCAGTTCGCCAGCGGTATCACCCTTGACCCGGCGAACGAGGCGACCGAGTAAGGGAATCCAGCGAATGACCGGCAGGTTGAAGGCACGCAGAACTCGCCCCAGGCTGCGCACGATCTCGGGAGGAAGAGCTTCCTCCACATCCTCCGGACGTAGAGCTCGCAAGCTCTCGATCGCCTCCTCCACCGGCAGCATCGTTGCGCTCCTGCCGCTATCGCTTGGCTGCTGCAGGGGCAGGGGCGAGAGCGGAGCACCGCCCTGGCGATAGGGGGTGATTCGAGCCTGCAGTTCCTCGAAGAGGGCCGGGGCCTGCTCGGCACGCTTGTCTGGCCCGAGCCTAAGGAAGCCTCCTATGACATCGCCTTCGCCGCCGACGCGAAGATCCTCCAGCGGCGCAGGCCTATCCTCTCGCTCAAAGAAGACGATCTCTCGATTGAGCACTGGGGCGAGGCCCTGGACCAAGCGATCGAGACCGCGGACCCCGAACACGATCATGCGGAAGGCGGCGACCGCCGGCTTGAGAAAGCGCAGCGAACGCACGTATACCGGCACCCGCAGGATGCGCACCGAGCGCAGCAAGAACTCGGCCCCCGCCGCGCCGCCAGTCTGGGCCGTGCCCGGATGCAGCAGCAGGGCAAAGGGAAGCGCCGGCACAAAGTCGGTCAAAAAATGCCGCAGAAACCAGACCGGCCGCCTGGGCGCGAGCAGGAGGCGGACCAGGAACTCCCAGAGGAAGAGGAAGCAGATCAGCGTGTCCGCCCAAAAGACGAAGCGCATCCACCAGCCGACCGCCGGAACGAAGAGGTCGACGAGGATGAGGAGGAGCAGGGCGAAGAGCGCCGTCAGTGAGATTTTCGAGAACAGGCGCACCCTGCCCTCGCCAAAGAAACGCACCAGCCGCCGATGCAGCACAGCTTCATCGGACTGGTTGCGAAGACGACGGGCAATCCGAGACAGCCGGCGCAGCAGCTGGCGCTGCCGAGACTCCCGGCCGGCAGCCTTCGCCTCGGCACTGCGCAAGCGCAGCTCGCGGCGCACCGCTTCGAGGAGCTGCAGCTCTTGCCCAAAGAGGCGCAGCGAGTCGTCGATGCTGTGTTCGTTCTGCTCGACCAGCCGCAGGAGCCCCGACTCGAGCACCATCTCCGCCACCGCCTCAAGCTCCCCGAGATCGGCGGCCCCAATCAAGCGGGCCTGCAGCTCGTCGGCAGCTGGCTCAAGCTCCGGCAGCCAATTGACCCGCTCCAGCTCGCCCAGCGCCTGCAAGCGGTCATCGTCCCCCAAGTCGGAGAGCGCCTGGAGCTGCCGCTGCTGCCACTCACGCTGCAACCCGCCCATCTCCGAGCGCCGCCCGGCATCGAGATAGCGGGGAAGGGTGTTCAGAGCCCACTCGATCAGAGAGGGCGGCCAGTCCTCGGCGCCGGCCTTATCCATATCGATGGCTGCCACGGTTCTGCTGGAGCCTCGGCATCCTCTCCCATCGCTCACTAGGCCTGAAATAAGCGCAAAAAAGCACTGAGGCCCGCACTCGCTGCGCTATGCATGTGTTTACCAACAAAACGCA
>PDWJ01002465.1_pt1 | contig 30426 bp, 22 predicted proteins | sample 1430881 | NCBI WGS metagenome assembly PDWJ01 (sample SAMN01162460, study PRJNA174530) | Oral metagenome, whole genome shotgun sequencing project. | biome: Marine environment; feature: Marine mammal; material: Swab sample of the gingival sulcus; isolation source: swab sample of gingival sulcus...
GAGATCGATAAACAGAAAGGTCATAATCCGATTATCGGTGATGACATTCCATTTTGATCTGTAGGACATAATACCTACCGGACATAGACCCTCATTTTATATTGCTCAATTATACGCTTAATTTCAAGAGGTTTGTTGACCGAACCTCTCAATGAGACAAAAAAGGTGATGCCCTGTTGGTACCCGTTAAGGCAGGTCAAAACAGCTCAACGAAATACTCACAATCCGGCTCTGCCGGGCCAACCCATGACCAACTGTCGGCGCGGGGTTTGGTAGGAGAAAAGCGCTGCAAAACAATCAAGTTCGTCTGTGCAGATATTGTGGACGCCTCAATTTTCAGTTATGGCAGAGCGGCTGCTTGACGCGGTCCATATTCTTGAGGATTTCCCCCGCCAAATTTCACCCCCAGAATTGTCTAACAAAGCAATGGCCCCAGGGCCTTTTTGCATTGCTTTTGCCACAGTCACGAGGTATTCTTGAAGTAGAGGGGAAAAACAAGATGCAAAGAGACAAAAAACATCATAGCGTATGGAGTTTGGCGCTTGTCTTTCTCCTGTGCCTGAGCCAGATGAGCCCAGCAGCTGAAAGAGGGACCCCCTCATGTCCGCAAGGGGACCATACCGTCAACAGTCTTCTGGCAACAGACTTGGACGGTTTTGATTATAGCAAAAACACCGGCCTTGCCCTGCAGGTTCAACAGGCCGAGAACCTGTTAAAAGGATTGCATGCTCAACACGGCCCGCTCAATGGACACAATATCACCCTCTCCTACGACGGTTCCTCAGGACTGCTTGGGTTTTCTGCCGGATATATATACGCCAGAGAACATCAGGGAGAAGGCATTCTTTTTCTCGACATTGATCCTCTTGCCGACCAAAGTTTCCATCCTTCCAGATCATGGTATATGGCCTTTGACCTTTCTGGATCCTATGAGTACGACGACGATATCAGCTTTGGCTTTGGCAGCAAAACCATGTTAATGAAAGCCCCCTTTGACACGGTGGAAGGCAAACTTTTTTCCCTGCTGTTCAATATGCCCATCTCAATAAAAAACCGCATCACCATAACCCCAGAGGTGCAATGGTCCCGGAATTTACCCCCTGATGATACAGGCCTCTCCCCTCTTGCCGAAAAGGCAAAAGACAGTCAGGAAGAAGATCTCTTCTATGGCGGGGTATCCATATCGTTTTCCTATTAGAAGTGGTTGTTTTTTTATAAACCGCACCATAGCTCACAGATTCAGGCTTTATTCAACTGCAAAATACGGTATAGTGTCGGCTGAAATACGTAGCAGGATTCCCATCAGCCTGAAAACCGTGGAGCCATATATGTTTACCACTTATCTACACCGTTTATTCTCCCTGCACGGTATCCTTGCCCTATGCAGCGTGTACCTCTTCCAGATAGCCCCGTCTGTAACCGCCTCCCAACTAGAGACAGAGAGTTCCGCAAGAGTCGTTTTTCTGCCTTTTTCCATCCAAGTTCCAGGTCCGTATGCTCATTTGGAAAACGGCCTCAGCTCCATGCTCCAAAGTCGCCTGGCTTCTCGCGCCGAGATCACAGCGGTCAACAGCAGTGAGAGCGGTAAACGCCTGTTGAACAACCTGCGAAACAACACACTAAAGAGTTTTGCCAGAGAACTTGCTCAGACAAAGGCGGAATACCTGATCCTGGGATCACTGGATATTGCTCAGAACGGCTATCAGCTTACCGCATACGTCTTCAGCAAAGACATTACTCAAGCCCCCCATTCATTTCAAGAATCCATACACTCCATAGACGATGCCATGACGGCCATGGACAGACTCTCATGGACTATCAGTGAACAGATCTTCGCTGGTACAAAACCAGATCAGCAACCCCTCTCCCAGGAGGCTTCCAGCGGCATGGTAGCTTTACGCACCCGCCATCCTGACCGTATTTACCGAGAAGGGCTCTTCACTACAGCCGATATAGACTTTGCCTCAGGGGCTCCCTTCAAACTTGCATCCACCTACAGGTCACCGAAAATTCATGACGCCTTCATGGACCTCAACACTGCTGATCTTGATGGTGACGACCATCCTGAAATTCTTGCACTTGCCAATACCCGGCTCTATATATATCAGTTTATTGAGGAAAACTTTGTAAAAATTGGCGAGATTCCCCTTGCCCGACACCTGCGCCTACATGCTGTAACAACGGCCGACCTGGACCACAATGGCATACCAGAACTGTATATCAGCGGCAACAATGGCGCCGATGCTGTCTCCAGCATCATGGAATGGCGCAATGGCTCGGTAAAAAAACTGGCCACAAACATTCCCTATTACCTCGTAGCTGCCCAGGAACAAGGCAAGCCCGTACTCTATGGACAGAAACCCCGTATCAACCAGCCCTACGGCGGTCCAATATACACCTTCAAGAGGCAAACATGGCATTCTTTTGAGCCGATAAACCGCCCTGCCCTGCCCAAGGGTATCTCCGTTTATGATTTCATACGCACTGACATAGACAAGGATGGCCGACTGGAAACGATAGCCATCACCTCTTCCGACCGCCTGCAGGTCCTCGACACAGCAGGAACCGTGCTCTGGACAAGCCAGGATACCTATGGAGCCAGCCGCAACTTTTTCGGCACCCTGAGCAGCAACGAGGAACAGGATAGCCCCCCAGTCTTTCTGAAAACCCGCCTGGTGGCAAGCGACATGGACGGTGACGGGGCAAACGACATCATCGTGGTCCGTAACAGAGCAAAAACCGTCCCTTTTCTCCCTAGCCTACGCTACTTTGACGGGAGCACCATTACCGCAATGACCTGGAAAGAGCGCAGGCTCAAGCCCTTGTGGGAAACACAGCGGCTGGCCGGATATGTGGTCAACACCCAGGTGCTCTCACAGAAAAACAATCTGTACCAACTGGTTTTTGGGGAAGCGGAAACAAGATACCCCTTTGCTGTCTGGCAGGCCTCTGCAATGACTCTGAACACCTACAGTTTTCAAAGAGCAGACAGGCAGATCACGACGCCATAAAAACGGCCCCACACCAAAGTAAAAAAAATTAAACTTCGGGTAAAAAAAACTTGACTCTCTCGGGCAAGCATTTTATCGTATTGATCGAAGGATGTGATGAGTTCCTTACTGCTTTTGTTTTTTCTATGAGAAACTTCTATACAACCTGAAGAGGAGAAGAAGATGAAAAAAATACTTGCCGCAAGTGCCGCGCTGATTATGGCGGGCAGCTGTTTTACAGTCACCAACGCAATGGCAGCAGATGAGGCCGGTATCACCTTTGGTGGTGATGCCCGTTTTCGCGTGCGCTACCTGGACAATATAGACTTTGGCAATTCCAACAAAGATGCCTATGACAAATGGGATTCTCGTTTTCGTCTGAAAGTAAACGCCAAGGCTGCTGGTGGCGCCTATGCTAAAACACGCATCAGGACGACTGAAACCATCTTCAATGGTGAGGTTGACGCTGGCAGCAATAAAAACATCTGGGCTGATTACGGATATATTGGAATTCCTTTGGGTACAAATTTCACCCTTGAAGGTGGAAAATATTCGGTAACCTACGGTAACGCCTTCTTGATTGAAGATTTGAAGATGACCGGTGTGCGTGGTATCTACAAAACCGACGCAATGGAACTGATCACTTTCTATGAAATCATGAAAGAAGGACAGGCCGGCAATGCCAATGATAAAATGAAAGATAACGATACGCTGCGATACGGTGCTACGCTGAGTGCCAACATGGATGCCTGGACCATTGGCTTCATTGCAGCATACCAGAGCGATGATACCACCGATGAGGTCGTTGATCCTGTCACGGAAGCAACCAGTTATGCTGACGTTGAAAACGAAGGATTCTTTGGTTCTGTCTTCCTCAGTGGCGACATGGGTATGTTTGCACTGGAAACCGAACTCGCCTATGCCGAAGAGGGTCTGACAGACTGGAACTACAACCAAGACGATGGTATGGGTGCCTATGTCAAGGCTACCTATAAAATGGATGCGCTGTCCCTGGGCCTGAACTTAGGTATGACCCAGGATGGTTTTGTACCTGATGCTGCGTACGGGTATGAGATGATAGGTGGTGACGCTACAGCCACCATCGTTACTGTTGGTGAAGATGGAGACTGGATGGTCATTGGCATGCAAACCGAGTACCAAGCCACCGAGGCGCTCGCACTCACCGCTAATCTGGCCTACGCAACCGTTGATGCAGAATGCGACGACAGTGATAGCACCTACATGGAAATTTCTGGTAAGCTGGCCTACACCATCTCTAAAGGTGCCAGTTTCTCCTGGTTTGCTGGCTACCTGATGCCAGATTTTGACAATGCTGCCCTGGAGGATGATGCCGCCTTTGCTACCTACGGCATATTTCAGGTTAAGTTCTAATCTCCTGCAGCGTACCAGACCACAACAGGTCTGAAAAACGCCAAGGCGGAACCTGGGCAACAGGTTCCGCCTTTTTGCATTCTCTGGTAGGAGCACCGTTCCCATGGTACCTACCTATCCCTGTATCTATCAGGGGTTCAAGGGGCAGGCACCCCCAGGAGAAAACAGTGCTGGCCCAAATCTCTCATGAACATTGGGCAGAAATTAAAAATAAAACAATTAGTTATAAAAAACGACTTCTATTCAATTGCGCCAGAATATGCATGAGAAATCCGAGCCAGGAGCAACATACTCGCAAAGCAATTGACCTGCCATGGACGTGCTACAGCGGCAGCCGTATAATAGCTTCCGTCCCTCCCCCTTCGGCATCTTGCAGAAAAAAAGTCCCCTGGTGATCTTCAACAATGCGCTTGACCAGGGAGAGCCCCATACCAGTACCAAAAGTCTTGGTTGTGTAGAAAGGATCGGTTGCATGCTCGGGTTTGGACGTCTGCAGGCCGATCCCGTTATCCCGCACACATATCTGAACATACTCCTCTGCCCCCTCAACCAGTACCACCAGCTTACCTCCAAAAGGCATGGCCTCCACGCTGTTGCGAATCAGATGCACCATCACCTGCTGAAACAATCGGGGATCGATAAAGACCGTCGACTGTACCTCTCCCGAGGTTACCAGCTTGTACTGGATGCCACAGTCAACAAAGGTCTGATAATGGAGGAAAAGGGATTTCTCCAACAGGTCGTGCAGGTTGACATTTTGCTGTTCCGGTCGAATTTGCTCGACAAAACTGAATAAATCCTCCAGTATCCGTTCGATTTTTTCCGCCTCTGAGGTCATCATGGTAAGAAATTGCAGCCAATCCGACTCTTTTGTCTTCCGGGACAACAGCCGGGCAGTTCCACCAATCGAGGTGATGGGGTTACGTATGTTATGCGCCAGCTGTGCCGCCATATGCCCGACAGCGGAGTACCGCTCCGCCTCCACCAGCAGATCCTTATTTTGTTCCAGTTCCTTGGCCATTGCCTGCAACTCTCTGACCTTCCGCTCCATATCCATATACAAATGACAATGCTCTATGGCGAGGCTGGCCTGACTGGCAAAGCTTTCCAGGGCTGCAATCCGCTCCTCTGTAATCGGTCTGTGCGTAATAAAATGGTCGGCGATCAAGACGCCAAGGGATCGGTTGGATGAGTAGAGCGGCACAATCACAAAACTATCTTCCTGTAACTGCCCCATAAGTTCCACGGAAACAGGATAATACGCCTTACCGTTGACCACGTTGATGGTTTTACGAAGTTTAACCGAACGGATAAGAATATTTTCCTCATCATCGGCCGGGATATGGAGGGAGTGGACAATATTATTGACTTCCGCATCGTTGGCCAGAACATCGCTCTGGCTCAGCAAGTCATGCAATCCCAGATCCAATGCTCGAATATCATTCCAAATCCGATCTCCTTCCTCTCTGCTGCCCGGACCGATAGCCATGCGTCCTGCCAAAACTGTCTCTTCCTCATCAAACAGCAGGAGAAAAGCACGATTAAACTGTAAGCCCTCCTCCGCAGTAATGCCGACCAGCACCGCCTGCAGTATTTCATCCAGCTCGACCAGACTGAGGTAGGCAGTATTCATTTTCACGGCAAGCTCATGGGCAAGTTGGATTCGAAACCGTGCTTGCTCTATCTGGCGCTGATAGCGCCTGTTGTTGATCTTGAGTCGTCTTTTTTCAAGGACTTTGCGCAGGGTGGTCAGGAGGTCAGTAAAATGAACAGGTTTGGCCAGGTAGTCATCAGCACCATGACGTAGGCAGGAAAGAGCTGTCTGCAGATCATTGACCGCCGTTAACATAATAATGGAAAGATCAGGATAGGACTCTATGAGGCCGGGGATCAACTCTTTGCCGTCGGCATCGGGCAACCCAATGTCCAGCAGGACCAAAGCGACATTGTTCTCTCCCAACAGTTGCTGCAATTCTGCCGCTGACCCGGCTGTAATGGTCGGCATATTTTCCTTATCCAGAAACGCCTTGATCAACTCGACGATATCTGGAAAATCGTCAACAAGGAGCACCACCTCCCCTTCACTCAGGAGTTCATCCGTCTGCTCCAAAGACTCATCTCTATATGGTTGCGGGTCATGCATTGATCTGGAAGGATAAAAAGAAAGAACAAGAAAAGCCGTTTCTTCTCTTCTACTCTCGAATATAGTGCCTGTCAAGGCTCGTAAAAGAGACTAAATACCTTTTGACGCCCCCTTCTACACCTGTATCCGTGACTATCAAAAAATAATGTATATTTAAAGAGATATCGTACGTAGTGATACCTTGAGTTGCCCTATTACGTTTCCAGCACGAGTGCACTTCGCGTGCAAGCAAAGCTGATAGGTGTACCAAAAGAGACGGGAGTGGCACTGTTTTTTGTCGCAAGCACCCAGCAAGCCTCAAGAAAATATGAGTATATGCTGAAAGGTTAGAAAATCTGCCCTAGCTTTCATCTCCGCCGAATCTGGCAGAGGAATTTTCATCATGATCTGAACTCCTGTCATGCAAAAAAGGGTTTTTCGTCAGGCATTGGGGAAGGTTTGAACAAGAAAGCGAAACCGACTATAAGAAAATTCTATGACTTCAGAAGCGATACACTCAGAGAAATCAAGCTATATCATAACCTTGGGAACTTGCTCCTAGCGCATTTACCCACAGATTTGTCTGCCGATGCAAAAATAATTACCGAAAAAATGCCACCTGGGCCTATCTCTGGTGGACATTTTAAAAAGTGGCTGCACATCACCCCTCTTTAATTTATTGTTTTTAAATTACATTTTTTTGATTACGTGCTAAAAGGCTTGCCTCTTCCTCTCTGACAAAATATACTATGAGTATTTTCAATGCCCCCCGGCTTTACCGGTGGTTACTTGCACCAATTTATTTCAGGAGATGTTATGAAAATTTTTTCCAGGACAATCCTAGTATTTGTTTTTTCATTGATACTCGCATCTGGGTCATTCATATCTGCTCAAGAAAACACTGGAACAGAAAAAATACTCCTCCCTGATTGGGCCAAGGAAGTTAAGCCTGCCGGAGAAATTACTAAATATTATCTCCCTAAGTATTTAAGAAATGGCTACACCAAGGATGAAGTAAAGAAAATATATGGTGAATATGTCTATTTATTAAATAAATTTGGTGGATATAGCGATGAGAATCCTAACTATTATGGACGACTATATTATATGGGGCTATATGGAGTGATTATAGGGACTTTTGAGACAAGTCTTCAGATAGCGAATATTTTTGAAAAATTACCTGATGACCAAATTTTTTATATAAAAATAAAAAATGGTAAAAAAACAATTAAAACTGTAGCTGATTTCAAGTTTGAAACTTATGTCGCCCCATTTAAATTTGTTGCTCTTTATAATCTTGGAAGAAAAGAAGAAGCAATGAAATTATACAATGATGTGATAAAACCAAACATAAAATCAACTCTTCCATGGCATACCCATACGGTAGCTAAAATATTATTAGAAGAGGGTGATATTGAGGGAGCTGAAGAAATATACGATGAATTGTTTTTATATGAAGGGAAAAAACGTTCATACTTGTATTCTGCTGGTGCACTAGAGTCTTGTTCATATTATTTCAAAAAAGGTGATTACGATAAAGTTATAAAAATTGCTGATATATTCTTAAGTATGCCTAAAGATCCAAAAGAGTCGGCTAAAATTTTGTATCCTGATAAAGATATAAAAAAGATATACAAAGATCATTGGATTATGGCATACACTTCTCTTGAGACCTACAAAAAACTTGCGTTAGATGCAAAAAATGGAAAAGTTATCGATATGGATAACTTAAAAGATGGTGTTTATAAAAACGCTAATCGGTCTCTAAGAGGTGTTCCCTTTGAAGTCACTCTAACCATTAAAGATGGCAGGATAAGTTCTGTTGAAGCAGTTCAAAATCCTGGTAAAAATGAAATTTATGATGATAGAGCATTTGCGGCTAAAGAGATTATGACTCAAAGAATTCTGGATGCGAATGATTACAATGTAGATGCGATAGCTTCTGCAACCATGGCCAGCACGAGCATCAGACTTGGAACTATGCAAGGTTTAATAGAAGCTAGTGAAAAATAATAGTCATTGAGCAATAAAGAGGTACCATCCATCGTCCTTGAGCCAGTGGGTGGTACCTCGCGGACTTAAATTCCCGCAAGACCGACTATAGCCGGTTCAAAGAACGCCTCAAAATCGAAATGGTTATTAGGGGCTTTTTCAAAATGCTCCCTAAAATATCCTGCAATCATATCTTTTGTCAGTTCTCCTGATAGTACACAAAATATCCCCTGGCCAAGAATGCTTGCCCAACTATTGCCCCCACCTTTTGGATATGTAGGATGAAAAAAGTTATGAGCAGAATACAAGCTGTTAATTCTCACACAGTAGAAAAACCATTTTTCGGGTCACATTTTTTTTCCGCAGACTCTTGGTTACGGGAGGTGGACAGCAGGGTGACCCAGTTGCACCTCCCGCATCTTGATCTGCAAAACACCTTTCTGAACAGAAATACGGGGTAGAGAACTGACCCATGCAAGCATATTTTGGTCAGGATGGTGTCCTTGCAAGGCACCTATCCCACCACGAAAGGCGCCCTGGTCAGCAGCAGATGGCAGAGGCGCTGGCAAAGCTACTGTCCCGAACCCCACACCCAGAAGGCAACCTTGACCAATCTGAGAATCTGGTTATTGAAGCGGAAACCGGACTCGGCAAGACCCTTGCCTACCTGATCCCGGCGGCACTCAGCGGCAAAAAAATTGTCATTTCCACCAACACCCGAAATCTCCAGGACCAGATTCTGGAGCGGGAAATCCCTTTTATCCGGAAGTACATCCAGCCAGGTCTGCGGGCAATGAGTGTCAAGGGCCGACAAAACTACCTCTGCCTGTACCGATGGTATCAGGAACTGAGCAGCCATCAAAATAGAATTATTGACGATCCCGATATCCGCAAAATTGAAGAATGGATTACAGTGACAGAATATGGCGAGCGAGCGGAAATCTCCTGGCTGCCTTCCTCTTCACCACTCTGGCAACGTCTTTGCTGTCAATCGCACACCTGCCTGGGGGCAGAATGTCCAGAAGGAAGCAATTGCTTTCTCAACAAACTGCGCCGGGATGCGGCGGCCAGCACCATCCTCATTGTCAATCATCACCTCCTCTGCTCTGATCTGGCGGTTCGGAAAAACGGGTACGGCGAGGTGCTCCCCAGATACGAAGTGGTTATTGTTGACGAAGCACATCATCTGGAGCAGGTGGCAACAACCTTTTTTGGGTGCACCTTTTCCCGGTACCAGGTAGCGGACCTCATGCAGGATATAGAACGGAGCGCTGCTGTCGACCTGTCCAAGGATAGGCGAGCAACACTTCTCAGTCGCACAAGCCTAACCAGCCGGGCCATGGAAGCCCTCTTTTTTATCTTTCCCAACGAACAGGGCAGGTTCCCCCTGGAACAGGTATTTCTCGACCGCAAGGATGTTCTGGAAGCACTGCTCAGTGTCCAGACCAACCTGGAAGCACTGGCTCAGCTCCTGGCAGGCCTTCCCAAAGGTATGGAACCATGGGAACAGTATGCTCGCAGAAGTGAAGAACTCTGGTTCCGTCTTGAGCGCATTGCCTCTGACCAGCAGCAGGGAGTAGACGATAGCGAAGAAATCACCTATACCTACTGGTATGATCGCACCGAGAAAAACCTTTCTCTTCATGCCACACCAGTGGATATTGCCCATGAACTGCAGACCACCCTGTTTTCCTCCGTCTCGGTCTGCGTGTTTACCTCTGCAACATTAACAACAGGCGGCGACTTTTCCTATTATCTCGGCCGGCTTGGCCTCCCTCCTGAGACAGAGACCCTCTCCTTTCCTTCTCCTTTTGACTATGTACAAAGAAGCAGGCTCTATGTGCCTGAGCGCCCCTTCCCCGAACCGACATCTCCCAAATATACAGAAGCGGTGCACCAGCAACTGGAACGCCTGGTAACCATGGCCGAAGGACGGGCACTGCTTTTATTCACTTCATTCAGGGCCATGCGGCAGGCCTACGATGCCATGACAACGCGGCTGCCGTACCCTTTGTACATCCAGGGGGAGGCACCAAGAAAAATACTGCTGGATCGTTTTACCCAGGATATTCATTCTGTTCTCTTTGCGGTCTCAAGCTTCTGGGAAGGAGTCGATATTCCTGGGGAATCGTTGAGTCTTCTGGTTATGGATAAATTACCATTTGAAGTCCCCAGCGACCCTGTTATTATGGCTCGTGTCAACCGCATAAAAACCAAGGGGGGTAACCCTTTTTTCGAATTTCAGGTTCCCCGGGCAATTTTAAGTCTCAGACAGGGGGCGGGGAGACTCATGCGCACCGCCCAGGACAGGGGAGTAATCGCCATTCTTGATATCAGGCTTTTCAGCAAGGGATATGGTCATCGTTTTCTCAAAAGCCTCCCCCCAAGTCCCCTGGTGCGGGATTATGATTCGGTGGCAGCTTTTTTCAAGGAGCAACATGAACTCGAAAACACTTGAAGAAAACAAAACAACCCTCGCGCTACTCATGCAGGAGATACACCTGCAGGTCGATGCCGCCATGCGTGAGGATCTCGCCGCAGCCTTGACAGGCTGTGACCCTGCCCTGTCGGAAACCATAGAGTATGCGATTTTTGGAGGTGGGAAAAAAGTGCGGCCGGCACTTGTGACCACATGCTCCCGCCTGTGCGGCAGAGACGACCCAGCCCTGTACCGGCTGGCTGCAGCTTTTGAATACCTTCATGTTGCCAGCCTGATACATGATGATATCATAGACAAGGCCTCGCAGCGTCGTGGCCGCTCAACCATTGCAGCCCAATATGGTCCGTCCAAGGCTATCCTGGCCGGAGACTGGCTGCTTTCCCGCTCCATGCTCATTGTTGCCGAATTAACTGGTATGCAGGGATTACGCATATTCTGCCAGGCTACAGAGGGGATGGTCAACGGCGAATTTCTGCAGATCAGACATGTAGGCCATCTTTCCCTACAGGAAAAAGATTACTTTTCAATCATTGCCTGTAAAACAGGCAATCTGATCGCCTCTGCCTGTACAATAGGAGCACTCTACGCGGATGGGGACGCCCAACAGATGAGCAGGATCAAACAGTACGGCCAGAAACTGGGCTCAGCCTTTCAGGTAATCGATGACCTGCTGGACTACCAGGGAGAGGAGAAAAATACCGGCAAACCAGTGGGCAACGACCTGGCCGAAGGCAAGATTACCCTGCCCCTGCTGCGGGCTCTCCACAAGGCCACGGAGCAGGACCGCCGAACCATGGAATACCTGATCAAACACAGTCTAGAAGAGCCTGGAACCTATAAAAAGATATTCACCTTTATTGAACAAAACCAAGGATTTCTTTCTGCAGGAAAAACTGCGGCAGAACTCATCCAGCAGGCCAAGGACGCACTCGTCATCTTTGACGCCCCAGAACACGCCGCCCAACTCGTCCTTCTCCACAGCCTGGCTGATTACATTCTCGCCCGAAATAAATGATATGATGCGCTCCCTCACTCGAATCATTGGCGTACTTCTGCTGAGTTGCGCCCCATACGCCCTGCTCATCTCCTGTACAGAGAAAGAGGAGACAAAAGCAGTCCAACCGACCCCTGCGGCCCTTCTCGCCGAATCTAACGCGTGCATGGAAACTTCGGCCCCTCAGACCACACAGCCGGAAGCAAGGGAACACAGCGCCCTTCAGCCTAATGTACCGCCGCCCACCTCCCAAACAGCCCCTGATAGCAAAGAAGAAAAACAGGACATGCGTCCCCAAATTGCCGTGATCATTGATGACATGGGGTATCATCAATGGTTGGGTAAAAAACTCATTGCCTTGAACCTGGACCTGACCTTTTCCTTCCTACCCAATGCACAGTACACCAGGGAACTGGCATACCTGGCCCATCATGCAAAGAAGGATATCCTTATCCACCTGCCCATGGAACCGAAAAGCAAAAAATGGAATCCAGGCCGTGACGCCCTCATGAGCAACGATTCCCCTGGCCGGATACGAGAAAAAACAGATCAATTCATCCGCTGCGTACCCTATGCCATTGGGGCCAATAACCACATGGGGTCACTCTTTACCGAACAGGTCCAGGCCATGCGGGACGTGCTGACCATACTCAACCAGCATGATCTCTTCTTTATCGATTCCTTTACCACAGCCGGTTCAGTCGGGCTGTCCCAGGCTCAGGCCATGCATATCCCCACCGCAAGACGGCATGTCTTTCTGGATAACATTCGCCAAACCAAACAAATCTGTAACCAGTTTGATCAGCTTGTCCAGCTAGCCTGGAAACAGGGTTCTGCCATAGGTATAGGTCATCCCAACAAAGAGACGCTCCAGGCCTTGAGCCAATGCGTTCCACCCCTTCTGCAATCCGTCCACCTGGTAGGTGTTCATAAACTGGTCCACTGAAAAAAACCGCAAGGGGTGCCTGGCAAGGCTCCGTACTCTGGTGCGGTTAACCAGATGGGGGAAGGATCTGTCCCGGCAGAGGTATTTGTCCTTGGCCCGGGCAACGCCTTCTTGCTCAAAAGTGCCCAACCAACAGAAATCAGGCATTGAACTCCGGTAGCTGAAAGGCAATGGTTTCAACTTTGCCTTCCATCTCTTTTACCGTTGCCCGGTTACGTTCCTGTAACCAGGAAACAACCTCCTCCACCAGGTGTTCCGGCGCAGAAGCACCTGCTGTAATGCCGACACACTGCACCTTGTCCAGCCACTCTGGTTGTATCTCACCCGCATGGTCTATCAGGTAGGCTGGGCTACCATCATGCTGAGCCACCTCCCGTAACCTGTTTGAGTTGGAGCTGTTCTTGGACCCCACCACAAGCACGACATCGGCCTGCCGTGCCAGCTTACGGACAGCCTGCTGACGATTGGTGGTGGCGTAACAGATGTCGGTCCTTTCTGGCGCCGCCATCTCTGGAAACCTTTTATACAGAGCCTCCAACAGGCCTTTCGTATCATCAAGACTCAAAGTCGTCTGGGTGACATACCCCACCTTCTTGCTGTCATTGACCTGCAGCAAGACAGCCTCTTCCGGTTTGGACAATACATGCACGGCTCCCACGGCATGGCCGCAGGTTCCCTCCACCTCAGGATGTCCCTTGTGGCCAATGACAATGACATCGTACCCCAGTTTATTAAGACGCGTCACCCTTCGATGGACCATGGACACCAGGGGGCAGGTGGCATCAATGGTTCTTAAATCCAGTTCTTTTGCCTGTTGCTGCACGGCCATGGATACCCCGTGCGCACTGAATATGGTGATGGAACCGGCGGGGATATCTTCAAGGTTCTCGACAAAAACCGCCCCTTTACCACTCAGCTCCTTGATAACATGGGTATTGTGAACAATTTCATGCAGCACATAGACTGGTGGTCCATAGATATCCAGGGCTTTATTGACCAGAGCGATGGCCCGATTGACCCCGGCGCAGAAGCCGCGCGGCTGAGCTAAGAGAATCTGCATCTCGTTCTTTCCTCAATGTTCACCAAAAATCAGCATAGACGGTGCCATATATACAGAAGGCAGCCGTCCGGCGAAATCAGCCAAGAGATAACCGTGCACTGGCCGCCTCACCCTGATTCCTCATGAACATTGCGTCTTGTTTGAAAAAAAATGTAAAAACAAAGGAATGTGCTGTCCGTGAACGTTCTCAAATTTCGACAAACCGTCCACCATCGCTCAGCCCATGCGGTAACGGGGAGGGTGTGACTGTCCCTTACAGGTTCTCCTCGGCCTTATCCAGGGCATCGTTTATGGACAGGGCGTACGGATGATGTTTACGGAGAAACACAGGCATGGAATTACGAGCACGTCTTGCCTGCTCCATGGAATCATAAATGCCGTAATAGACAAAAAGCGTTGGCGGTGTAGTCTTTTTACGCAGGATATAGAGCTTGTTTTTAATCTCGAAATACTCATCGCTGGTCAGCATTTTCATTAAATTGGACTCAGCCTGATTGGAGGCAAGCATCATAAGCTGGACGGTATATGCTCCACGATATGCCTCTGCCAGCCAGGTTGAGCTTGCCTTTCGTCTCTCCCGGAAGAGTTTCTCCCCATCGCGACCACGGATGAGCATGGCTTGCCCAGTTTCCTTTTCGGCCCGCACCGGTGGACTCACATTCTTTTTCTCTTTTTCCGCGCGCACCTGGACAACAGGAAACACCTGCTCTTCCAGGACCTCTGCAGCGACTTCTTTCGGAGCGCCGTAGGGGCGTTTCTTTCCCACCGGCATAATAGTTATGATCCCAGGCTGTTCCCCTGATCTTTCCCCCGTGATGTGCTGCTGCTCAGGCCCAGGAAATTCCAACGATGCAATGGCCACCTCCTGTTCTCCATCCTCTGCTGGAGGTACTACCGCTATTTCTCCCACAACAGGCTTTCCGGCCTGTTCCGCTTGCAGCTTGTCACGCTCGACGACCACAGGTTCCTCCTGAACCAAGGTAACTTCCCTCTCCGCTTCAGGTAATTCCTGCATCGACTTGGGAGGTGATTTTGGCACCGGTTTAGCGGGGGCAGCCTGAGTTACACTGATATCGGATGCAGCCAGGTTGGGAGAAACGGACTCCTCTGAAACGGACTCCTCTTTGACGAACTTCTCAATACCAGATTCCGAGGTACCGATGACAATAGTCGGAGGGCTGCTCTTTGTAAGGTTTTGCTCCGTACCAGCTCTCAAAAGCAAACCAATGATGACCACTAGGACAACAACCGCGCCTGCAGCACCAGCAAGCATCTTATTTTCAGCCAAAACAGCTCCCAGAGAAAAGAACCTTTCCCCTATCCGCTCCACTCTTTTTTCCGCCCCGTTCCTACCCCTCTCTTCCACGGCAACATGATCAAGGAGTACCATGAACGATTTATCGGAAAAAGAATTCTGCAGCGATTCCTCAGCCAGGATATTGATCATCCGAATATTGCCTTGGGCAGATGCGTGAATTTTACTGATCGCTCCTTCTGAAAAGAGTTCCGCATATTTTTCCCGTGAAAGACCGGCCTTTTCCAGGCGCATCATCATGTATTCTCGGGTTTCATTCTCGGTCAGGGGCATCAGCGTATAGCCGACATTGATGTCTACATTGCCGCAAAAAACAGAAAGCTGCTCAAGATTTGCGTCCAACCCCGGGCGCCCTGCAAGAAGGATTCTCAGGCTGTTGCTGCCTGTACTACTGCATATGGTTCGAACCAGCCGTTCAAGGGTGGCGAGAAACAATTTTTCCGCTTCATCTATAATCACCAGAACCCTGCGTCCCTGCTCCTGATGCTGCTGAATCATCCGGGTTAACTCGTCGGCAAAATCTACTGGGCCTTCACCGACTATCGGCTGCATCCCCAGGTCCAAACAGACAATACGCAACACATCATCAAATGAGCCAATGGGATTATCAATACATACCGCATCATATTGCTCAGGTAGGTTCTCCAAAACAAGACGGCAGAGCAGTGTTTTGCCGGAACCTTCACGCCCTGTCAACTTGATCAAAGCTTTCCCGCCAACAACATCCCGCATCAATGCCTGATAAATTGTCTCTCGCCCCCCGCCGCCATAAAAGATATGAGCATCAGGTTCTTCCATAAAGGGTGGATGATTAAGCTGAAAATGTTCCAGGTACATTGGTATCTAATTTAGGAAGCTAAGGTTGGTATTACTTGCAGTGCACACGTATGATCTGATTGTACCATACACCTTGGGATTATCCATGAGATAGCCTTTCCTGGCAACCTCTTTTTAAGGGATTGTGCCTTTTTCCCGGGGGTTGAGGCTGAAATCCTCTACCGAAGCGCCCCGCCCACTAGCGGCCGCGCAGAAAAACACTTGCCTTTCACCCCATTTTCGTTCAAAACAGGCTGCGGGACGTCCCTTACCAAAGGCCCTAACCCAGATTTCCCATGAATAGTGCAGGAAGGTTAAAAAATACGATATAAATACAACAAGTTAGAAAAAACTGCAATCCAATTTCACCAAAAATTTCCCGAGGGATTCGGGCTAGTCCGAATTGCTCATCAGCTCAGGCGGCACCAAGTTTGGTAGCGACAGTCTGCAAGCTGTCAGGAGACTTTCCCATAAACGGGTCGCAGTGGGGCCGGACAAATTAATAACCAAGCCCATGCCCGGTCAGGGCCTGGCTATCATATGCAATCTATCCAACGGATTCAATGCCTGTTTTTCATTTAACTGACGACCTTATTTTTCCCGCTCCAGAGCTGGCCGATGACAATGGCCTCCTTGCCATTGGAGGTGACCTCTCACCAGCCAGAATTCTGTTGGCCTATTCTCAGGGTATCTTCCCCTGGTACTCTGATGGGAGACCTATCCTCTGGTGGTCAACCGCGCCCCGTCTGGTGCTGTTTCCCCATGAATTTCATTGTTCCAAGAGACTCGCCAGAACCCTGCGGCAAAAAAAATTTCTGGTCACAGCCGATACCGCCTTTGAACAGGTCATTACCTGTTGCGCGACCATCGAACGCAGAGGGGAAGAAGGAACCTGGATCACGCCGGACATGCAAGAGGCCTATATCACCCTGCATCAGCTTGGCTTTGTCCATTCCATTGAATGTTGGTTCGCTGGCAATCTCGCTGGGGGATTATACGGTGTATGCCTGGATGGAATGTTTTTCGGTGAATCCATGTTCACCTATAAAAGTGATGCGTCCAAGGTGGCCCTGGCTACACTTGTTCTGAATGCGGACCAACTTGGTATCCACCTGATCGACTGTCAGATGACCACCCCACATCTTCTTCGTATGGGAGCCAGAGAGCTGAACCGTACCCAATTTATGGAACAACTCAGCAGGCACATCAACACCTGTCTGCCCCAAGAAAAATGGCAGCTCGCAGACCAGTGAAGCCGTACAACATACTGCCCGGACACTTCTTTAAAAATCCAGATCAAATTCATATCGCAGGGAAGAGCGCCTCAGATGACGGTTCAGTTTTACCAAACCATGCAAATCAGCCACACGGAAGGTGACTTCCCAGTCATCGATCTGATTTGCCCCCTTACCGAGATAGATCGTCTCCAGCACTTTCATTTCCAGGGGGGCCACGGAGAGCAGCATAAAAAGTCGCTGCCTGCTCACATCCATGACGATCAATTTTTGCGGTTTTTTAATTTTGGTGTCCCTGCGCTTCCATCGCACCTCGACAGCATCTTCTCGCTGAAAGGTAATCTTCTGCAACTGCCCGCAATCCTTTCTGTGCAGGGAAAGCCCCCGCTCACTGAGTAAACCAATGATGCCCTTGTCCAAGGGGTTTGGTTTGCAACAGGCCGAGGACTTCATGACCACCGGGTCCAGGGTGGTCAGATCAACGCGGTTGAACACCCCGGTGGGTTGGCACAAAACAGGCCGATCTGCATAGAGCCTGCGACGGATTTCGGATATCAGTTCGCTCAAGTGTAATCTCCCTATGCCCAACTCCAGAAACAAGGCGGTGAGATCAAGTGCATTGAAACGGGCAAGAACCATCTCCACCTCTGGCTTTTCCAGGACTTCAAAAGGGACACCGTACCGCCGTAGTTCCTGACGAAGAATAGCCGCACCTATCCCGGCCATAACCGCCTCCCGGCGTCCCCGGAAGGCCTTGGCCAGCTCTGATCTGGCCTTGGGCGTCTGGCATTTTCCCTGGATACCGGCGGCAAACATGACCGGACTTTCCTGGCGCAGGATCTTGACGACATTGCCGTCTCTGAGGCGGGTATCCGGGGTGACCCGACGATTGCCAACCATGGCGCCTATGCAGGTATGACCGATAGCCGTGTGTACGCGAAAGGCAAAATCAAGAACAATACTGTTGACAGGCAGACATATAAGATCACCCTGAGGGGTGTAGGTATACATTTCCTTTCTGCCCCTGGCAGCGATGAGATCCCGATAGTCCACAGACTCCTCGTGGGCCAGGATATCAAACATTTCCTTGATTTCTTTGACAAATCGGCCACGCGCCTTGCTGTCGGCATGCCAATCCTTGACCAAGCCCCGCTGCGCACTCCGCGCCATTTCCTTGGTACGGATCTTAAACAGGTATTTTCGGCCATTGATATTGGCCCGTGCATGAAGTCCCTGGTACCCGGAAGGCTTGGGGTTGGCAATAAAGTCACGAATGGTCCTGGGGATAGGCGGGAAAATTTCATTGAGCACACCCAGCGCACTGTAACAATCCTGACGCTCTTTCACTAAAACGAGCACCTCATGTGGTGTCTCTATTTCCTTGATCAGGATACGGTTTCTCAAGTCATAATAGCCCCACAACCCTTTGGCGCGTAAAGTCACGGAACTTGCAACGCCCTGGTCCTGAAAAAAAGCGTGCAATTTGGCCACAATATCTGTGGCCTCAGGGTCATTTTGCAACTTATCAATCTGAGACTGCAATTTTGCTCCCTGCCGTGGATATTTATAGGCTAATGCCAGGTTGAACATTTCTCTTTTGATGTTGAAAAGCCCCAGGATGGTTGCCATGGGCGCATAGATATCAAGGGTCTCGGCAGCTATCCTCTGTTTTTTTCGCTTCGGCATGGAATCCAGGGTGCGTAAATTATGCAGGCGGTCCGCCAGCTTCACCAGCATCACCTCCGGACGGGCCGCAGCACCGCTGAAAATTTTACGATGCACCATTTTCTTGAAATGCTGTCGATCACCAGAATAATGAGTCACCTTGGTGCATCCATCAACAATGGCGGCGACCCTGCTCCCAAATTTTTTGGTCAATTCCTCCCGGGTTACGCTTTCCACATCTTCTATGGTATCGTGCAGAAGTGCTGCTGCCAAAATTTCTGGATCACGCAGATCCAGCTCTTCCGCCAGAATCCTGGCAACGTTGCAGGGGTGCATGATGTACGGATCACCGGAACGCCGCCACTGATCCCGATGCGCTGTACAGGCAAAATGCAGCGCATGCCAAAAGACCTGCGACGATTCATCATGGCCGATAAATCCCGCCATCACCTCTTTATAAGTGTCTTCGTCAAATGTTGAATATTGCATTGCTCTCCATGATGTGGCAACCTATACATACAGTCGTTTTTCTCCGTAGCCTGGTGCAATTTTTTACATGCAGCACCCCACACCCCCTCCTTTGCCTTGGCTCCACACGGCTCAATGCTGTCTGTCGGGACAGACCAGCACCATATCAACCATAAACAAAAAAATGCTCCTCATCTCCCTACAAAAATGCCTCAATACTATAATTAGCCTCTTTGAAAACAATGACCATAAAAAAACGAAAAAAATATTCTTACCCTGCTGGCAACCGCCAATACGCCCATAACAGTACCCCAGATCATCCATGAGCTGCGCCTGTCTAGAAAAGAGCGCAAGGCTGTTTTCAAAACCCTGGACCAACTGACAGCCCAGGGCAGGCTCAATAAAAAAGGGAAAAAATACACTCTCTATACCCAAACCAAAACCATACAGGCGACCCTGGACCTGACGGCCAAAGGTTTTGCCTTTGCCACCCCGGTACATGCTGAAGACAAGGAAAAGGACATCTTTATCGCTCGAGAAAACCTCGCCACCGCATCCCACCAGGATTTGGTGCAGGTAGAACTGCTCGGTCACTCCAGAGGCAGAAGGGTCGGCCGGGTCGTTCAGGTTGAACAACGTGCCGTCATCCAACTTTGCGGAATCTACTACCGCAGCGGCCCACATGGATATGTCCACCCGGATAATGAGAAACTCCCCTACACCGTCCGTGTAGCCCGGGACGACAGCCTTGGTGCCGAGGATGGCATGGCCGTGCTCGTCCGTATACTTGAGTACGGCAACCAACGATCTGGACCAAAGGGAGAAATTTTGGCCATCCTGGGCGACCCTTTTGACCCGGCAGTGCAGATCCAAATGGCCATTCGTCAGTTCAGTTTGCGTGATACCTTTCCCGTTGATGTTCTCAAGGAAGCCGAAGAACTGCTCCCCATAACTGCCTGTGAAAAACAGCGTGTAGACCTGTCGGGACTGCTCCATGTCACCATTGACGGTTCTGATTCCAGAGATTTTGACGATGCCATTTGCGTCACTCAAGACAAAAAAGGATACACGCTCTATGTCTCCATTGCAGATGTCACCCACTACGTGCGTCCCGGTTCCGCCCTCGACAAGGAAGCGTTGAAACGGGGAACCAGTACCTACCTGCCAGATCGTGTTCTTCCCATGCTTCCAGAACGTCTGTCCAACAACCTGTGCAGCCTGGTTCCCCACGAACCTCGACCAGCGTTTACCGCCATCCTCTCTTTTGACCTCCAAGGCAGACGAACTGGTGAAAAGTACTGTAAAAGCCTCATCGAGAGTAAGCGGCGTTTGACCTATGAGACGGTCAATAGAATCCTTTATGAACCTGATACCCGCCTGATCGAACAATGCAAGGAATTTCTGCCCATGCTTTCCCAGGCAAAGGAGCTGGTTGCTCTCTTGCGAAAACAACGCCTGGCCCGAGGCAGCCTGGACTTCAACCTGCCCGAGGCAAAGACCTCCATTGCGGGCAACCAGGTGGTTTCCATTACACTCGCTGCCCGCAACCGCGCCCATCAACTTATCGAAGAATGCATGCTGGCCGCCAACGAGGCGGTAGCCGAGACACTGGTACGTGCCGGTCGCCAGGCCCTATTCCGCATCCACGAGGACCCTGATGCCGTGAAACTGGAAAATTTTCGAGAAGTATGCAAACTCCTGGGCATAGAACTACCGCAAACAGAGGTGTCACCGGCATGGTTTGCCGAGGTGCTCAGACAGGCTCGACATGAGCCCAGGGAATACGTTATTAACAACCTGCTGCTTCGCACCATGCAGCAGGCTCGATACGCCCCTTGTAACACCGGACACTTCGGCCTGGCGGCTCCATATTATCTCCATTTTACCTCCCCGATCAGAAGGTACCCGGACATAATCGCCCACCGGGCTCTACATGCCCTGCTACTTGCAGAGAGCGCACCCAAGCTCTTGGCAGATAAGGGGCAGGGACCAACCTTTGAGGAATCAGGTCCCCTGCTCTCCCGTTGTGAACGCACCGCAATCGATACAGAACGTAGTGTGGCTGCTCGAATGGCTGTTCTTTATCTGCGGGGCAAAATCGGGGAAACATTTGCTGCTGTCATTTCAGGTGTGACATCCTTTGGGCTGTTTGTCGAACTGAAAAAGTGTTTTATCAGTGGCACAATTTCGGTTAAGGATATGCGCGACGACCACTATCTCCACGATGAGCGGCGACATCGACTCATAGGAGAACGTACCAATACCATGTATCAGCTAGGAGACGAGGTCACAGTCATCCTGAACCGGGTGGATATTCTCAGCAAAAGGATTCATTTCACCCTGGCCGATTGCACACCGCTTGCAGGCCCCTGAGACAGCTGCAGGCTGCTATCCTGATCAGAAAGGGGAGGCAAAGCCTGTCAGGGGGCCTGCTTACGTCCCGGTTGATGCCTACCCGGAGGAAGGCAGCCGCAGGTTGTTTCTCTTGACGAATACGGCCTTTTCAAATAAAACCTCCACTGTCCTGAAACTTTTGCTGGCTGCGTATTCTTATAGCATACCTTGGCGGGAGGCACCCCTGAACGTTTGCCAGGTGTACGCAGTGGCGAGACCTCTTCACAGAAGCCGTGCCGTTTTGTTTGCACCCCCCTGCAACCACTGATCTCCTCCCCTTGCCACGCACCGGTACAGGCAGGGCCGGACAAGCGGGGTGTGCCTGCAAAAAAACATGGGAACAAACAGGTGGGCTCAAAGGGAAAACAATCATCCGCAAATGCGCGGCTGCCCCTTACCCTGCCACAGATTCAGGGATACGTATGAAAAACAGCATCTTTTTTGTTTTTCACAGAGAGAAGATAACGATTATCGAGGTGTTGATATGGAAGACACAAGCTGGATCAGTACTATTCTGGCCAATCCATTTTTTCGCGGACTGTTCATTGGAGTCGGCATCGCCCTCATTCTCTGGGTGCGCGGTGCACTCAAAACCCGCCGACTGACCGCTGACTACAAAAAGCTCAAGGAGCACCTGCACATTAAGCTGGAAATAGAAGCCGAAGACAACGAACGGCGCAAAGCAGAAACCGAACAGATCAAACAGGAACGTGATAATCTGCGTAATATGGTGCAGGTCATCAACCAGAAACCAGGGCGTCAGGAACTCCGGCAAACCCAGATATACCAGAAAGCTGTGGAGATCATGTTTGAGAAATCCCCCGGTTTTGCCCCAGCCTGGCAAATTACCCTGAAAGAGGCAGAAGAAGAAATGCAAAAGGCCGAACGAGGTATTATTCCGTTTTTTAAGCGTATGACCTCAAGTACTTCCCTCTCCGATACTTCCACGCGAAAACACCTGGAACTTGACCAGTCAACAGGAGAGCACCCCCCCTCCTGAATCGGTGATCCGTGCGAGTCTGAATTGTTACAACCAACTGTTTACAAAGGAAGAAATAGACATTCTGTGCAGGGCAGCCGGTCCAGGTTGTCCTGCACACGTCCTTGATCCTGACAGTCCGTCCTCCCCAGCGTCCACCAGTAGAGAAGTTTCTCCAGCGAGATACGATGTCCAGCCAAAGCACAGCCACACCCGCACATGCCGTGGGAACAACAGGCATCATTCTTGTCCATCCCCGGTATCCGGAAAACATTGGGGCCTCGGCAAGAATTGCCTGTAACTTCGGCATCGACCAGCTCATCGTCGTCAGTGATGAGCAGTATGAAAAAGAACGAATGTTGAAGATGGCCACCCATAAAGCCGCGCATCTCATACATACCATGAAGCAGGTCTCCACCACACGGCAGGCTGCCGAGCCCTTCCATTTCATTGTCGCCACCACGGCCCGTCAGGGTAAACAGCGTCCCGCTGAACAGACACCTCAGCAGGTTATGAGGGAGCTTGCGGCGTTCTCCGCACACGGTAGTCAGGTGGCCTTGATGTTTGGCCCGGAAAACACTGGTCTGAAAAACGAAGATGTGGACCTTTGCCAGTTCACCTCAACTATCCCTACCGCTGGTTTTTCCTCTCTTAACCTGGCCCAGGCCGTGGGTATCCACTGCTACGAGTTGTTTAATGCATTACCGAGAACACTTCCCCAGCATACATCGGCCCAGGAATATGCCAACTCCTTTGATCTGGAAGGTATGTATGAGCATATCGAGGAAGCTCTGGAGGGCATTACCTTTCTCCATGAGACCAACAAGGAGTACTGGATGCGCAGCATCCGGCAATTTCTCAGCCGTATCCACCTCAAGAAAAAAGAAGCAAGTATGATCAGGGGGATCTGTAGAAAATTTCTCTGGCATGCTTCCCGAGAACACCGGGGTACACCCTCCAGCCAGAAGGGGGAGGACCTATAGGACAGCAGGGCAGGTTGGCTAAAATACTGCAACATGACGCCCAAGACAGGCCAGGCTATTCGTCCAAGTGGGCAACCCAGCCCTCATGTTCCTGAAGCGGACAGCCGCCGCATAAAGGGTTTCTCTTACGACAAAACAGTTTACCCACCTGGACCAACAGGGCATGATATTCATTGAACAGCGCGGTATCATGGGGCAGGTTATCCATAAACAGCTCCTGCAACTCCTGATAGGTCACAGGATCGGAGAGCAACAGGTGCCGCTGGAGAATGCGAAAGGTATAGGCATCCACCACAAACACTGGCTGCCTTGCGGCATACAACATGATGGAGTCGGCGGTTTCCGGGCCTATACCCTTGATCGACAACAGAGTTTCCCGGAGTACCATGGGTTCAAGGGACAAAAAGCCCTCCACTGTTCCCTCGCCGGTATCCCTTATGCACTGGCAAAGATTCTGCAGGCGTTGCGCCTTTTGGTTGTAGTACCCTGACGGTCTAATATGGGCTGCCAGAACCTCCTGGGGCAGGAGTGCCATTTGCTCCAGCTCCATCACCCCCGCCTCTTTCAGACAGACAATGGCTTTTTCCACATTGCCCCAATTGGTATTCTGCGTCAAAACAGCGCCCACCATCACCTCAAAAGGAGTCTCGGCTGGCCACCAGTTCTGTTTTCCAAAATGGGCAAGCATTTTCCAGTACCAACCGTCAAGAGACGCCTGGATGCCACTGTTCACCAGACATCTCCTAGACAGATGCCTATTTCTCGGGCTGTCAGCACCTTATCACTGCCCAGATCAACCTTTTTACGCTTGCGAATTGCATCAGCAATGGGGACCGGCGTCATCTCGGGCGGGGTCCAGGCGACCATGTGATCAAACAGTTCGGCTTCGGCCATGCGCACGGATGCCGCTCCAAAACGCAAGGCAAGCAGCCGGTCAAAAGTAGTAGGGGAACCACCTCTTTGTAAATGCCCCAGAACCAGAGAGCGGGTATCTTTGTCGAGCCGTTTACGAATTTCATTGGCAACCCACTCGCCAACCCCGCCGAGTACGACCTCATCGCGACCCAACTCACCCATACCCTTATTGATGACCTCGCCATGTTCTGAACGGGCGCCCTCTGCCACCACCACGATGGAATACCGCTTATCATGCAGTTCATTGTCCGCTATCTTGGCGCAGATGGCATCCATCTGAAACGGTATTTCCGGGATGAGGATAACATCCGCCCCCCCAGAAATACCTGAATACAAGGCAATCCATCCGGATTCACGCCCCATAACTTCAACCACCATGACCCGATTATGGGACTTGGCCGTAGAATGGAGCTTATCCAGGGCATCTGTAGCCGTTGATACCGCAGTATCAAAGCCAAAGGTCCGATCAGTGGCTTCCAGGTCATTATCAATGGTTTTCGGCACGCCGATGACCGGCATACCTTTCATGGCAAACCTGTGGGCAATCTCAAGGCTGCCATCTCCACCAACGGCGATGTGACAGAAAAAACCCATTCTGTTAAAAGTATCGAGGATCTTATCTGAAATGTCTACAACCTGCACCTCACCGGCAAGATTTTTGATGGGTTTGGCAAAGGGGTTCCCCTTATTGGTTGATCCAAGAATCGTACCGCCCACGGGGAGAATACCCTCGACGGTTTCCGCAGTCAGCCGGACCAGATCGTCTCTGTCCAGCAGCCCGCTATATCCGGATCGGCTGCCATAGACCTCCCATCCTTTTGTACCAGCCGATTTAACGACTGAAAAGATAACAGCATTCAATCCGGGAGCATCTCCCCCACCTGTGGATATAAGCAATTTTTTTCGCATGGTATCGTAGAATGTGTATTTGAAAAATCGTACTGTATCGGACTGCATCTGCCTGACGCCCGATTTTCATTTGCCTGTTTACCCGGCGATAGTGATTGCCGCTTGAATACGCGTGTCCCATTACAGATACTGTAGATAATGGCTTCCAATTTGACAACCACAATATATGGACTTGTCCTTTTATGGTCCCACATGCTCCTGGCAAAACCAATAATTTCCGGGCAAGAAAAAAAGGAGAAGGGCCCTGGATTTCCCATGAATATTTTGTCTCATTTGGAAAAAACAGACCCAAACAGATGGATCTAATCACCACGAGCTGGCTCATATACCAACAAACTGTGTACCAAAGATCAGCCCAAGCGGTGCCATCTTGGCCCTGTGGCAACACCTAGGTCAAAGAGAATGGGTGACCAAAATCTACCGAACCTGGCGCCACCTGAGCTGATGAGAAATCCGGGCTTGGAGATCCAGAGCTTGCACCGCTGCTCTTGCGTATGGAAAACGGGTTCAGAATATCAGTCAGCCACCGCCCCCCTTGTTTCTCTTGGGAGAGAAAAACTATTTTTCTTGCTTTCAGCTCTTTTTTCTTGCCATACGTTATGCTATCCTGACAACAAACTGATGTGACAGGTAGGTCCTCCACCTTCCCCATTGACATCGTCAAAGAAAGCCTTAGTTTGTTTCGTTAAGAGAAAAACATCCCATCCTCAACAAATAGGCTGAGGAAAACCTCCCAGGAGATTATAATGTTTGAAGTAACAACAACGGCTATAGAAAACCTAAAAACATATTTTGAACAAAACAATATCGATTCTGCCGTTCGTATCGCCTTAATGCAGGGTGGCTGAGCTGGCCCTTCATTGGGATTGGCTCTGGATGAGCCAAAAGATACGGACAAAACCTTTGAAGAAGAATCCCTTACGTTTCTGGTAGAAGAAGGCCTTTTAACATCCTGCGGAGCCATAAAGGTGGACTTTATCGAAGCAGGTTACCGTTCTGGTTTTTCCATCACCTCCACCAACCCAATTGGCGGTGGCAGCTGCGGTTCCTGCTCCTCAGGTTCCTGCGGGTAAGGTGATACCCCACAACTATCAAGGCCCCTGTCCTCACAGCAGGGGCCTTTTTTCTTGCCTGCTCCCTACTGCCCTGCCTGCCGGCGCCCAACCTCTTTCTTTGCCTGAAGGGACGCCCAGAATCTTCACCCCCTCCTCCCCCTGTGCCAAATTCTTGACACACCCTGTATAAGCCTTATTGTCTCCTTTGAACAAGCAGATATCCCCATTGCAGCCTAGCTGCATAAGGCGGAAAAAGGAGGAAAAAATGCAGATAGAAAAATTTACACTAAAATCGCAAGAAGCGATCCAGGCAGCACAGAATCTGGCGCAAAGCCTACACAACCAGGAACTGCAGCCTGAACACCTGCTCAAGGTTATTCTGGAACAACCGGATGGGGTTGTTGTACCTGTTATCCAAAAGATAGGGGTGGCCCCAAGCAGGGTCCTGGCGGAAACCAACGCCCTGATCGATCAATTACCCACCGTGACCGGTGCTACTGTTCACCAGACCTACGCCTCGCAGCAGTTAAAAAAGGTCCTCAATGATTCGTTTAGCACTGCGCGCAACATGCAGGATGACTATGTCAGCCAAGAACATCTTCTCCTGAGCATCATCAACACCCCCGGTCTCAAGGTTACGGCCATGCTGAACAGACTGGGCATAACAACAGACACCTTTCTCAACGCCCTTACTGCCATCCGAGGCAATCAGCGAGTCACAGACCCCTATCCAGAAGAGAAATACCAGGCTTTAGAAAAATATGCCCGCAATCTCACCGATGTCGCCCGACAAGGGAAACTGGATCCGGTCATCGGCAGAGACGAGGAGATCCGTCGCATTATCCAGGTCCTCTCAAGAAGAACCAAAAACAACCCCGTCCTCATTGGCGAACCCGGTGTGGGCAAGACAGCCATAGTGGAAGGGCTGGCCCAGAGAATCGTCAATGGCGATATTCCCTCCACCCTGGAAGGGAAGCAGGTCATCTGCCTTGACCTTGGCTCATTGGTGGCAGGCGCCAAATACAGGGGAGAATTTGAAGATCGACTGAAAGCGGTGCTCAAGGAGGTGGAAAAACGAGCCGGTGAAATAATCCTGTTCATCGACGAGATCCATACGCTGGTGGGCGCCGGTGCCGCTGAAGGCTCCATGGACGCCTCAAACATGCTCAAGCCTCCTCTGGCCAGAGGCGAATTGCACTGTGTGGGGGCCACGACACTGGATGAATACCGGAAACACATTGAAAAGGACGCTGCCCTGGAGCGACGGTTCCAGCCGGTCCTGGTGCAAGAACCGTCCGAAGAAGACACCATTGCCATCCTACGGGGAATCAAGGAAAAATATGAGGTCCATCACGGTGTTCGCATCCAGGACATGGCCACCGTGGCCGCTGTTACCCTGTCAAACAGATACATCACAGACCGCTTCCTGCCTGACAAAGCCATTGATCTGATCGATGAAGCTGCCTCCAGGCTGCGTATTGAGATAGATTCCATGCCCACTGAGATTGATCAACTGGGACGGACGAAAATTAAGTTGGAAATTGAGCAGGAGGCGCTGAAAAAGGAAAAGGACCAGGCATCCCGGAATCGAGTGGCTGCGATCAAAAAAGAAATGGCCGACTTGGACGACACCTTAAAAGCAATGAAGGGACAGTGGACACTGGAAAGAGAAATCATCCAATCCATCCGGGATATCAAGGCAAAAATTGACGAAACCCGGGTTGCTGAACAGCAGGCCGAGCGACGCGGTGAGCTGAGCAAGGTCGCTGAAATCCGATACGGACAGATTGTGCAGTTAGAAAAGGAGCTTGAGCAGGCTAATTCCAGGCTGGAAGCAATACAGGAAAACAATCAGATGCTCAAAGAAGAAGTTTCTGCAGAAGACGTGGCATCGGTTGTGGCAAAGTGGACAGGCATCCCTGTACACAAACTCCTGGAGGGAGAAAAAGAAAAATTGATTCAGGCAGAAAAGGAGCTTGGTCAACGGGTCATTGGTCAGCAGGATGCCATCAAAGCCGTTGCCAACGCCGTACGACGCGGCCGAGCTGGTCTGCAGGACCCCAAGCGTCCTTTGGGATCGTTTATCTTTCTTGGGCCAACAGGCGTGGGCAAAACCGAACTGGCCCGCAGTCTTGCTGACTTTCTTTTTGACTCTGAATCTGCAATGATTCGCATTGACATGTCTGAATATATGGAAAAACATTCCGTTGCCCGTCTCATTGGCGCCCCTCCCGGATACGTGGGGTATGATGAGGGCGGATATCTCACAGAAGCGGTCCGCAGGCGTCCGTATTCTGTCATTCTTTTAGATGAAATCGAAAAGGCCCACCCTGATGTTTTTAACGTACTGCTTCAGGTGCTGGATGATGGACGGATGACGGACGGCAAGGGCCGAACGGTTGATTTTAAGAATACCCTCCTCATCATGACCTCCAACCTGGGCAGTCACCTCATTATGGAGCTGGGCCAAAGTGATCCCGACAAAATGCACCATCAGATTCATGAACTTCTGCACAAACAGTTCAAACCTGAGTTTCTCAATCGGGTCGATGAAATCATTACCTTCCATGGCCTGAGCAGAGAGGATCTACTGCAGATTGTTGCTATTCAGGTACAGAGAATGGCCGAACGGCTTCAAGCCCAGCACTTCCAGGTCAGACTCACTGAGGACGCAAAACAATTTCTTGTGGAAAAAGGGTATGATCCTGCATTTGGTGCCAGGCCCTTGAAAAGAGCCATGCAGCGCTATATCGAAGACCCATTGGCCCTGGAGATTCTTGAAGGCAGTTTTCGCCCGGGAGAACGGATCCTCATTGATCGAGGATTGGCCAATAACCTGCAATTTACAAGGGAACAATAAAACCGACTCCTATACCCAGGTAGAATGAGGTACCAAAAATTGGCGAGTTTGGCAGCGCCTGAGCTGATCAGCAATACGGGTTGTCTCTTTGTGAAAACCCTGCATCTGGGAAAACTCGCAGATGCAGGGTTGGATGAAATGCACATTGCAATTTTTACCCATCTACGATACCGTCCCTGGGCTTAGCTATCGTACTAACCACCCAAACAGGATACACCATGGCAGAAACACCGGATGAAATAACCCTGAATTATGAAGAAGACGGGACCCTGATCGTGAAAGAACTGGACAAGGTCATCCTTTCCAAAGGAGCCTGGACCACTATACTGTTCCGCTACCAGGACCTCAACAAAAGTACGGGTGAATACGGACCGGATAAATACTCCATCCGTCGTTACCAGAAAAGAAATGGCCAATATATGCCCAAATCCAAATTCAATATCTCCAGTGCCGCGCAGGCAGAGAAGATTATTGCCGCGCTGCACAGCTGGATTTCCTGATAATAAGAGTGGAGAGTTCTGGGTAACCTATCGCTTTATCGTATATTTTGTTACATCAACAAGGCAAGGAAATCAAAAAAAGCACAAAGCAAACATTTTCTGTTGACACCGGTGGCCCTCTCTTGTAGATTCTCGCATCGTTGCTGACAGCGAGGGCGCAGACAAGCCCAGAAAAATCAGCAACAGGTGCAAAGTTTTTGTTGACTCAGTCAAGAAAACTCGTTATACATGCCTCTTCACGTCGAAACCTGGTGAAGTACAAATATGGCAAAGGTTTCGATTTTTTTATGCCTAACGAGGCTTTGATCTTTGAAAACTGAACAGAACACAAGCGGGCCAAGGAGTGCATAGCACTCATTTAGATAGAAGAAGTCCGATCTTGAAAGATTGGTCAGG
>PDWJ01001365.1_pt1 | contig 30413 bp, 23 predicted proteins | sample 1430881 | NCBI WGS metagenome assembly PDWJ01 (sample SAMN01162460, study PRJNA174530) | Oral metagenome, whole genome shotgun sequencing project. | biome: Marine environment; feature: Marine mammal; material: Swab sample of the gingival sulcus; isolation source: swab sample of gingival sulcus...
GCTTACGAGATACTTGTAAATACTGTGTAATTGCAAAAGAACACAAAAATACCCCCAAATAAGCAGCACTTACTGGGGGGTTTTATGCCTTCTACTTTCCACTGTCTACTTTACAACTATGTCCCAAGATAAGCAGCTTTGACATTTTCGTCATTGAGCAGATCTTGCCCTTTACCACTGAGCACAATGCTGCCCGTTTCAAGAACGTAAGCATAGTCAGATATCTCAAGGGCGACTTTGGCATTTTGTTCAATTAGCAGTATGGTAACGCCTTCTTGGTTGATTTGCTTGACGATGTCAAAGATATCTTTGACGATCAGTGGTGCTAAGCCCAATGAAGGTTCGTCCATCATCATTAATTTGGGTTTAGTCATCAAGGCGCGGCCAACCGCAAGCATTTGTTGTTCGCCACCGCTCATGGTGCCCGCCATTTGCGTTTCGCGCTCTCTTAAGCGCGGAAACAGTTCAAACACCCAGTCGATGTCGTAATTGACTTCATTTTTATTCTTACGTAAATAAGCACCTAATATCAAGTTTTCTTTGACAGTTAAATTGGGAAAAATGCGTCTGCCTTCAGGCGAAAGTGCAATACCTGCTTGCACGATTGACTTAGTCGGCAGTTTGGTAATGTCTTTGCCCATATATGTAATACTGCCACTGCTGGCATTTTCAAGGCTCATAATCGCCCGTAAAGTCGTGCTTTTACCAGCGCCATTGGCGCCAATTAAGCTGACAATTTTACCTTGCTCAACATGTAACGAAATGCCTCTGAGGGCGTGAATGCCGCCGTAATAAACATGCAGATCATCTATTTTTAACATTAGTCTACCCCCAAGTATGCTTCAATCACTTTTGGATCATTTTGAATTTCTTCTGGGTTGCCTTTGGCGATAGTGACGCCGTAGTCGAGCACATATATTTTTTCGCAAATACCCATGACGACTTGCATATGGTGCTCGATCATCAGTATTGACAAGTCGAAGTCATCTCTGATCTGGTGGATAAAATCCATCAGCTCGTGCGATTCTTGTGGGTTCATACCTGCTGCTGGCTCGTCCAGTAGTAATAGCTGCGGATCAGTTGCCAAAGCGCGCGCAATTTCTAACTTGCGCTGCTTGCCATAAGGCAGATTACTCGATTTTTCATTGACCAAATCGTCAAGTCCAACCGCTTTAAGTAAGTGGTGCGACTTTTCAAGCATTTGCTTTTCTTCGTGACGGTAGCGCGGTAGGGTTAATACGGCCTCAGCCAACGATGATTTAAGCCTTAAGTGGTTGGCAATTAAAACATTGTCAAGCACGCTTAAGTCTTTAAACAGTCTGATATTTTGAAATGTGCGGGCAATGCCCAGTTTTGTAATATTATGGCTCTTAACACCCTTGATTGATTGGTCCTTAAAGAAAATATCGCCACTGGTTGGTGTGTAGACGCCAGTAATCATATTAAATGCTGTCGTCTTACCAGCGCCATTTGGGCCAATTAAGCCAACGATTTCGTTTTTGGCAACGTCTATTGATAATTCAGAAACTGCCGTCAGTCCGCCAAATTGCATGGTGACTTGATCAGTTGATAGTACAGACATTAGGCACCTCCCTTTGATTTTTTAGTAAAGCGCTTGGTGAAGTTAAACAGCTTTTCCCAAGTAAATTCTTCGCGCCCCATCAGCCCTTTCGGGTAGAACAGAATAACCGCCATCAGTAGCGCCGCAAAGACGACCATGCGCATGCCGGGCACGGCAGGTAACTGTAATGAACCAATTGTAATGGCTTCGTCTAAAAAGCGCATCTGTTCAAGTGCAAATGTGACAATAACGGCTGATAAAACCGAACCCGTAATACTGCCGATACCACCGAGTACGACAATTAATAAAATATTAAAGGTCATGATAAAGCGGAACATCAACGGGTCAATTGTACTGATTAAGTGCCCGAGTAGTCCACCGCCGACACCAGCGAAAAACGAACCGATGATAAAGGCCATCATCTTGTGTTTAAATAAATTGATACCCATTGATTCAGCGGCGATTTCGTCTTCGCGAATCGCCTTAAAGGCGCGGCCATAGCTGCTGCGTGTCAACATGATAATAAAGACAATTGTAAATATTGCAATGCCCCAGCTCCACCAAATATTAGTATATTGGGTAATGTTTTTTAAGCCGAGTGGACCATTGGTGATACTTTGACTAGCTGTAAAGATAACACGCACAATTTCGCCAAAGCCAAGCGTGGCAATTGCGAGGTAGTCATCGCGCAAACGCAAAATGGGCGCGCCGATAATAAATGCAACAAGTCCAGCAACACAACCACCAATTACCAATGCAATTGGAAACGGCAATTGTACATTTGCTAAAAAGGGCACAATTGGCACTAAGAAGAAGTTTTGCTGCTTAATGGCTGGTGACATTGTCAGCAGTACCGACGTATAGGCGCCAATTGCCATAAAGCCAGCGTGACCAAGCGAAAACAGACCAGTAAAGCCGTTGATTAAATTCATGCTTAGCGCTAGCACAATGTAAATACCAGCTAAATTTAAGATGCGCAGTTGATATTTGTCTAATGCGCCATTTAAAATGGCGAGCACGATTAAGGTTACAATTATTAAACCAATCGATAAGAGAAGATTTCTATATTTTTTCATATTACACCTTCTCCGTTAAGTTCTTGCCCATAATGCCAGTTGGCTTCACCAATAAGATAATGATTAATAAAATAAAGGCAAAGGCATCGCGATAAGCTGAAAGGGCAGGGAATAATGCGACCAATAGTATTTCAAGTAGTCCCAACAAGAAGCCGCCGATAACAGCACCCTTGATGTCACCAATGCCGCCGATAACGGCAGCAATAAAGCATTTTAAACCTGGGATAAGACCCATAACGGGCAACAGTTGCGGGTACTTAAAGCCCCACATAATGCCACCAAAACAGGCCAGTGCCGAACCGATTGCAAAGGTTATTGAAATAATGGTGTTGACATTAATGCCCATCAGGCGCGACGCTTCGTAGTCGCGCGATACTGCGCGCATCGCCATACCTGTTTTGGTATGATTGACAATGTAGAGCAATATAAACAGTAGTATCAGTGTGACGACAGGAATAAAAAATGTGACAGATACAATGGATACATCGCCAATTTTGATTACTTTACTAAATATTTCAGGTACCGGAAAAGCTTTCGGACGACCGCCAAAGACGACGATGCCCAAGTTTTGTATAAAGAAAGACGCACCAATCGCAGAGATCATAACCGAAATGCGCGGTTGATTACGCAACGGTGCATAGGCGACTTTTTCAACTGCCATACCGAAGAAAATTGTGATAATTATCGCCAGTAATACAGCGATATACCATGGCATAACAAAAAAAGTGCCTGACATTAAATAAAATGCCATATAAGTGCCGACCATAAAAATTTCACCATGGGCAAAATTGATCAGTCGCAAAATGCCGTAGACCATCGTGTAGCCGATAGCTAGCAGCGCAAACACACTACCAAGCGAAATGCCATTGGCGAGGTGTTGCAAAAACGTGCTGAAACTCATAGTTGCCATCTAAAACTCCTATTTTATTATAAAGGGCAAAATGGTATGACAGACATATCATTTTGCCCTCGGCCTAGATTATTCAAATACGATTAAAAATTTTGCCAAGTTAAGAATATCAGGGCTCGCTATATCGGTTTACAATTACTTAATTGGTTCAATAATTGTTTTGTAGACGAATTTACCGTCTTCAACAGTTTTAAGAATAGCACTCTTAACGGCATCGCCATTTTCGTCTAAGCTGATCATGCCAGCAGCACCTGGGTAATCGGCTGTCTTAGCTAAAGCGTCGCGAATGGCAACTGGGTCAGCTGAGCCAGCACGCTCGATGGCGTCTAAGATAACTAAATAAGCATCGAAAGACAGTGCCGTAACGGCGGCAGGTTCTTTGTCGTATTCAGCACGATACTTTTCTAAAAATTCTTTTGAAGTTTCAGTAATTGGCACTTCTGAAGCAAAGAATGTCGAGAACGTTGCACCGTTGACAGCGTCGCCGCCAATTTCTAAGAATTCTGGCGTTTCCCAAGTGTCGCCACCAATAAATTTAATATCAATGCCTTGTTCTTTGGCCTGTTTAATTAACAGTGCTGATTCAGAATAGTTACCTGGTGCAAAGATGATATCTGGCTTGGCAGCAGCAACAGTCTGTAATTGTGCCGTAAAGTCTTGGTCACCTGTGTTGTAGTTGGCCACTGCCACGATAGCATTTTCATCGCCAGTTAATTCTTTAAAAGCATCTGTGAAGAACTTGGCTAAGCCAACCGAATAGTCGTTTGAAATTTCTTGAATAATCGCAGCTTTTTTAGCGCCTTCTTTGTTAAAGGCATAGTTTGCCATGACAACGCCTTGGAAAGAGTCGATAAAGCAAACCCTAAAGTAGTAATCATTACCTAATGTAACAAGTGGGTTGGTACATGATGCACCAACTGCTGGCACCTTACCGTCCATTGCAATTGGACCAGCCGCCATTGAGAAAGATGATCCCCATGAGCCAATAATAGCATTAACTTTTTCTTTGTCAACCAAGCGCGCGGCGGCGTTAGCGGCCTCAACCTTATCAGATTTGTTGTCGACGATGACAAGCTCCACTTTTTTGCCGAGCACTTCAGGGTACATTTTGTTGGCGAGTTGAACACCTTCAACCTCCATTGCACCACCAGCGGCATTGGCACCAGTCATCGGCTCAAAGACGCCAATTTTAATGACATCATATTCAGTTTTAGTTTTGTCGTCTGATTTGCCGGCATCGGCTTCAGTTTTAGTACCTTCTTTTTCAGTTTGACCTGATTCTTGCGGCGCACAGCCAATCAGAGAGAATACCATTGTTAGAACGAGTGCCCAAATAAGTAATTTTTTCATTTGATCTCCTTTCACTTTAAGGTGTGGCAATTGTTTTAAAATATTATAATATCTATTTAGTTGTATTGTCAAATTATATTATAGTCAACAGAATTAATAAAAATAAATTTTATTTTTTATTTATATACAGTGAGTCATTTGTTTTATGAATAAATTATCTGATGAGGTCGCTTTACTATTTGATAAAATTCGGCTAAAATGAGAAGTATAATGAAGCAAGGAGGAATTTATGAAAATAGTAGTATTAGATGGATTTGCTTGTAACCCTGGTGATTTATCGTGGCAACGCTTGACAGGTTTGGCAGAACTCGTCGTCTACGATCGCACACCATCTGAAATGATTGATCAACGCATTGCCGATGCTGATATCGTCTTGACAAATAAGGTGCGTTTAGCTGCAGATAATATTGCACAAGCAGCAAAATTAAAATATATTGGCGTTTTGGCAACGGGTTACAATATTGTTGATATTGAAGCAGCGCGTCAACATCATGTGGTGGTCACCAATGTGCCTGACTACAGTGCAGATACAGTTGCTGAAACGGTATTTGCTTATCTACTTGAAATTTATCAAAAGGTTGCCTTGCATAGTGCATCGGTAAAGGTCGGCGACTGGACAAATTGTCCTGATTTTTGCTATTGGAAAACGCCCTTGTTTGAATTGGCCAACAAGACAATTGGCCTAATCGGCTATGGCAAAATTGGCAAGCGCGTTGCCACCATTGCCAAGGCATTCAATATGAAGGTTTTAGTCTATCATCATAAGACGCCTGAGGGCACTAAAAAAGATGATGTCAATTTTGTTTCTTTTGATCAACTATTAAGTCAATCAGATATCATATCATTACATATTCCATTGTTTGAAAGCACAAAAAACATCATTGATCAAGCGGCAATCGCCAAGATGAAAGATGGCGTTATTCTAATAAATACGGCGCGTGGCCAGCTGATAGATGAAAGCGCAGTTGCCGCTGCCCTAAAGGCTGGCAAAATTGGTCATTTGGCTGTTGATGTCGTCTCAGAAGAACCAATTTCAGCAGATAATCCGTTATTGATGACACCTAATACGATTATTACACCGCATATTGCATGGGCGCCTTATGAAACAAGACGACGTTTAATCGATATAGTAGCAGACAATATTGAAGCGTTTATCGCTGGCAAAGTCATCAATCAAGTCAACTAGTACTTTGCTAGATAATAACGAACGAATATTCGAGACCTAAAGGAGGTCGTTTTGGAATTAACACTGAAAGAAATGCAAATCTTGGCACAATATGTCGACGGTAACCAGTACAGCTTTTTTGATGACTTGCCGAAAATTAAAGGCGAGGGGTCAAAAGATAGTTTGCGTGACAAGGGCGTGCTTCATAAAAATGTTTTAAGCGATGCTGTACGACCGCTGTTTGATTGTCTGGCGAATCCGCAAATTGTTGCCAAGTTTCGCTTAAGGCAACTTGAAGTCAATATGCGTAAGCGCGTTTACAAAAAAGACAATCGTCAAGTTTTGGTAGAGTTTCATCGAGATATGGTGATTTTATCGCCCTTTGATAGCGAAGTTGAATCGGTCAGGGTTGAAATTGCCAATCATACTGGAGTATCGTTTCAAAAACACAGTCAATTAAAACAGGTATTGACGGGCGACGAACTTTTGACATTAATGGCATTGGCAGATTGGTTGCGCCGCGTTGCTTTGTTGGAATTAGTCAATCAAACTGCACCTAAAAAATTAACGCTAGATGATTTGTTTAGTTTTATGGCGGCGCCACTTAAGCTGGGGTTATTATCACAAACCACTGATATGACCCATTTGGCTGTACCTAATAAAGCCGCTTTAGAACAGGCGCTTAGCGGATTGCAAAATAAGCGCCTAGTTGAAGCCTATCAGCCAGACATTTTGATTGACAAGTCGACAATATTGTTAGCGATCAATTTTTTGGTGCCAAATATGACAATTGCGCTAGAATTATATGATTTAACTGAAAAATCACGGGTTTTGACAGCGCGTGAAATGATACTACAAGCTTCGCCGAAAGATGCGCTTTGCTATAGTGCATCGACGGCAGGGTTTGCAGTCGAAAGTGTGACAGGTGGGCAAGTTACCGAAAAAATTATGGCTTATCTGAGCTGTCCACAGCTCAATGCGCAAAAACAAAATTAATAGTGCAGTCGAGAAACCTCGTGGTTACATTAAAAAAAGGCTATTTCATTAAGTTTTCTCTTAACGTAATAGCCTTTTCTAATGCTTTTTAAAACGTCACTAACTATTCGGCAGTTTCTTCAGCTGCTGGTTCGGCGTCTTCTAAAACTTCATCAGTTTCTTCTGTTTCAGTTGGCTCGATATCAAGTTTAGCTTCGACAAGTGATGCAATTGTCGTTTCAGGGTCATCTAAGAAGTTAATGCCTTCAAAGCCTGATGCACTTAAATCGGCAACTGTAAAGACATCGCCCACTTGCATATTGCTGACATCAACTGTGATATTGTCAACTAAATCCTTTGGTAATGCTTCAATATTGAGTTCGTGCGCAACTTTTTGAAGCACGGTATTTTTAGCGAAACTATCTTCGCCTTCAAAGTTGATTGGCAAGGCAATTTTTATTGCTTGACCAGCACTTAGATGTTGAAATTCAATGTGCAAAATATCGTCTTTGATGACATCTCTTTGTAAATTTTTAATAATCGCCATTTCTTCAGTGCCCTCTAAATCGAGCGTTAATTTGGCGCCGCTACCGTGCGCTTTAACAAATTTTGTGATTTCACGCGCGTCGAGCGATAAGTTCATGCTGTCAAAGTTAATGCCATATAAGACAGCAGGCACCCAGCCTTCTTTACGCAATTTCTTTGTGGCATTTGTTCCGACATCGCTGCGTTTAACTGCTTTAATAATACTTTTCAAAATAATTACCTCCGCTTTATTGAATAATGCTAATAATAATGCTAACAAATACAAGTATTCTAATACTGAATTATCCGTACTCTTTAATTTATCAAAGAAACAGCCACACGTCAACCGGTTTGCGTTAAAATGTGCGCTTTTAAAACTAATTTTTGTCACTATTTATTTCAGTTAACAGATCGTCTAGGGTCATTGGTTTATAAAAATAAAATCCCTGTAGATCATTACAATCCATGTTGGTTAAAAACTTAATTTGTTCGTCGGTTTCAATACCTTCAGCGACAATATTAAGACTTAGTCGCTTTGCCAAGGTGATCATTGCTTCTAAAATTGTTTCATCGCGTCTATTTACGCCAATGCCTTTGACAAATGATATGTCGAGTTTAATTTTGTCGATCGGCAGTATTTTCAAGTAGTTGAGCGATGAGTATTCAATGCCGAAGTCGTCAACTGTAATTTTAACGCCCAAGTTAATCAATTCGCCAAGTCGTGAAGTTGCCAGAGCAACTTGAGAAACTAAGACGCTCTCGGTTAGTTCTAATTCGAGCAGCTTTGGGTTGAAGTTATATTGTTCGAGCTTGTTTTTTATTGTCCAATAAAGACTGTCATCAGCCATCTGAACGGCAGAAATGTTAATTGCTAGACTGAGCTCTAAATTGTATTCACTGTTAACTTTACTGATATCGGCAATTGCCTGATCGATAACATGTTCGCCAATTTCGACAATTTGTTTTGAATATTCGGCGACGTTGATAAAGTCAGATGGTACTAGTATTTGACCATCATGTTGCCATCTGACAAGCGCTTCTAAACCGATTATGTGGTAGTCTTTACCTTGCATTCTGATTTGTGGTTGGTAATAAATGGCAAGTTCGTTGTTTGCAATGGCGTTTTTTAGAGCATTAATTGCGCGGAAACGATTGTGTAATTCGTGCTTAAATTCAGGCCGAAAACTTAAAAATTTATTTTTACCCAATTTTTTTGCTCTGCGGCAGGCAATTTCGGCGTAGTTGATTAATTTTTCAGCAGAATTACCATGAACTGGGAAAAACGCAATGCCTGCTGTGAAGTAAATTGACAAAGTTAAATTGTCATAAGGTCTCGCAACACTTAAAACTTCAAACAGTTTTACTATTTTGTCAGATATTTCGTCCTTGTCATGGCAGTTCTTAAATAGTATTGCGAAGCGGTCACTGGCTAGTCGCGCCAGCACAGTGTGATCTTCAAATTGTTCACGTAGTGTGTCGGCTAGGGTTATTAAAACATTGTCGCCAAATTTTCGACCAAGATTATCATTAATGGTTTTAAAATCGACAATATCGAGAAAGACGATAGCGTGTGTGGCGGATGAAATGGTTTCTTCAAACAACGTGTCAAGATGTTTAACAAAACTCGTGCGATTATTTAAGCCGGTTAGCACATCATGATAGGCCAGTTCACGAATTTTGCTTTCCATCTTCTGGCGATGTTCTAGTTCACGCTTAAGTTGGCGGTTATAGGTGTCTAATATTTTTGCTTTGTGCATAAGGTTCTGGGTACGCGCATTGATTTTGTTTTCCAATTCGTTGTTGGCAATTATAATACTATTTTTATTGTTTACGCTTTCTGTTATATTGTCAAAGATATAATAACAAGCATAGGCCTGGTTAAATTTGTCGCTTAAAATTCGTTTTTCGTATTTGTAATAGCGCGTATTTTCACTGTTTATTGCCGATAAGACGAGTTGTTGTTCTTGTCGGTTAATGTTCATGCTCTTTTCTTCTGAATTAAAGTTTGAAAAGTTGATGTCGTCACTGAAACGGTCATCAATGTCTAAGCTATTAAATAATTGCCTCGCTGTATCGTTTAAATAGGCAACTTTATCTAAGCTGTCAGTGACGATAATTGCATCAGAATTGGCATCGACAACGCCTTTAATAATTGGTAGAGAATTAATGCTGAAATAGTTAAAATGGTAAATAGAATAAACTGCCAGCATAGCTGGAGCCACCGGAAATATTGCGGCTAATGGTAAAATGTGATAAGTCTTTACTAAAGGCATGATGACATCAGTAAACAATGATGCTAAAAATGTTGCGGCAATTCCCAGCGATATTAATTGATAGAATATTAATAAGCGTTTATTTTTACCATTGTTCAATACTCTAAATGAATAAAACAACATCACAATGATAAAAGGCGTGATGAAAAAATAATAAAAGCGTTCTGGTGCAAGCTGTAAATTGGAGATCACATATGCCCAGCCCCAACGCGTAAGGTAAATACTGTTAGCTGTATAGGGGCTGACAAAAAATATAATGGCTGTATAACCAATTGCAAGCAGATAGGCAAATGTAATGGCAATGCGCGGCAACTTTTTTAACGGAGTAACCGATTCGGACAATAAAGTGTAAAAAACGAAGACTGTAGGATAGGTTAAATTACAAAAAAATACAGCGATATTACGTAGCAATAGCGCAGTTTCAATTGACCGCGTCGCATTCATAATCATATTTGTGATATTCCACATTACAAACAGCGACATAAGCATAAAGTAAAGTCGCTTAACAGGGTTTTTATAATCTGTGACAAGCACACTGATACCGTTGCCAAATAATATGATGGCGGCAAAAGTCGATAGTACAAACATGAGATTGATTTCGCGACCAAGCATAAAACACCTTCAATCGTGGTAGTGCTTATAATAAAAGTGTTAGGCACTAAAATACTATAAAAAGCCTACATTCGGTGATGCGATATACCTTGAATATTATTAAAAATAAATATAGCCCATCTTTTTGTATAAAGAATTTTATCATATTTGGCGCTTATCATCAAGCAGACTTGTTAAAATATTAATATTAGTATAATTGCGTTCACAAATTGTTGTATATGGTCGATATAATACTTGAAAATATAAGTTATAAGCGCTAAAATAAAATACAGAGAAGAGTAATTAAACTAGAATAGGCACACTGTTGTGATTGTTCTGGGATTAAGTTGGTGGTGTTATGGTACGCGTCGCAAGAGTATTCGAGAGATTTGTCAGCCTGTTTTACATCTTGACAATTTCATTTTTATTGACGTTTGATCAAATGCAGTACAGCTATTTGATTTTTTGTCTTGTGGCAAATTTTTATTTGTTTTGGCGTGTCAAAGATTTTATGTTTTTAAAGCGTTCAATGTTGTTCTTGGTAGCGGGGCGCTTTATTTTAATGCTGCACGATTTTGTCTTCCTCGGTTTGCAGCTATCTGAAAAAGCTTCTGCGCTTAGCCATTATAATAGGGCTAGCATAACTGTCTATTTAATTGCCAGCATCTTTTATAATTTGTCGATTGGCGACTATTTCATTAAGATGACCAAACTATGGAACAAGTTTCAATTAATTTTAGATGTTGCGTTTTATGCCTTTGGCGCTGCTTTTACGATCTATGTCTTTTTCTTGAAAAAAATGATTGCAGACATTTCTTTGTTTAGCATTGATTTTATTATATTATTACTTATTGCCAATGGCGTTTTAATTTTTGCGCAGTTGGCGATCATTATATTTAAAGATGCGAGCGTCAAAAAATCGTCTTTTAAGCAGCTGTTCATCATCGGTTACATCATTTATTTTATAGCTGATATTGTCTTTTTATTTGACTATTATCTAGGTGTGGGTGGCATACTGTTATCATTGCGCAATGTGCTTACCTGTTCGACAACTGTGACATTTGTCATGGGCGTTAAATCGGTCTCTGGCAAATACGAAGAAGAGCTTTTGCCAAACAGTGAACTCGATATTACCAAAGTCAGTTTTAATCGTACTTTTTTATTGAGCTTAGCGGTTGCGATTCCGATTATTGTAGACATGTTTTTTACTAACAACCTAATCGAAGTGACTTACTTTTTAATTGTCGGTTTAATCTATTTTTCAGTAAGCATTATTCATCAGAAGACACTTGTTTCAGATGAATTAATCGTGCGACAAAATAAAGTTAGAAGACAATTAGAAGATATGGTGCTACAGAAAAAACGGCAGCTAGAATACGCTAATACTGTTTTGCACATCACATCAGAAATGGATAATTTAACAAAGTTAAATAATCGTGATTTCTTCTTTAGATATGTATCTGATCTGATTGCATCAGATAACATATCATTTTCGATGTTTTATTTAGATCTTGATAATTTTAAAATTATTAATGATTTGCATGGTCATCATATTGGCGATAAGGTACTGCTTGAAATCGCCAAGCGCTTTAGCAATTACAGCATGTCGAATTTTGTAGTGTCGCGCATGGGTGGTGATGAGTTTTCGCTGATTTACAATCGAACAGATGAATTTAGTTTACATGCTGCAAGTCGTCGAATTATTGCTCAAATTAGTAAACCTATAGAGGTAGATGAGCTCAGTTTTAAAGTTGGGGTTAGTATTGGTATTGCACGCTATCCACAAGATGCCAAAACCGTTGATGATTTGCTTAAATACTCTGATGCAGCAATGTATCACGCTAAATCGACTAAGACGAGTGAAAAGTACTACTTGTATTCGCACGACCTTTTTTTGCAGCTAGATCGCAAAAATCGGATTGAGTTATTACTGCGTAGTGCAGATATAAACAACGACTTCGAATTACACTATCAGCCCGTTGTCAATCTTAAAAGTAATCAAGTTGTTGGATGCGAAGCCCTATTGCGATGGTTTCAACCATCGGAAGGCAGCATTTCACCAGCTGACTTTATTCCAATTGCCGAAGAAATTGGCATGATATATGATTTGAGTAAGTGGGTAGTCGAACAGGCAATTGTTCAAATGATAGAATGGCACAACAACTATGATTACGATATGCGCGTGGCGGTTAATCTATCGCCAAAACTTTTTGTTGATGATCGCTTTTTAAAGCATGTTCAAAAACTGATCAATGAGACAGGCGCTAATCCGCAGAATTTAATTTTTGAAATCACTGAACACAGTGCGATGATGCCATCTTCATTTGTCAAAGATGCACTGACAACACTTTCAGAAATGGGGGTCAACATTTCGATTGATGACTTTGGTACTGGTTATTCGTCGCTTATTTACATTAAACGATTTAAGTTTGATATAATCAAGATCGCCCAATCGCTAATTGACGATATCGCGTATAATAAAAATAATCATGTAATCGTCAATGCAATTATTCTAATGGCGCGAGGCTTAAAGTTGGCGACTGTTGCCGAAGGCGTAGAAAAGCCAGAACAATTAGAAATTTTAAAGCGCATGGGTTGTAATTTTGTGCAAGGCTTTATCTACAGTGAGGCATTGACAAAAGAGCAATTTGAAGCAAGGTTTTTGCATAATTTGGAGGCGAAAATAAAGTGAAAAAGATCTCTGTTTTGCTATTAGTAAACCTCTTGGTGATTGCCTTATTTGCCACACTAGCTCAGTATAATGCGCAATATGTAAATTATTATGTTATTTGTGTGTTCTTGTTGTCGGCATTTTTAATGCGCAGTAATTTAGATAAAAATAATTTGTTTTATCGCTTAGATAAATTGATTTATATTGCAACGGTGCTTTATGGTGTAATAAAAATTTCGGCAATCGTTTACTATTACATGACAGGGCATTACGACTATAAAAATATCATTTTTCTATTAGTCTATGGTGTTCAAATTGCCATAGTTGGTTACATATGTTTTTTATTTTTACTGAAAATATCGAATCATTACAATAAAAAACAGCTTATTTTAGACTTTTTGATTTACACTTTTTATTGTTCCGGGCTTACCATAGTTATCTTTTTAAATAGATACAATAGTTTCTTTGAAATGGAACAATTAGTTCTAATTGCAGCTTTTACTATTTTATTTGTCGTCTTAGCAGTTACGATGTTCATGATAACGATTTCGGCAATACAAATTAGATTAAAGCGCTATTTGCTTTATATTTTAGCAGGCTATTGCTATGTCTTATTCTTATTCAGCTTTTATTTTCTGGCCTTATTCGATGTTCAAATTGATGCAGCCTGGTCGCAGCTGTTTGTTGTCTTGGGCGCAGTTAACATGATGATTGCCATTATAGTTAAGAGGGATTATCCCAAAATTAGTGATGTTTCAGCGCTTTATAATGTGCTGCCAGCCAATTTTGGAAGAATCAATTACACATGGCTTATCTTTGCTATTCCTGTCATTTTATATACACTTAAGATTATTTACCTTTATCAACTGGTAATCTTTTTGTTTGGGATAACCGTTTATCAATTTGCCAGTTACTACTTGCAAAGTGGTGTCAAAGTAGACATGCTACTTTCAAAAGAACTTGACATGAAGCGCGAACTTGAAGAAGAAATTGAAAATCGTACAGAGCAATTGCGCAAAGTTAATGTTGAATTAAAATTGCGCACAAAATACGATGCTTTAACTGAGCTTTACAATAGAAATCATCTCTATAAGATTATTGAAACCAAAATTGTTCAAGCAGAGCCTTTTTCGTTACTTTATGTTGACCTTGATCACTTTAAGGTCATCAATGACATTCATGGTCACGGCGTCGGTGATGGCGTTTTGATCACTTTGGCAAATCGACTAAAGCGGTTACGTACTGAAGGCGTTTTTATTTCTCGTATCGGTGGTGATGAATTTGCTATTTTGACAACACATGTCGATCGCCGTTCGCTTGGCTTATTGTGTGAAAGCATTGTTGGTTTCGTGCGTCGTCCCATATCAGTTGAAGGACTCAATTTGATGGTTGGTGTCAGTATTGGCATTGCACTATTTCCAAATGATGCGCGCGATGCGCAAGCCTTGATGAAATACGCCGATATTGCGATGTATCAAGCTAAAGCAGGGCAACAAAAAGAAAAGTACGTCTACTATTCTGAAAAGCTGATTAGTCAGATTGAAAGGCGCAATACAATAGAAGCATTACTAAAAGACATCAATATGGATGAGGCCTTTGAACTACACTATCAGCCAGTTGTCAATTTAGAAACGCACCAAATTGTTGGTGTTGAAGCGTTTATTCGTTGGAAAAATGAAAAAATGGGTGCAATTACACCGACAGAATTTATTCCAATAGCAGAAAATAGCGGTTATATCTACGACATTAGCAACTGGATCTTTATTCAGGCAATGTCGCAAATTAAAGTTTGGAACGAAACATATGACCGCAACTTAAAAGTCAGCATTAATCTATCGCCTACAATTGTCAATCACGTGCAATTTTTAGAATCTTTTCAAAGTATCTTTGAACAGCTTGAACTCGACCCAGCACTAGTAGAACTTGAAATTACTGAAAATCCGACGATGTTTACGTCGGATTACTTGGTGAGCATATTTAAGAGCTTGCGCAAAATAGGTGTTTCTTTGGCAATTGACGATTTTGGCACGGGCTATTCATCGCTTAGCTATCTAAAAAAATATGATGTCAGTTGTTTAAAAATTGCCAAAGTGATCATCGATAATATTGAACACAACGAAGATGATTTATTAATTGTCAACGCCATTATCATGATGGCAGAAGGGCTCGGTTTAGAAGTGATCGCAGAAGGCGTTGAAACTGAAGCACAACTTGAGATACTGCGAAAGCTAAAATGCCCAAATTTTCAAGGTTTTGTCTATGATAAGGCACTACCTGCTGAACAACTAGAAGAAATTTATTTAGCTTAAACAGTTAAGCACTAGCGCTGGTAATTATCTCTTTCGATAAGTGTTTTTATGACCTTGTAGTCTTGTGAATAAGCGATAGCTAGCATCAGTTTTATGCGCGCTTTTTGGCCATTTAAATTAGAGGCAAAAATAGCACCCATTTCTTTTAATTGGCGACCACCCCCCACATAACCATAACTGTCGAGCACTCTGCCAGTTGGACAACGCGATACAATGACAACGGGTAAACCATTGTCGATTGCGCGCTTGATACCATCGACCATGCCTGGCGGCACATTGCCGCGCCCCATTGCTTCAATGACAAATCCCTTAGCACCGTTATCAATTAAAAAATTTATCACTTTGTCATCCATACCGAGGGCAGTTTTGATTAGGTACACACCGTCTGATAGACTGTCAACTTCAATGTGATGATGCTTATATAAATTGCGATAGTAAATTACTTGATCATTGTCGACAATGCCAAGTGGGCCAAATTCGATACTTCTAAATGTGTTAAGTGACATGGTGTGTGTTTTGGTTGTTTCAAGTGCACTGTTAATGTCGTTGTTCATGACAATGAGTACGCCGCGGTTGTGTGAATTATCGCTGGCGGCCGTACAGATAGCTGCCGACAAATTGGCTGGGCCATCGTAACCGAGTTCAGAAGCGTTGCGCATAGCGGCAACCAAGACAATCGGCTTGGCGCAGTTTAATGACAAATCTAAGTAGTAAGCGGTTTCTTCTAAAGTGTCTGTACCATGTGTAATGACAACACCGTCAATATCAGAGCGTTCGACAAATGATAGAACTAACTTACGGAGTGCAACTAAATCATCAACCGACAGGTGCGGGCTAGGCAGTTGTGAAAAATTAGTGGTTTCGATATCGGCAATTTTGTCGATATTCATGACCATAGCCATTATTTCTTCTGATTTCATTGCGGGTATAGCAGCTGCAAGACGCGGGTCGACCTTCATTGAGATCGTTCCCCCGGTAAAAATGACAGCGATTTTTTTAGGCATAACAGATGTCCTTTCTTGTAGGGCTGCTTGATTACAGCTTACATTATACCACTTTTTGCCAAATTGATGTATAATGATTATATTAAAAAGTAAAGGGGCGGAAATGATATATTTAGATAATGCGGCAACGACGGCAGTTTTGCCTGAAGTTGCTGAAATAGTAACAAAGTACATGTGCGATGTGTATGGCAATCCGTCGTCGCTACACCAGTTTGGCGTAGTAGCTGAAAGAGCAGTAGAAACGAGCAAAAAAATAATCGCCAAACAGCTTAATTGCATGGCGCGGTCAATCGTCTTTACATCGGGTGGTACAGAAGGCAATAATAGCGTCATACTGAACCCGCGTTTTATGATGGCAAAAAAGAAATTGCACTTCATCACAACGCAAGTTGAGCACGCTTCGGTGTTAAAGTGTTTTGAACAGCTCAAAAGACAAGGGCATGCAGTGAGTTATTTAGCGGTCGATGCCGGTGGAAATATAAAAACTGATGATGTCATAGCCGCATTACAACCAAATACAGCTTTAATCAGCATCATGCTTGTCAATAACGAATTGGGTACAATTAACCCGATCAGTCAGATAGCAGCCGCCTTGCGCACTGCCAATTATAAAGGGCTATTGCACACTGACGCGGCACAGGCGGTCGGCAAATTAAAGCTTGATATTGCTGCGCTGGGCGTTGATTTTTTAACAGCATCTGGTCATAAATTTCATGCGCCGAAAGGTGTTGGTTTATTAATTGACAATACGGTCAATCGGCTTAATCCATTTATTATCGGCGGCGGGCAACAATTCAATCGTCGTTCAGGCACTGAAAATGTAGCGGGTATTACAGGGCTTGCTCAAGCGCTTAAATTGACGGCAGAGCGGCAAAACGACAGTAAAATTATTGCTCAAAAGCTAAAAGATGGGCTATATCAATTAGCTGACAACTTGGGTGCTGATAAGTGCCTAGCATTAGCTAATGCTGACACTAGTTCGCCCTATATCACAGCACTGGCACTAAAGGGTATTAAGTCAGAAGTGTTATTACATGCACTTGAAAGCAATGGCGTTTTAGTATCGTCAGGGTCAGCCTGTCACAGCAATGCCAAAGAAACGGTGTCGCATGTGATCAAGGCGCTTAATGTACCCGAGCGATACCATGAAGGCGTCATTAGAGTTAGTGCTTCGCTGTTGACAACCGAAACAGAAGTCGCTCAGGCGCTAAAGATTATCGAACAGACAATAGATGACCTAAGTCGCAAATTGGAGGTTTAATTGAACAGACAACTATATGTTATTCGCTACGGCGAAATCGCCCTCAAGGGCAATAATCAAAAAGACTTTGTGGCACGCTTTATCAAAAATATAAAATTGGCACTTGCCGACCTAACAGATATCAGTGTCAGCAAAGAATATGGCAGAGTATTTGTTTACTGCGACCAAATAGATAAAGCTGAAGTGGCGGCCAGATTAGATAAAGTGTTTGGCATTGTTTCGTATTCACCTGCTGAAAAAGTAGCGCTTGATATGGCAGCAATTAGCGATTGTGCTGTACGCCAAATAAAGGCATTACAGCAAAAATGGGGCAATTTTACATTTAAGGTAGAAACGCGTCGCGCCAATAAAAAATTTGGCTTAAAATCGCCTGAAATATCGCGCGAAGTTGGGGCGGGCGTACTGCGCGCCGTCAAAGATATTAAAGTCGATGTCAAACAGCCAGATGTGACCTGCCATGTTGAAATACGCGGTGAAGCCTATGTTTATACCGATGTTATCGCCGCCCAAGGCGGAATGCCCTACAAGTCGGCAGGCAAGGGGCTATTATTGTTATCGGGGGGCATTGACAGCCCAGTTGCCGGTTATTTAATGGCACGCCGCGGGCTAGAAATAGAGGCCATTCACTATCACAGTTTTCCCTTTACGGGGCAGCGTGCCCATGATAAAGTTGTCAGTTTAGCGCGCAAGTTAGCAGGCTATATCGGGTCGGTACGGCTGCACAGCGTCAATATTTCGCAAATTCAGCTTGCGATACGCGAACACTGTCCAGCGGAAGAAATGACCATTTTATCGCGCCGCGCCATGATGATTATCGCCAGCAAAATCGCTGAAGAAAGGCGCTGTAAAGCCCTAATTACCGGCGAAAATTTGGGGCAAGTGGCTTCGCAAACTATAGAGGGCATCAACGTGACGACCGATGCGACAACACTACCCGTGTTTAGACCATTAATTGCGATGGATAAATTAGATATCATTCGGATTGCTCAAAAAATTGACACTTACGATACATCGATATTGCCCTATGAAGACTGTTGCACGGTATTTTTACCAAAGCGCGTTGTGACAAAGCCGCGTACGGCCAATATCAAAAAATCAGAGGCGCTTTATCCAATCGAAAAACTGGTCGCAAAGGCAATTGCCGACATGACAAGCGAGGTTATTTATCAAGCAGAAGAGCTAACGCTGTAATTGTAACGATTTAATTTCGCTATTTTGAGCATGACTTAGAAAATTCATAAAGCTGACATTTCAAGCTTAGTCGAGAAATCTCCCCAACGTTGTTATTTCGACCGAAGCAGCGTAACTACGCAGTGAAAAAATCTCAGGTTTTAAAAACGAAAACAGACGATTAAAGTGAGGTGGTAAAATGTTAAAACAATTAGCAGAGTGGCTTGACCAATCATCTAATATTGTATTCTTTGGCGGGGCAGGGGTATCAACTGAAAGTGGTATTCCCGATTTTAGAAGCGCTTCAGGGCTCTATCATATGGGCAACCAAATACCGCCCGAAGTTATCTTGTCGCGCGGTTTTTTTGACAGCAATACCAAGCAGTTTTATGACTTTTACTTTGAACACATGATATATCCAGAGGCACAGCCTAACTTAACACATCAGTTATTGGCGAAATTAGAAGAGATGGGTAAATTAAAAGCAGTCATTACGCAAAACATTGACGGCTTACACCAAAAGGCGGGTAGTCGTGAAGTGTTAGAGCTACATGGTAGCACGGCGCATTACAGTTGTTTATCTTGTCATAAACCTTATGATATAGCGGCGGTAGAAGCACGTCGCGTTACGGGGCAAGGCGTGCCCTGTTGCGATTGCGGCGCTAAAATAAAGCCCGACGTGGTTTTATATGGTGAATCACTTGACCAAACGACCTTGGTAAAAGCGGTCAACTATATCTCAGAAGCCGATGTTTTAATTGTGGCGGGCACATCACTAGTGGTTTATCCGGCAGCGGGTTTAGTTGACTATTATCGCGGCGATAAACTGGTGCTGATAAACGCTTCTAAAACATCATACGACCGACGTGTTAATCTACTGTTTAACAGCAAGTTAAAACAAGTGGTTGAACCGTTGTTAGCACATTTTAACGAATAACAAAGAACCCCCTTACAGCATTGCAAGGGGGGTTGTCTTGTATTTAATAGATTGGTTTTTATTATCTTGAACCAGCCAATGACTTTCTAATAACATTAGATGTCGTATTGTAGCCGTCTTCATAAACTGCCGTAATGGCAAAGTAGTATTCTGGTCCAATTTCAAACTTTTCAAAGTCACCATTGTGATAAATGTCGCCAATGCTCACCGTGTGGCTGGTTTTGTTGGCATCATCAATGTAAGCAGTGTAGCCGTTTTCGGGGTATTGCGGTGTGTTATCGCTAAGTGAAGCGACTACTTTGTAGTATTTAAAGCCTTCACTGCTCACTGGTTTCCAGTTTAATAAAAGCTTCGCGCCGTTTGGACGAATTGATAGATTCGTGTGGGTGCGGTAAACCTCGGTGCTGCGGACTTGTGGGAAGATAATACGTATCGCTGGAGCAGCTATTTTTTTGTCTTCGTAAATTGCAGTAACACTAAAGTAGTACTTATTACCGACGATAAAGCGTGCTATGTCACCGCCATTATAAGTATACGAGTCTACCACGCCTGATCTCTGATTGGGGTCAGAAATAAATTTATAATAGCCGTCATCAGGGTAAGATGGTGTCGTATTATCTTTTGAGGCAACTATTTTAAATCCTTTTAAGCCCTCTTCGTTGTCAATTGACCATTGAAGTTTAATGTGACCATCTTTAATTTTGTAAGTCAGTTTAAAATTGTCATTTGTGGCGACTAAATTGTCATCTTGGTTATTTTCTTCAACTGGCACAGTAGCGTCATTAATGTCAATGTCGTCTAAAACTATCTTTTCACCATTAGGTAGATTATCTTTTTCTTTTTTGACAATATTAAGTAATAATTGTGAAGCTTCGGCGCGCGTTAGCTCACCCTGTGGGTTGAGATATTTTTTGCCATCTTTTTCAAAACCATTCAGTATCTTTTTATTAACTGCGGTAGCAATGTAAGGCTTTAACTTTTCAGATATATCATTGGCATCAGCAAAGACGATGAGCGGTTCTGCTGATGTTGGGGGATAATCAAGCGCTTTGACGATTGCGACGGCAATGTCTTCCCTTCGGGCGGGGGTATTCGGTTTGAAATAGTAATCGTTGTTTATTTTATAGCCAGTCAAATAGTCTCTTGCAATGTCAATATAAGGCGAAGCCCAGTTATCGGCGGCGACATCTTTAAATCTTAATTTTTTTTCATGACCTTTTTCGAGGCCAAGCGCACTAACCATAACTTTAGAAAATTCTGCGCGGCTAATCGTTTTATTTGGCTTAAAGCTGCCATCGGGATAACCAGTTAGTATTCCGTTTTTTACCATTACCATAACAGCTGGGTGTGCCCAGTGTGAATTAGTTAAGTCTTTAAATGCTGGATAATGCGTTGCAAATGACGAACTGCTTGTGATTAACACGACGATAATAAGCAATGTTGCTAATTTTTTTTTCATAAATTTCCTCCTAATTATTCTTGATTGACTAACAAAGTAAAGCGTATCAAATAGAACGATTTATGACAAGTGTTTTTATTAAAAAAAATTATTATAATAAAAAATAATGTTACTTCATTTTTAATTCGCTCCATATGTTGTTGTAGACTTCTAAAAATTCACCAGGGTCGGCAAATACTTCGCTGTTCGTTAAGTCGGCCATGTCGGGGTAGGCGATTTTATTGTTTTTTAAATCGTCGTCAAGCAGTTCAAAGGCGGCTTGGTTGGGCGTTGAATAGCCCATGTAATCAACATTTTGTGCACCGTTTTTAGCGTCGAGCATAAAGTCGATAAAAGCCATCGCAGCAGCCTTGTTTTGCGTTCCCTTAGGAATCGCCATCACATCATACCAAAGGTTTGTACCCTCTTTTGGTAGTACAAAATCTAAGTCTTTATTGCTACGCATAAACTCGACGGCATCGCCGTTCCAAGCAGGCATAAAGGCGGCACCGCCTTGTAGCATAATGTCTTTGCCATTGTCGACGACATACGACAAAACCAAATCTTTTTGATTGATTAATAGCGCTTTGGCAGCTTCAAGTTCAGCTTCATTGCGACTATTCATACTGTAGCCAAGTAGTTTTAAGGCAATCATTAACGTGTCGCGCTGTGAATCGAGCATTAAAATTTGCCCTTTGTATTTTTCGTCAAATAAAATTGACCAACTGTCGACCGGTTCTTTTACAAGTGACTTATTGTATAGTAAACCAACAGTACCCCAAACATAGGGCACGCTATACTTGTCGTCTGGGTCGTAAGCTAAACCCTTATAGCTATCGGCAATATTGCCATAATTTTTTAATTGGCTAACGTCTATCTGCTCTAGCATATCCTCTTTAATCATTTTTTCGAGCATATAGTCAGATGGAAAAATAAGGTCGTATTGCGATCCGCCATTTTTTAATTTGACATACATATCTTCATTGGTGGCGTATTCTTCATAGATGATTTCAATGCCACTTTCTTCACTAAATTTTTCAACTAAGCTCTGGTCGATATAGTTGCCCCAGTTGTAAATATAAAGTTTTTCGGCATCGCTTGCGCAACCGCTGGCAAGTAGTAAAATCGACAATAACAATAGAATAGCAATTGTTTTTTTCATGGTAACTCTCCCTAAATATCTTCAATTTTAGTGCGTTTATTGATAATTGTCATCATGACGATGACGCTGATAAACATTAGTGCTGACAAGGCGTTGACCTTGGGGCTAATGCCCTTTCTAGCCATTGCAAATATGGCAATTGACAGGTTTTGCACGCCGCTACCGGTTGTAAAAAAGCTGATCACAAAGTCGTCAATCGACAGTGTAAAAGCAATCATTAAACCTGAGATGATGCCGGGCATAATATCGGGCAGCACCACTTTATAAAAGGCCTGAAACGGCGTTGCACCCAAGTCGAGCGCCGCTTCAATGGTGTCTTTTGGCATTTGTTTAAGCTTTGGCAGCACCGACAGTATCACATAGGGAATACAAAATGTAATATGGGCGACCAGTAGCGTAAAAAAGCCATTTCTAATGCCGAGCATTTTATTAAACAAAATTGCAAACCAAACCATTAAGGCGACGCCTGTGACGATGTCGGGGTTTAATATTGGAATGTTATTTAAGTGTAAAACGGTCTTTTTAAGCCATCTTTTGCGATAGTTAAAAATGCCATAGGCGGCAAAAGTGCCGATAATCGTGGCAATAATTGCCGCCAAAAAGGCGACCAGCAGCGTATAATATAATGCTTTCATAATCATGGTGTCTTTAAATAGTTCGCCATACCATTTAAACGTGAAGCCCTGCCACTTACCGCTGCGCTTGCCATTGTTAAATGAAAAGACAATTAAGACGGCAATTGGTGCATATAAGATTATGTAAAATATCGCCAAATAAATTCTTCTAAACAACTGATGTTCAGTGATATTGTAAAGTTTATCGAAAAGCTTAGTCATAGGCACCCCCTTGGGCGTCGTCTAGTCGATTGATCACGCTCATCAGTAAGAGAATTAACAGCAGCAGAACGAACGATAGCATTGAGCCAAAGTGCCAGTCGTACAGCAGGGTAAACTGACGTTCGATTAAGTTGCCAATTAAGTCTTGCTTGCCGCCACCGAGCAGTGCTGAAATGACAAATGTGCTAACCGCTGGCATAAAGGTCATTGTAATGCCCGACAACACACCTGGCATCGACAGCGGTAAAATGACGCGTTGAAAGACCAAACGCTTTGGTGCACCTAAGTCTTCAGCGGCTTCAATTAAACCCTTGTCGATTTTGCTAATAACGGTGTATATCGGCAAAATCATAAAGGGGATATAGTTATAGACCATGCCAAATAAGACGGCGCCTTGGTTAAACAGTAGTGGCAGCGCGGGAAAACCCAGTGCAGTAATCAGGCTGTTAATTAAACCAGTTGGCCCCAGTAAATACTGTAGCGCATAGGTGCGTAGTAAAAAGTTCATCCACATTGGTAGCACGATTAAAACGACTAACATCTGTGTTTTTTTAGCAGAGGCCTTTGTCATCATATAGGCAACTGGGTAACCAATAAATAGGCATAATATCGTGGCAACTAGCGCCAACCAAAACGAACGCAGCGTAATCTGCATGACATCGGGGTCAAGCAAGCGCCGTAATGCTTCAAGGCTAAAGGTTATAGCGCCCTCTGTCTTGGTAAAAGCGTAGAAAAAAATGACGGCAATCGGGATAATTACAAATAGTGTCATCCATATTAAATAGGGGGTTGTGCTAAAACGTTTCATCATCTGTCACCTTTTTCATAACGTGAATATCTTCAGGCGTAAAGCTAACGCTGACGCGGCTGCCGACCTGTTTGGCGAATGTTGAATGCACCAGCCATTCAGTATTGTTTTCAAATTCGATCCACATTTCGTAATGCACGCCTTTAAATACTAAAGAAGTCACTTCTGCCATCAGCGGGCCTTCACTATTAGACAGCACGATATCTTCAGGACGAATCACCACTTGTACGGCTTCGTCTTTAGCAAAGCCACTGTCGACACAGTCAAACTGGCGGCCGATAAACGACACCTTGTAGTCTTTGTGCATGATGGCGTCGATAATATTCGATTCGCCAATAAAGTCAGCAACAAAGGCGTTTTCAGGTTCATTGTAAATGTCAATTGGTGAACCAATTTGTTGAATGACGCCATGATTCATGACGATGATTTTATCCGACATAGTGAGCGCTTCTTCTTGGTCGTGTGTGACGTAGATAAAGGTAATGCCAATTTCTTGTTGCATTTCTTTAAGTTCTAATTGCATATCTTTGCGCAACTTTAAGTCGAGCGCGCCAAGTGGTTCGTCAAGTAGCAACACCTTGGGCTCATTGACCAGCGCGCGGGCAATGGCAATGCGCTGTTGTTGGCCACCGCTTAACGTTGTGACCTTGCGTTTTTCAAGCCCTTTTAAATTGACCAATTCAAGCATGCGACCGACTGACTTGGCGATCTTCTTTTCGTCGACCTTTTTAATTTTCAAGCCAAAGGCAATGTTGTCGTAGACATTGAGATGCGGAAACAGCGCGTATTTTTGAAAGACAGTGTTGATCTGTCTTTTGTAGGGTGGCACATCGTTAATGCGTTCACCCATAAACAAAATTTCACCCGATGTCGGGGCTTCAAAACCACCAATCATGCGCAGGGTCGTCGTCTTGCCGCAGCCACTTGGACCCAACAGTGTTAAAAACTGATTTTCTTTGATCCAAATATTAAGGTCTTTGACAACGTGGTCAGCACCGTAGTGTTTATTTAAATTTTTGGTTTCGATAATCTTAGTCATGGCGGCTCCTAAAAGCTAGGCGGTGTGCTGACAGTTAGCACAACAGCTGGCCTATTGTAAGGGTTTGCAATCTTATGTTTATGATTCGATCTAAAATAATAGCTGTCGCCTTTTTTTACCTTGTGTGTGCGCTTGCCCAGTTGAAGGGTTATTTTGCCCTTTAAAACATAGCCAAATTCTTCGCCTTCGTGGGCATCTTCGTCGGCAAAAACGCCGTTTGGTTCAATTTCTACAATAATCGGTTCCATTGCATTGCGCTGTGCGTTGCTGATCAACCAAAAAATTTTGTGACCCATTTCTTCGTCGTACTTTTCGAAGATATCATCAGGCGAATAGATGATCTTTTCGTCATCTTGTTTGCTAAAAAAGTCACTTAATTTAGTACCTAGAGCCTCTAAAATATCGACAAGCGTCGCCAACGAAGGCGACGTTAAGTCTCTTTCTAATAAAGAAATAAAACCCTTAGATAAGTCACAGCGCGACGCGAGTTCTTCTTGCGTTAAGTTATTTTCAAGCCGAAGGCTCTTTAATTTTTCACCAATATTCAAAATTTATCACTCCAATAAACATAACATTAAACTTTGTATTTAATATTATAAAACACGACGCGTTGTTTTGCAAACAATAATTTATAAATAGTTCTCAAAAATACAAGTAACTTGTGGTAGTTATTATAGACGACGCAGAAAAATAAAATTATTACCTTATTTCAGTTTTACATTCTAAGTCATTGTACACGTGTCAGGTTCAAACGCGATTTTATGCTTGCTGATTTTTGTATATAAAGTTTCCAGCAAAGTTTTTCTTTGAAAAAGAGCGAACAGTCAAAAATCAAGCAATTGAGAGATTTTTATTCTTTTAAAAGTCAAACTCGGTTTTAGTTGGAAAAAATCATTAAGAACAGCTAAAAATTAGGCATTGAAAGGCTTTACCAAAACTAAGAAACTATGTTATACTGTAGCTGAACCTTAACATGTAATGTATTGAAACTAAATTATATAAATTAGTTAGATGCAACTGTTGCGCTGAACCTTAACATGTAATGTATTGAAACATTTCTTTCCAGTTTTTTAAATTTCGCATTTGATGCTGAACCTTAACATGTAATGTATTGAAACGTTCATTTCCGCTCCTTTCTACGCGATTACTACGCGCTGAACCTTAACATGTAATGTATTGAAACCCTTTAATTTCTACCACCGCCAAAATTTCGCCAGCGGCTGAACCTTAACATGTAATGTATTGAAACACAGTTTTTCTATAAAACGCTGTTTGTCTTTTTCTGCTGAACCTTAACATGTAATGTATTGAAACTACGCGCGCAGCGTCCACTTACTAAATAGTACCTTGCTGAACCTTAACATGTAATGTATTGAAACAAGGAGCCGTACCAAAAGTAGGTTATGACGCTAACTCAATGCTGAACCTTAACATGTAATGTATTGAAACTACACAAGAAGAACAAGAAGAAATTTTAAGTATTTTGCTGAACCTTAACATGTAATGTATTGAAACAGGAATATGTACTGATGTTATTATTCCTGCTGTTGCTGAACCTTAACATGTAATGTATTGAAACGGATAAAAGACAACCCCAGTGTGATCTATTAACATTGCTGAACCTTAACATGTAATGTATTGAAACTCTAATAACTCTTTCGCTTCAAGATAGCTGCGTCTAGCTGAACCTTAACATGTAATGTATTGAAACACTGGTATATCGACCGTTTTAACATCAACGCCGCCAGCTGAACCTTAACATGTAATGTATTGAAACTAATTCGCGGTTGCTTCTTTTACTTGCTTTTTTAAGCTGAACCTTAACATGCAATGTATTGAAACAGCGAAACCCACGGCATGTGTACGAGTGATTTCCAGCTGAACCATAACATGCAATGTAAATATTTCAATATTTCGATTCAAACTGCCATTCTTCCGTTATTTTTGAATTGTTTAGGATGCCAGGGTGCTTTTTATAAATCATTATTTGTGCTGGGCACCTCAAAAACAGAGACGCTCAATTAGGTGCCTGGCACCCTGTAAGACTTAGCATGTAATTATCAAATATTCATTTATAAACAGTGGCCCAAAACTGCAAGATTATTATAGAAAATGCAAAAATAAATAGCATATTATTTCTATTTTACAATTTGCATTTTCTTTAAAAAAAGATAAAGTTCAAATTTTTGAACTTTATCGATAAGTTAAATATGTATTAGTTTTTTAGAACTTAAATTTGTTAACTTCGTTATTTAAGCTAATGGTCAGTTTGTTAAGTGCGGTAATTTGATTGCCAATTTTATTTAATGATTCAGTTTGTTGTTCAGTTGAAAGTGATGTTTCCTGAGCGCTACTGGCATTTTTGTCAGCCAATTTCGATAAATTGTTTAATACTGCCCTAATTTCTTCTTTTTTCTTATTGGCATCACTGCCGACATCAAATAGTATTTCAAGCGCTTGTTGTATTTCGCTTATTTTAGCTTTAATTTCATTAAATCGCGTTCTTGTTAAGTGAACACTTTCTTTTTGAGATTCATTGGTTTTGCTGACAGTTTCAATGCTCTCAACACTTTTTTCAGATTGCGTTCTTAAATTTGCAATTACTGTACTGATCTCACTAGTCAGTTTGCTTGATTCTTCAGCTAATTTTCTAATTTCTTCGGCAACGACTGAAAAACCTTTACCAGCTTCGCCGGCTCTAGCCGATTCAATGGCAGCATTTAATGCTAATAAGTTGGTCTGATCAGCAATTTGGGCAATTTGTTGACTACTGCGTGCGATACTTTCAACTAAGCTATTGGTGTCATGAATACCTTGATAAACAATGGCTGCTGCCGAATTATTGTCTTGGTTAATACCGATGAGTGTTTTAACAGTTTCGTCACCATCTTCAACAATATCATTTACGTCGACGACGATGGTTTTCATCGCATCTATTTTTTGGTTGACAAGCTCAATAGAATCGCCTAATTGATTAACTTTTAGGGCGCCTTCTTCAGTGTCGTTAGCTTGTTCTGTTGCGCTTTGCGCTAAGTTACTTACTGTGTTGGAGATGTTTTCGGTTAAACTTGAAAAGCTTGATGTAATATCTTTAAGTTGATCAGACGATGTTGCTACATTTACCGACGATTCTGAAATGTGACCGACAATATTCTTAATGTTATCTTCAAGCTTTTTAAAAGCGCGCAGCATATCGCCTGTTTCATCTTTATTTTTGAGAACACTATCAGGTAGTTTTTGAGTAAAGTCTAAGTTAGAAACGACAGCAGCATGATTTGTAGCTTGAATAATAGGTCTTGTAATGATTCCAGATAATATTATCATTGCAAAGATAATGACAAAAACTGAAATAATAATAGCAAGAATAATGATTTTTGAAAGTTCATTGACACCGCGGTAAATATCGTCTTTGGTTACAATTGTACCAAATGACCATGGTGTATCAACGCCTAGAATTTCAATTGGCGTCAAAGATTTAAATACTTCAGAATTCGTAGATGCAGAATAAGAAAAAGCACTGTATTCTGTACCATCTTTCAAAGCGGTTTTGACCTTTTGGATAGTCTCAGGGTTGCCTTTTTTTATTTCGCCAGCGATATCACCGACGCGTTTAGGGTTTTTGTGTGTTACGACATAACCTGAATTTGATAGTATTCTAGCAAATCCAGAATCAAAGATAGTAATTGATTCCGTTATTTTCTGTAGAATATCAACAGACAAGTCGACCCGAATCAACACATTGTGGGCATTAGAATCTAAAATCGGATAAAAAAGTGAAATAAGTTCAACTTCTTCATCATTTATTGTGTACTTATGTGGCTCTGATAGAGTGTTATTGGCAGTATTTAAGATAGATTCGATGTCGATTTCTTTATCATTTGCCGTTAGAATTGCAGTACTAGTTGCACCATTTTTGCTGAGCATAATGCTTTGGTAATTAGTATCTTTATACTGCAAATCAAAAGAATCAGAATGGTCTTTATCAACAATTACGCCAATACTATAGATGTTTTCGTGCGTGTTTAAGAACTTTTCAAAAATATTAACCAGTTCGGCATTACTAATTTTATTCAGTTCCATTTTACTTTTGATAATAACTTCTGCATCTCTTGCAGTGTAAACGACTTCGTCAAAAATTTCTTCAATTCGAAAAGAGTATTCCCTTGCAGTAGTAAGCGTTAACTCTAAAGCAGTCTTTTCCGCTCTAGTCTTATAATTGCTATAAATTGTTCCCATACTAATAGCTAAAATAAGCAGAACAATAGATAAAGTCGACAATATTAGTTTCATTCTAATTTTCATTAATTAACTCCAATTCAAATTATACATTGATATAAAAGTGTCTATTATATTAATATTATCGGCTATTTCACAGCTGTCCTTAATTATTAACTAAAAAAATTCATTTATAAATATAATTGGATATGGATATAGCGCAATAAATAGAGACAGAGTATAGTTCAGTTTCGGCTAGTTAACTGGCACCGTTGTAGAAAAGCCAATATGTTTCTCATACCCAGCCTGCTTTAACGAAAAAATTCATGATATCGTGCCAGGTTCGATTGTAAAAAGCATACATATAAGTAAAAATCAAATAAGTAGCAGGGCTATCATAGTAAGCGCCCGTTATCGCGTTATATCAAGCTATCGCAAAACATTTCATTTATTGATTGGTATCTGGTACCCTTGCAGAGAAGTGTGCTAAATCATTGAATCATTAGCTTTTTGATTGGAGTAGTTCTATATTTCTATATTTTAAGGTGCCAGGCACCTTTGCAAAAAACTAAAAAGCGTTCACGTTCTCTATCAGTTCCTGATATGGTGCCTGGCACTTATATAGAGAAATGTGCTTAAACATCTGCTTTTTGTTTGAAAATGGGACTAAAACAGGTTATCTTACATCTCAAAATATAGCAACATGTGTGATTTTGATTGATAAGATATTTTTTATGACACACCAAAAAGCGCTAGGTCGTCTTTTGATTAAAAAACAAACTTGCGCTGGGTACTACTTATTCAGTTACTGTTTTCTAGGTGGTATTCAGTTGTTTATAGACATAGCTGGTCGATACATCAAATAGTTTGCTCACCGCTTTTACTGACATCGTCTTCATGTCAACCAGCTCTTTCATCAGCTCGCGCTGTACTTTATCTAAATACGTCATTAGCCTTGACCCACGCAGTTCTTCAAAACGAAAGGCAAGTGCGAGTAACAGTGCTTCAAGCTGTTTGTTGTCAGGGTTCTTTCTTAGGCTGTCAATCAGCTGTTCTAAAAAGGGAAAGCGATTGCCGTTTTTAAGTGCGGCTAAATGCCCCAGTAAGTCTGCCCGTGACATTTCAAGAAATGTATAA
>PDWJ01001728.1_pt1 | contig 30390 bp, 21 predicted proteins | sample 1430881 | NCBI WGS metagenome assembly PDWJ01 (sample SAMN01162460, study PRJNA174530) | Oral metagenome, whole genome shotgun sequencing project. | biome: Marine environment; feature: Marine mammal; material: Swab sample of the gingival sulcus; isolation source: swab sample of gingival sulcus...
CCCAGGTGATTCAACAAGGCTTCCATTGTCCCATATTTCGCCATGGCCGAGTCGTAGGTCGTCACGGTCGGGTCTGTATCATCGGCATCAGGGCCATTAGGCGTCGGCCCCACCCCGTATCCATCGCCATCTTTATCGATGTACAGAGGATGTTCATTGACCGGGATCCTGTCTAAATTAAAGCCAGTTGGAAGCGTCCCGTCTTTTTCACTCATAGTTTTAGCAGTAGCGATAGCTACAGAGCGAGTTCCCGCGTTAGAACATGCATCAGTCCAACCTGTAAAGGGATAATCTGTTGTTGATGTTGCAGTAAGTGCTATTGTTGAATCTACATCAAATCCAGAAGAATATGGGCTCTGACCGTTTCCCCTAGATTCGGAAGTTGTGGTTGTTTCTGGAGTGAGACCTCTCGTCATAATAGCGGTATTTCGAAAATTACTGCAGGAAATTGCCCAACTCACAGAATGCCCTTTCAAACACAGCACCAGGATGAGCAGCAAAATGGTGTTGAAAAAAAATGTTCTTCCTTTGATCCAGCGTATCATACTTTTTACCAGTTTTTCCTCACGTTTTATAGCCAAAATAGTTATACTCTCCAAATATTCTGAACTCGACTAATCTGGATTTAGACAGAAGCGGTCAGATTTGTCAAGACAGAAAAATCGTATTGTTTAAAATTAATTCTATCCACCCACTTATAAAAAGCTCTTCAAGCGATTGTTTAGCAAAATATAACGATTTGGCGTTCATGTTAGCCGAGATCTTTCGAGATCAGCGGGCCGATCCATTGACTGATGCTCAACGGCAACTTTTGCCAGGCTTTAATAAAAAATTGATATTTGGGATTGAGGGGGTTAATATCAGGAAGCTCTCGGGCTTTGACCAATTTGAACTCATAGTTGAGGGGCTCAGGCTCGAAGCCCCAATGCTTTTTGAAGTTATATGAACCCGTATCCTTTTTGCTTCGGCCATAATCAAAGACCCGGCACCCTCGGTCAGCTGCACGACTCATCAACTCCCAGTACATAAAATCATTGGCTTTCAAGTGGCGGGCTTCAACTGTGCCGCCACCATAATAGGGCAAGACTTCGTCACGAAAATAAAAACTCATGACGCTGGAAACAGGCTGACCTCCGAATTCTATGGTCAGCACCTCGCACGACTCGCCAAAGACCTCTTTAAGAATCTGAAAATACTTTTTGGCGAATACCGGAGTCCCTAAATTACGCACACTGGCGCTATACGCTGAAAAGAAGCGTTCAATATCCGTATCAATAACGCCGACAAGCTCGCTTTTCAAGGCTTTTCGTATGACAGCTCGTTGCTTTCTTGGAATCGCGGCCAGATTTTTGTCCGGATCCGGATCGATTTCCTTCCGAAATGTGACATGCAAATCTTTCCGGGGCCAATCCTGGTTGTGTGGATCAATGTATCGTAATTCGAGGTACTCCACACGCAATTTTTCGGCCAGTTCTGCACCCGCCTGAGTCAGGGCCAGGCGTGCTGATTCTGTCGTGGCAGCTACTCCGCCATAGACACAAAAAGGGGTGGAGACTAAGGAGTGTCCAAACAACAGACTTCGGATATGACCTAATGGCAGCACGCCTTCAATGGTCTTATCCCGTTGAGCAAACAGGAAATAGACCCTATGGCCGAAAGCTCGCTCCAGTACGGTCTTCCACCCTGAAAGATGGAAAAAGCTTGCTTCCGGACATGATGTTACAAAAGCGTCCCACCGGGCGTGATCTTCAGTTTTTAATTCACAGATTTCAAGCTCAATATTTTTGGACTCACTGAGTGTCGTCATTAGCAATATTCCTTTTTCAAAAGTGATGGAAGCTTCAACAACAGTGGCCAGGTCGGCCGTGTTATTGTAAACTCCTTATCTTAAAATTCTCTCGTAACATTGATGAGCTGTCAGAGAGTTTTTAGAAGAGGACGTAAAAATTTTCGGGCGACGAATTTTACTTCCGCTGAGTTTAAATGATCCAGATCATAAAAATAGTGTTTTTCCGAGACTGCTGTTGAGAGATCGTAAAAATCGAAGGTATACTGTTGTTGCAGCTCTTCGATAAACTGAAGAGTCCGTTCATGACCATGTTCCTCGCTCCCTATACCAAGAACGTCTAATTAGCTCCGTGCCACAGAAACACCACCATCACGTTGTAATACCGGCGCGAGCCACCCTGTTCCCACCTGATAGTGAGTTTAAACGATATTTGTCAGGCAGTGTTTGGCTCAACAAATATTTCATTCTTCAAATTTCTCAGATTTTCAGGAAACATTCTTATGCAGTTCAATTCTCAAGATCCTCATCTTCCTGTTTAAATAGCTTTTTAAGGAAATTAAAAACGTTCTTATCGTTGGTAATGGATCTGACCATTGAAAATACGGAAGCACCTGCCTGTGCATGAGACTCTTGATCCAGCCCCAAAAGGTAATCTCCCGCTTCTCCCGTAATTCTAAATAGGCGTAAAAGTCTCTGATCGGAAACCAAAGCCTGAGATTTTGGTTGTAAGAGACAATCTTCGGAACAGGGAGGCCCACGAGATGGTTATAGACGATGACTCCAATATCGATACCCGCCTGGACAAGTAATTCCTGCGCAGCCGTGAAACGAGGATTGACCTCGATGACTTTTAGTTGCCCGTCCCGCTCATCGCGCTTAAACTCGATATTTCCTAATCCTCTAAAACCGATTCCCTGAAAAAAACGCAAACCGAGTTCGGCGAGTTCTTCATTCCAATCGGTGCTATGGTAGCATCCCAAGCCTTCATTTTTTGGATACCGCCGGATTACTTTTTTGGTGAAATGAAAGAGCGGCCTACCCGTGGCATCAAGATAGGTATAATAACTGCCCAGTAAGCTGTCGGGGCCTGGGATGAGTTCGCAAATCATGACCTGCAGCTTGAGTTTGAACGCTTTTTGTAAAAAGGTCCGGAGTTCATCCTGGGAATCGGCGCGAAAGTATTTTCTCGACGTGGTAAGTTGTTGAAACAGATGCGAGTGAATAGGTTTGACAATTGCCGGAAATTGTACCTCAGATGCGATGGCTTCCAGATCGTCGAGGGTAGAAATATCCCAAAAATGGGGGATGGAAATGCCCAGGGCGCTTGCCATACACAGTGTTTTTTTCTTGTCCAGCATAGCGAGTTGGAGTTCTGGAACCGAATCGTCAAGAATAAAATGTTGTGCTAAAGCCTGTCGGTTATGAGCGACAAATTCGATCCCCTCGTCACCGCAAGTCAGAATAACACTCCCGAAGAACTGCTCTCCCTGCTTTGTTAAGAGCAAATTTCCCCAGAATTTTTGTGCCGTTGCGCGATTTGTAAACGGAAAACTCTTGGCGCAGTATCGTGAAAATAATGCATGTTTATGGGTTTCAAGAGAATTGTAGACCTGTATCCCTCGCCTTCCCAGACTACGGGTAATTGAAAGAGCATTATGGGATCCGTCTAAGATGAGCACAGGAGGCGTTGTTTTCGATGTTTTTTTCATGTCACACACTCTCTCACGCACACAAAAAATAGGTGTCAGATACATCGAGCTGTCATGATAATTTCAGCAAAAATTTCAAGATATGAAGAGCGACAGGAGTTATTTCCATTTCATTTGAAATGAAATAATGATGGTGCAAACCAGGAGTTGTATTGAGTTCTCCCATGATTCCTCCTGCTTCAACTAAGGGCCTGGTAATGTCAGGCGTAATGATGTCCACTCCGGCTAATTGCACGCCGAACAATCTGGTCATCTGGGCCCCCATTTCGATGATGCCTGGATGCACGATCGACGTCACTGATTCATTCTCATAACAAGAGTTCTGATTGACGACTCTTTTAACAGGAATACGTTTCTTTTCTGGAAGTACAGCGTTCACCCCATAGCCTTGGGAATGGAGAAAATATTTTGAATCCAAATCGATTGTCAGGGGATGAAGAGAGCGTGGTTTGTGAGCGCTCACCCTTTTTATGTTTTCATCCTCAATAAGCATTTTGATCGAACGTTTTCCATCTCCAAGCACTTGAGGTGGCTCCCTTCGAACAGCATCGAGATATTGCCCATTCAGATAGAGCAGCCTAAAAGAATGTCCCTCGATCTGTTCTTCTAGCAACAGCCTCTGTCCAAAAATGGACGCGTTAAAAGAAGCTTTCTTTAAACGTGTCCACGAATCGATTCCGGTCGTAATTCCCTGTCCTCCCGAACCGGCATCGGCAGGCTTCACGACTCCCGGTTTCTTAATTTCTTGTAAGAAATTGTAGGCCTTCTGTAAATTCGTCAGATCGTATTCAATAAATTTTGCGGTCGGATAATGATATTCCGATTTAGAGAATAGACTAGAAACTAAGGGCTTATTTCCTGCAATTTTTAACGTGAGATGATTATCCAGCATTACCATAGAATTATGGACGTATGTGGCACGACCACCTACTTGAATTTTATAGAAGCCATATCCGATATCCTGTATATCTGCCCCTACTTGATGTGCTGTCTCTGTCCATAACTTTGTATAAAAACTTTCCCTGAGAGTACGAAAGCGCATTGTATGCTTTTGCCTTCGATCTTTCAAAATTTGCACTGTTTTTAATAAGTATGGGTAGTATATAAAGAATGGATTTTCTTTCAAAGAAGCTCTCCAATTTTTCTTCGAAGCCTTAACAGCTGATTTCTACTCACATTAATTTGACCGAAGTAGAGTTGTTTTTAAATATCTGTTACTCTCAGTAAAATATGAAGCTTCCATAACATAAATTGATGACAGAATATGCTCTCCCTCTTATCTTTAAGATCTTAAAATTTTGGGATTTGTCAAGATAAAAGGCTCGTTTCCTAAAAAATGTTAACATTTGACAAAAGAGGAGAAACTCAGGATATTAAAAAGGTAGTAATAGATTGCATAAGAACAATTGCTCGCATGATAATTCTTGGCTGCAGCTAAAGAGCAAAATGGGCAGAGGTATGAAGAGGAGCAAATCAAGCCATAAACCTAATATGGTACATCTAAAAATTTTGAATGTGAGCTTGATCTGTACTGGATTCTTTATTACTTTGGCTTCATTAGCTACTGACATGATCGGTGTGGGCGATCCCTGCTACGGTATTGGCGCCTCCCAGATGGCAGGTGCTGTGATTGGTATAATTGTGACCGGACTGAGCTTACTCCCGGGCTCGATTTACCGCACTCAGTTCCCCTCACTTTTTCTTGGAATTCTGTTGTTGATGATTGTTCCGCTTCCTTTCGACATTGATTCGCGAATTCAAAATTTGCTGCATATTCCCACATTTACATGTTTTGCATTTGTCACATTCATACTATTCAACAAAAGAATATATAAAAAATGGTTCAGAATCGTCATCCCAATGGGGCTTCTAATTTCTTTCAGCGTAGCAAGTGAAATTTTGCAAGCCCTTATACCAGTCGAACTGTGGATTTAAACGATGCCAAACTCAATCTAATCGGCATTTCATGTGGTGCGTTGCTTTACTTGATTTTTTGGCAAAAAAGAACGAAGGGAGATTGAAGATGAGTTTCCGGATTTTTATTACTGGTTCAGGAATCGCAGAAGAGGCGCTTCAGTACTTACACAAGGAAAACTGTATTTTTGAGGTTGGTGATCCCACTGATACATCAGAGGATCTCGTTAATAAGTTTAGAACATTTGATCCAGACGGCATTATCGTGAGACAGGGGAAAATAACTAAAGAAGTGCAGGATGCCCCCAAAAATTTGAAAGTGATCTGCAAACACGGCGTCGGTATCGATAACATCGATGTTGAAGCAGCCACACAACGAGGAATTCCGGTAATGTTCACTCCACTGGCAAATTACGAATCAGTTGCGGAACATACGTTAGCATTGATGTTGTCTCTGGCCCGAAGGATTCCACTTCAGGATAAAAAAATCCGAGACGGAACATTCGATAAAAAATATTACGGAGGGCTGGAGCTTTTGGGGAAAACGTTGGGCATCATCGGATTTGGGAAAATCGGGAGACGATTTTGCGAATTGGTCATGCCGTTTAGAATGAATGTGCTGGTGTATCATCCCTCGCGAACAGTTGAAAATCTGCCCCAATCCGTCACAAAAGTTGAAAACGCAGAAGACGTATTCGATCGGGCGGATATCATCAGTTTGCATTGTCCCCTGACCCCAGAGACAAAAGCCATGATTAACAAGCAAAGTCTCGAGCAAATGAAACAAGGCGCGTTCATCATCAATACTGCACGCGGTGGTCTTATACATGAGCGAGATTTATCACAAGCATTACAAAATGGACAGATTGGCGGTGCAGCGCTCGATGTGTTCGAATGCGAACCCCCTGATACAAACAACCCGCTTTTTATGATGGATAATGTTATTGTCTCGCCACACGTTGCCGGAGCCTCTGACAATTCTTTGAAGAATATGGGGATGGGAGCTGTGCAAAATGTCGTCTCCGTATTGAAAGGAGATTCCATAGATATGGAGTCATTAATAAATAAAGAGGTTATTGGAAGCTGACGCACATAAAAAAATCGGATTTTCTGAAGAAATCCGATTTTTTTATGTCTACCTGTGTCAACGTTACTGAAGACCGTCCCGTACCGCTTGCACTTCTTCTTTTGCCTTTGACATCAAAAAACGGTCATCGCTTTGAAGTGATGTTAACTGAAATCCTTGTTTGATCATATCAATCGCAACTTCACGAGAGTTTGTATGAATGCCTGCCGGGATGCCGTGGCGTTTGGCAGTTTCGAGAATAGTCTGCTTGGCTTCGACAACCTCTGGATCGCTTTGCCCTAATCGTGGCTCCTTTCCATACGCCATCGAGAGATCTGACGGTCCAATATAAATTGCGCTGATTCCAGGAACCTGCAGAATGGCATCGAGGTTCTTGACGGCTTCGCGGGTTTCTATCTGTGGGATGACTAGTGTTTCTTCATTAGCAAAATGATGATAATTACCTCCGCCGTGAGTCGTTCCTCCTGCGTAATATTTCGCTCGAATCGGTCCAAAACTGCGAAAGCCCCATGGTGGGTATTTACACGCTTGAACCAGGGCTTCCGCATCTTCTGGCGTGTTGATCATCGGACAGATGATCCCATAAGATCCCGCATCAAGAGCTTTCATCAACCTTCCTGGGTCGCGCCAGGGAACTCGTGTGAGAGGAATCACTGAGGTCGTTGAGATAGCCTGGAGCATCGTTGTCATAACTTGATACTCAACAAGTCCATGCTGCATATCGATAGTAATAGAGTCAAAGCCCTGATGGGCCATAATTTCAGCCGAAAATGAACTGGGAATAGAGCACCATCCGTTAAGGACCGCTCCTCCTTTTGCCCAAATTTCTTTCAATGTGTTTTTCCTCATTCGTCAATCCCTCCTGGAGTGTTATTGATCGTGAAAATAAACATTGGTTGTATTTTCATAATCGGTGAAAATCCGTTTTTTCATACGGCAGCTTCAAGGCTTGCAAGATCGCGCTTCTGAATATTCACTTCATTGCCTGGTATAGACCGAACGTGATCCACTGATGGCACCGAATTGTTATCAAGTCCCTCTATGGCGGCGCGACCCATAGCTAAAATGGCCGTATCGGAACTACCGCCGATATGGGGTGTTGAAAGAAAATTCGGGAAACGCAGAAGCTCAGAATCCTGAGGTGGTTCCTCAGCGAATACGTCACAAGCGGCGGCGGCAAGACGACCATCAAAAAGCATATTTTTTAAGGCTGTTTCATCTACAAGGCCCCCACGTGCAGTATTAATCAAAACGGCTTCAGGTTTCATCAACGCGAGTCTTTCTGCACTTAGCATGTTGCGTGTGCTCCTGTCGAGCGGCACATGAAGGGTCACGATATCGGCGCGGCGCAAAAGTTCTTCAAGTCCAACAGGTTCAATGGTATAGGTGGAATAGAATTCAGGGAAATCCAAAATATCATGAACCAATATTTTACTCCCGAATGCGTGTAAGATCGTTGACAGATCTTTACCGATATGACCACAGCCAATAATGCCAACCGTGGAATCTGAAATCTCTCTCCCCTTTCGATTCTTCCATACACCATCGCGGATTTCGAGATTGGTCTCTGTCACATGGCGTAGCAACGAAATCATAAACGTAATCGTTAGTTCAACAACCGACCGTTTATTGACACCACCTTTCCAACCCAGCCGAATACCATGCCTGATTATGGCTTCTATATCGAGCATATCCGTTCCAACGCCATATTTGCTAATCACTTCCAATTCCGGCAGTGCAGCCAAAAAAGGCTCGTCTATTCGTTCGAGAGCGGTGATTAATTTACGGCGTCCACGGGCGAATTCGATGAATGCTTCGCCTTGTAAAGCGATGCCCGCATCATTAAACTTGACATCGGAGTATTGTTCAAGCAATTCCTTACGTAAGATCGGATGACGCGAAAAAGAGCGGGAGGCTACTGCAATTGGTGTACTATTTCTCATATTATCCTATTGGGGTAAAAGATTTATCAGCCGCATAAATGCCGAAAACCAATCCCATTGTTTCGTAAGCATCTCTGGATGTGCCGTGTTGAATCGGGCGGCCTCGAAGAGTTCCATCAAGGAATTCTTGTAATTCCAATTCCCAGGATGGATCCGTATTACAAAACGTCGATTGTTCCGGCGGATTGCCGATGGCATAACCCGTATGCTTTCGACCTTGAATGATCCATTCATCACGGTAGCTTCGGCTTGTTGATGGCATCCCATCAACAATCACATAGCCGTCTTCCATAAAGATCTCAAGCGTAAATCGGTGTTTCCATTGTGTAAACGAACTATGCAGCATCGCTATACATCCATCATCAGTCCGTAACAAAGCAAATGCATTGTCCTCCATCGGCATATCCCAGAACGCTGTTGTACACATACTTTTAATTTCTGTAAACTCGCCTTTGAAATGGCGGAACAGATCAAGCATATGGATGCCCTGATCAAGGAGTATTCCACCACCAGACATGGCCGGATCTTCACGCCATTCGTTCGGATTTCCTGAGAGTTCAGCTTTACCATAGACACCTCGCATCCAGAGAATTTTACCATATTTCCCACTTTCTACAATTTTTTTTGCCTCCATGATACCAAAATGATACCGATGATTAAATCCGATTTTTAAAATCAGTCCGGGATTTCGTTTTTCGGCCTCTAAAATTCGCTCGATATCTTGCATATTTCGTCCCGGTGGCTTCTCACAGAACACATGTTTACCGGCGTCCAGCGCCGCCACGGTCACATCCGGAATAAAACGGTTCGGCGTGCAAACGAATACAGCATCGATATCGGAATGAATGACGGCATGGTAATCGGGAAGGTACTGCATATTTTTGAAGCCCTCTCCAGGCGGATTTGGATCTGTCCCCGCGATCAAAACGGTTTCCTTGTTCTCAAAAAGAGTTTTTGCACGTACCCGCCCCATCTTTCCGAGACCGACAATTCCAAACTTCAATTTTTCAGACATGTTTCCCTCCTTTACCCAATTGTACTTCAGACTATTTTTCAATCGTATCCATCCAATAATGAAGGATTGCGGCATGTCCGGTTTCCGCTAAACCGTAAGTATTCCCTGGTAAATAAAAATTGAGATGGCCGAGTTGGCGAATTGAATTATCTTCACGCATGCCTGAAAGTGTCACGACTGTTCCACCTTGCTGTAAAGCCGATTTGACTGCCCGCACAATATTCGGAGAATTACCTGAACTACTAATTGCGACGAGCATATCTCCTCCCTTCATAAACCATTTGATGGGTTCAGCATAGGAATCTTCGTAAGACAGATCATTTGATACAGCGGTCAGCAATGCCGGATCAGTAAAAACCCAGGTACGAATTCCGGCATTTTTGGCAACATCGGCTGAAAAATGGCTTGCCATTGAGGCGCTTGCCCCATTTCCTGCGAAAAAAAGTGTTTTATCATTTTGGCGGAGTAGCAATGCTTTTTTTGTCCATTGCTCCATTCCTTCATTGGGAGGCAGCTCATTTTGCAACTTGTCTGTTACACGAATATGACTAAGGATATTACTTAGTTGTGTAATAAATTCATTCCATTTTGGGGTCAATTTTAGTACCTCCTATTTTACTTTGACAATGTTCAATGAGCAGTTTTGTTCTCTTTAACCGGCTACGAGTCGATTTCGTCCGTCCTACCGATTGTTTTGTCACAAACTCAACAGCCGTTTCTTTAGTCAGTGTTTTGAGCGGGAACACCGTCCGGAACAGCACTCGCACATCGGCAAAGGAGAAGTCAGGAAGACAGCGAACGCCTAACATTTTCATCGTATCAAGCTAAGGGGGGTGGGGGTTGCGCATCTTCAGTTTTGTGCGGGTCACAAAGCAGATGGTGAGAGCATCAATCACTAATGTGTGCATGTAGGCTCGATACTTCGGCGATGACAAATCATCCCAGCCCACTTCCATCTTGGCATCCTGAATCGTCCGTTCCACGAAATGGCGATCCGACTTCCACCTGGCGCGTTGTCGTGTGCCCAGCGAAAGTGGGGCATTCGTCACGCTACAGCTAAATTTAGACGATGTCTCTTGACGGCTCACCAGCCGTTCCGTGACGGCTCGTAAGCCTTGACACGTTTGGCCATTGCCGGCGCGCCGGTCTTCTTCACACAGGGTCCAGACCTCACAAAAGGCAAAAACATTTCGTAATACGCCCCGATCATAGTCACGCACCTCAATCGTCTCACACTCCATCTGTCGGTCAAGGTGAGAGACATTGACCGGAGATACGCCATTGAGGACTCGTTCGTTCCGACAGGCGAGACCCCGTTGTCCGGCCAGTTGTCGTAGAACGCCTCGCTGAGGTTCCGTCAGATATACGTCGATATTGCAAGGAACACTCATCATATACCATAGGCCCTGCTCGGCGATCTGATCCCGAAAGGTTCCGTCGCGTCCATAGGCCCTGCTCGGCGATCTGATCCCGAAAGGTTCCGTCGCGTCCATATCACGTATCCGCTCCAATCACCTCAACTGGCAGCCCCTGCTCTCTCGCATGCAAAAGGCGCTCCAACGTGATCTCCAATTTACTGGCGAATTCGCGCTCAGGAGGAATGCAGTACCGCATAGAGCACAAACAGAGTTCTTAGAATTTGAGGCTATATGCTGCTCTATCTGGGGAACATCCCTACACATTAATTTTAACGTGAGTTGGTTGAGTTTGTCAAGACAATATGTTAGCTTCCTAAAAAATTTGTAGCTGTAAATATTTCTGTGCTGAAAATATCTTTGTCGGTCAAACACTCAGATTTATCGAGAGGCAAAAGGATTTTCTGGCAAACTATTCGTCGCGTTCTATGTCATCGAATGCGAGACTGTTCAAACAGTACTTGGATCACCTGCGCGGGCATGTTGCTCATCATGGCCCCTTTCAGGTAAAATGAGTTCTTTTTTTGGGTAAAGACTATTATGGAAATACCAAGAGAAATGTTGTATAAAAAAGTTTCATTTCGTTCGTCTACAGGAACAAAAAACTTGACTAATATTTCATCAAAGTTCACCCGAAAATGAGTGAACGGGTTTGTAAATGAGGTGGTATTTGGTGAAGTAAAACGTATTGGGGCGCATATGTTTTTGACGACTGTGATAGCTGTTGGAGGGAGATTTCGTTCGTAATGAGTTCATATAGTTTATCCTATCTCAAACAATTAGAATCTGAGTCGATTCACATCATCCGTGAGGTCGTGGCTGAATGTAAGAACCCAGTTATGCTCTACTCCGTGGGCAAAGATTCGAGCGTGATGGTTCGTCTGGCCCAGAAAGCCTTTTATCCCGGAAAATTTCCATTTCCGTTAATGCATGTGGACACCAAGTATAAATTCCAGGAGATGTACGAGTTCCGCGATCAGTTTTGCAAAGATATCAGAGCAAATCTGATCGTACATTGTAACGAAGAATGGATCGAAAAAGGCTCACACCCACTCAAACTTGGTACCGATGCCTGCTGTGGCCATTTAAAAACAGCCGCACTGCTCGAAGGTCTGCGCATTCACGGTTTTGATGCGGCGTTCGGAGGGGCTAGACGAGAAGAAGAAAAATCCCGTGCGAAAGAGCGTGTCTGCTCAATTCGGGATGAATTTGGGCAGTGGGATCCAAAAAATCAACGCCCAGAGTTGTGGGACCTGTATAATACCCGTCTGAATGAAGGACAATCGATCCGAGTTTTTCCACTTAGTAATTGGACGGAAATCGATATCTGGCAATATATCAAGTTGGAATCGATTCCGGTCGTGCCGCTCTACTTTGCTCAGAAACGCGGTGTGATCGAACGGAACGGCATGCTGATTCTGGAGTCGTCATACCATGTGTTTGCCAACGATCCTAAAGCAAAAATCGCTGACGATGAAATCGAAACTGCGATGTGCCGGTTCCGGAGCCTGGGGTGTATGCCCTGCACCGGGGCCGTCCGTTCGATGGCTACGACAATCGACGAAATCATCGAAGAATTGCAAACAATCAGGAAATCGGAACGGGAAAACCGCCTCATCGACCACGGTAGCGATTCCGCCATGGAAGATAAAAAGAAGGAGGGCTATTTTTAATGAAGAATGTAAAGTGAAAAGTGAAGAATTCGGGTTCAGTATCCGGGGCCGTTCATAATTTTTTTTTACTTTTCATTCTTCATTAGTCACCTTATGGAACAGTACAAAGAAAAAACACTCCTTCGGTTGGCCACGACCGGCAGCGTCGATGATGGGAAATCGACCTTGATCGGACGCTTATTGTACGAAACCAAAACCGTGTATGAAGACCAGCTTTCTTCGGTGGAGAACACTTCAAAGAAAAAAGGGTACGAACACGTTGATTTGGCGCTGCTGCTCGATGGTTTGTCAGCAGAACGAGAGCAGGGCATCACGATTGATGTCGCCTATCGCTATTTTGAAACGCCGAAGCGGAAATTCATTATTGCCGACAGTCCAGGCCACGAGCAATATACTCGAAACATGGTGACAGGGGCCTCGACAGCTGAACTGGCGATTATCCTGATCGATGCCCGCAACGGAGTTTTGACGCAGTCGAAACGGCATGGGCTCCTCGTGTCGCTGCTGCAAGTACCGCATCTCGTTGTGGCTGTCAATAAAATGGATCTCGTCGATTACTCGCAAGAGGTGTATAACGACATTGTCGCGACCTACGAATCGTTCTCCGAAAAACTGGATATTCATGATATTACCTTTATCCCGGTTTCTGCATTGAAAGGCGATAATATCGTGGAAAAAAGCCCGAACATGCCCTGGTATGACGAAGCGCCATTATTGCATCATCTGGAACACGTGCATGTCTCGCCCGATCGAAACCTGGTCGATACACGATTTCCAGTGCAATCTGTGATTCGACCGCATCAAGATTTTCGAGGTTTTGCAGGGCGCATGTTGTCTGGCACGCTCCGACCGGGAGAAAAAATTGTGGTGCTGCCATCCGGCAAGACTTCCAACATTAAGTCGATTGTGACATACGATGGCGAACTGGATGAAGCCTTTCCCCCACAATCAGTTACGCTGACCTTAACCGATGAAATCGATGTCAGCCGGGGAGACATGATCGTCCGAAAAAACAATTTGCCCCAGGTCAGTAACCATTTTGACGCCACCCTGTGCTGGATGGATGATCTGGAAGACTTGTCACAAAGCAAGTCGTATTACTTGAAGCATACGACCAAAACGACCCGGGCCTTTATTAACAGGATTGTCTATAAAATCGATGTCAACACGCTGCACCGCGAATCAGGGGATACGTTAACCCTGAATGAGATCGGACGAATTGAGTTAAAAACCTCGCTGCCGATTTTTTTCGATGCGTATAAGACCAACCGGGGCACCGGAAGTTTTATTCTGATCGATCCGGTTACACAGCGGACGGTGGCTGCCGGCATGATTAAAGGCCCTGTCCGAACGGTTGAAGACATTACAGAGCAAACATCCGTCCAGCACACGTCACGGGAGAAATCGCCTGATATTGTGTGGAGCGGTTGGAATATTCCTCTGGAACGCCGAGAAGCCAGAAATGAGCATAAAGCAGCCGTATTATGGCTGACAGGACTATCCGGCTCCGGGAAATCCACCATCGCCAAACGGCTTGAAAAAAGGTTGTTTGACGCCGGATGCCACACCACGTTGCTCGACGGCGATCTCATCCGGCATGGTCTGTGCGGCGATTTAGGATTTTCTGCTGATGATCGCAGCGAGAATATCCGCAGGGCCGGTGAGGTCGCCCACCTCCTTTTCCAGGCCGGGAATCTCGTAATTTGTACCTTTATTTCTCCGTTTATCAAGGATCGGGCTTTCGTCAGATCGCTGTTTCCTGCCGAGCGCTTCTTCGAGATCGCTGTCAAGTGCGATCTTGAGGTCTGCAAACGCCGCGATCCGAACGGCTTATACGAAAAAGCGCGAAAAGGCGAGATCAAGGAATTTACTGGAATCTCTTCGCCCTATGAGGAGCCGGAACACCCTGAAATCACTGTTGAAACCGATTTGCAGAGTCTTGATGATATTCTGTCTCATCTTGTCAAGATCCTAAAGGAACACGGTATCCTCGACGAGTCTCAATGGGCCGCTCTCGAAAACCATTCTTAACATGTTTTTAATACTACCTCACGGTTTTAATGAATGGACTCAAAAAAGCCCCAGCGGGGTGAAATATCTGTAGCGCAGGGCGTGAGTCCTGGGAATCCAGAACCAGCGTCTCCCTCCGAAGAGCCACGGAAGGGCGGCATCGGCTCTCATCGCCCCTCCGGGGCTGGGGGCGACGGCGGCTCTTCGACTCAGGGCTGACGCCCTGCGCCACACACATGACGTCCCTCCGAGACTCGTCCCCCTGCTAGCAGGCTATTTAAACTCATCATGTAGAACTCATGTGACAAAAAAATACCGGGCTTGCGATACGCTCTCCAGGAAGCCCGGTATTCTCACATGTACATGCCAACATCCTTGTTGGCAAATTTTGACATCAGCGTGTTCATTCCTACTGTCATCGTTCTAAATCTATCCTGCGTATGCTTCAAGGCGGTGTAATTCTGCTCATTTTTATCGCCTGACTGTCTTTCATAAAAGCAATCGCAGATGAAGTCATCGCTCAAAAACAGTTTCCGAGGGTTCTTCATATCAATCACGTGAGATTGGCAGGATTTCCAGGGTGGGAATTCTCATGTCCAGACACATAAAAGATGAAGCAAACATCTCATAGATTTTTTCATTGACAGCTTCCGTTTCCTCCCAAAACTAGTCGATCAATCGAATTATTCGTGTAGATTCCTTTCTTCTCATAGCCAACGCCTGGAGACAAAAATGCCTGTGACATTATCTGTTGTCATACCAGTTTATAACGAGCGCCAGACGATTGAAACAATTATTCAACGCGTTCAAAATGTGACTATTGATAAAGAAATTATCCTTGTTGATGACGACTCAACCGATGGGACCAGAGAATATCTCGAGACCCTTGACGTTGAAAATGTAAAGGTGTTCTTCCACAATCGGAATCGTGGAAAAGGAGCGGCTTTACAAACAGGATTCGACCATGTCGCCGGCGATATCGTGGTCATACAGGATGCCGACCTCGAATACAATCCTGAAGAATATCATGTGCTGATCAAGCCGATTTTGGATGGTCGGGCAGACGTGGTGTATGGTTCGCGCTTTTTGACCGGAGCCGAACGGCGAGTCCTCTTGTTCTGGCATTCGGTCGGAAATCAACTGCTGACCTTTTTGTCGAACATGATCACCGATCTCAACCTCTCAGACATGGAGACCTGCTACAAAATGTTTCGGGCCGACATTCTGAAAAAAATTACGATCGAACAGAACCGCTTTGGTTTTGAACCGGAGTTCACGGTCAAAATTTCAAAAATCCAGAAGATCAAAATCTATGAAGTCGGCATCTCCTATAATGGACGCGATTATTCTGAAGGCAAAAAAATCGGCTGGAAAGATGCTGTGTCAGCTTTATGGTGTTTATTGAAGTATCGCTTCTTCGCCTAGTACAGCGTTTCAGAAAACACGAGACATCTCGGAGCAACGCTCTGTGACACTCCGAGTGCTCTGTGAGGGGATCATAGCTACGTCTTTCCGAAGCGTTGTACTCGTTTAGGAACTTAACATGTTCGCATGATAACAGCACGACATATTTCTTCATCTTTGTGCCTTTATGGCGAAATGCTAAAAAAGACGAAAGAGGAAACAATTTTCAGGAATTTCCTTGACCGAATTCATAGAGTGGAAGAGGCTTGAGAAGGGCTATTTATAAAACATGACACATTTACTGTCATGGAGCAACATCGACATCGTAACTCCCCCGCGAAAGCATCTATGTTCATCATAACATTCACTGCACCCATGGAAATGATTTGTTATGAAAGTATATCTGATCAAACCAAGATTTCCTGTAACCTATTGGGGTTTCGAATATTCACAAGATCTCAGCGGAGTCGGCTACACCTCACCACCGTTAGGCCTGGCGACCATTGCGGCGTTAACTCCCCCAGATATTGATGTTGAAATTTGCGATGAAAATATTGAAGACATCGACTATGCCAACAATTGCGATATCGTCGGCCTGACTGCTTACTTGATGCAAGGCCCACGCGCCTTCCACATCGCCGAAGAATTCCGCAAGCGGGGCAAAGTCGTCGTGCTTGGCGGACCGATAACCGGGTTGAATCTTGCAGATTGCCGTGGTAAAGTAGATGTGATCTTTGTCGGTGAGGCCGAATATACCTGGAAACAATTTCTTGAAGAGTACCGCCAGGGAAAATACCAGACAGAATATGTGCAAACCGAAAAAATCGATATGCACGACTCCCCTGTGCCCCGTATGGATCTGCTCAAATTGAATAAATATGTCCATGCCGCAATTCAAACCACACGCGGCTGCCCCTTTGGCTGCGAATTTTGCGATATTGTGGTGCTCTTCGGACGCAAAGTCCGCTATAAAAAAGTGTCTCAAGTCATTGCTGAAATGCAAGAAGCAGTCAAACAATCGGTCGATTCGATCTTCTTCACTGACGATAATTTTATCGGCAACAGAAAATATGTCAAAGAACTCCTCAATGCCATTATCGAATTTAATGCGCAGATGAAAAAACCGGTGGCCTACATGACACAGGTTTCCATCAATCTGGCGAAGGACGATGAGCTGCTTGATCTGATGCACAGGGCCAATATTACCACGGTCTTCATCGGTATTGAAACGCCTCGAAAAGCGAGCCTGAAAGAGGTGAATAAGGGGCAAAACGTCAAAACCGACCTGCTCCAATCTGTCGCCAAAATTCAATCATACAACATTTCTGTCTCTGCCGGGATGATTGTCGGTTTCGATCATGACGATCTCAATATTTTTCAGGAACAGCTCGATTTCATCATGGATGCCAACATCCCCTGGGCCATGACCGGCATTCTGCAGGCGGTGCCGGAGACACCGTTATACAAACGCTTACAGGCAGAAAATCGTCTGGATCTGTCTGCCGAATATTTCGAAGTCGATAATACTGCCCTTGATGTAAATCTTGTCCCCAAAAATATGACAAAGGATGAGTTGGTAAAAGGGTACACCTGGCTTGTCAGGCAATTGTACAGCTACGAAAATTATGCCAAACGGGTCGTGGGAACGCTTCAGAGATATACAAACCGGACAAGTCAGTCAATAGTCGTTCCGAGTGCCTGGCAGCTCAAGGTCGTGTTACGAACCCTGCGCTACTATCTGTTGACCTTGGATCGGAAACGGCGAAAATTTTTCTACGATATTGTCTCTTATACGTTGCGGCATAAACCCTTTGCTCTGGTTGAAGCAATAACCTATATCGTATCATTCAAACATTTACACCACTATGTGAACATCCATTTGGAGAAAGTGCTCGAGCAAAAAGCGGCCATGGCTGCGACTGCCTTGCCTCAACCTGTTCTCGAAAACAGATGGGCCATCTTTTCAGCCTACGATGAGTTGCGCAAACATGCCGCCACAGTCAGCCAGCAGGCGACGGCGGCCTACGATGAGATCAAAACCCATGCGGCAACGGTTGGGAAACATGCAGCAGAAGAGTATGAAGAACTGCGTAAACATGCGGCCTCTGCCCAAAAATGCGCAACAACAAAATATGAAGAATTAAAAACGTGGACGATCACGGCAAACGTTTACTCGAAAGAATCGCATCAGGAATTGGGAGCCTATGTGACAGCCCTCGGTCAACAAGCGCTGGCAAGTTATGAAGATTTGCATCACCAGGCACTGGCAGCCAGAAAACAAGCCGCGCTTGCCTATGAAGAGTTGGGCAAGCAGGCTGCTTCCGTCAGCCATCAAGCCACGACACATTACGAAGAACTGCGGAAACTCGCTGCTGAAAAAAGCGAACAGGCCCTGGCAGCGTATGATGAATTACAAGAGTATGTTGCTGTGCTGAAAAAACACGTCAGGACCGTGTATGGCGAGTTAAGTGAACAGGCCGCTGCCATCAGTGCCCAGGCTGCAACCGTCAGTAAACGCGCCGCTGCTATGTATCAAGATCTCGAGCAGCAGGCGATCGCAGCGAATATCAAGGCTGCGAATCTGATTGAAGAATTGGAATCAATCCTACTCAATGTCTCCTCGCCCCAGGCGATTCAGAAAGGATAAAATGAGAAGGCAGGGCTGTTCAATTTTTGTTTCCAAGCTTCGCTTGGAAACATGCCCTCTGTGAAACTCCAGCTTCACCAACGGCAAAGCGGAGTTTTGCACGCATAGGGGGTTCCCACGCACAGCTTGAGACCTCGCTCAATGGTGAGCCGAAAAACAGGCCCGCATTACAGAATCGATTCTTCCTCCGGCTTTTCGACGCGGAAGACAACTGTGCCCAGAGGCGGGATGGTCAGGTTCAGCGAATACGGTTGTCCCTGCCAGGGGACCTGCTCTGCCCTACAACCGCCTTTGTTGCCCTGTCCGCTCCCCCCATATTTTATATCATCACTGTTTATAAGTTCGCGATAATAGCCCGGCAATGGAGCGCCGATACGATAGTTCTCACGAGGAATCGGGGTGAAATTGCAGGCGAACACTAAGGTTTCCTCCTCATCATTAAGATTCTTGCGCATAAAGGAAATGACGCTATTATCGGAATCATGATAGTCGATCCATTCAAAACTCTGATGGTTGGCATCATGATATGAGAGCGCGGACTCTTCATGATAGAGCGTATTCAAATCACGCACGTAATCCTGAAGCTGGCGGTGCATGTCGTATTCCAATAAGTTCCAGTCCAAACTTTTATCACTATCCCATTCGACCCACTGTCCAAACTCGCCCCCCATGAAGAGCAATTTCTTTCCGGGATGTCCGTACATGAAGGCGTATAAACAACGCAGATTGGCAAATTTTTGCCACATATCGCCCGGCATTTTATCCAGCAGCGAGCGTTTGCCATGTACCACTTCATCATGAGAAAGGACAAGCATAAAATTCTCATGAAAGGCGTAGAGCAGCGCGAACGTGATCATGTTGTGATGATATTTCCGATGGATAGGCTCTTTTTCCATGTAGGTCAACATATCATTCATCCATCCCATATTCCATTTGAACAGGAAGCCCAGGCCACCTAAATGCACCGGGTGCGACACGCCGGGCCATGAGGTCGATTCTTCGGCAATCGTCAGCGCACCCGGAAAAAGTTCATAGACCTTTGTGTTCAGCTCTTTGATAAACTCGATCGCCTCAAGGTTTTCTCGCCCGCCATAACGATTCGGAATCCATTCACCCTCGTTACGCGAATAATCAAGGTAGAGCATTGAGGCCACAGCATCGACCCGAATCCCATCGATATGATATTTTTCGAACCAGAACAGGGCGTTGGCGACCAGGAAATTGCGAACTTCATTCCGACCATAATTAAAGATCAGGGTTCCCCAATCTTTGTGCTCACCCTGACGCGGGTCAGCATGTTCATAGAGAAACGAGCCGTCAAAATACGCCAGCGCATGGCTATCGCGCGGGAAATGGGCGGGAACCCAATCGATAATCACACCAATTTCGGCCTGATGGCAGGCATTGATAAAATACATGAGATCTTTCGGAGAACCAAAGCGGCTGGTCGGCGCATAATAACCGGTTACCTGATAGCCCCATGAGGCATCCAGAGGATGTTCGGCCACCGGGAGTAATTCGATATGGGTGAACCCCATATCTTTGACGTATGGGATCAGTTTTTCAGCCAATTCACGATAGGTCAGGAACCGGTTCTGTTCTTCCTGCATGCGCATCCAGGAACCGGGATGCACTTCATACACAGAGACCGGTTTTTGTAATGGCCTGTCATGTTCCCGGCGCCGAATCCATTCCCGATCATCCCACTCGAAGCCTTCGATATTTGTAACCATGCTCGACGTTTCCGGACGCTCCTGGCAGGCAAAAGCATAGGGATCGGTTTTCAAATACAGATGATCGAACTGGGTTTTAATCTCGAATTTATAGAGTGTGCCTTCTTCCAATTCCGGGATGAATAATTCCCAAATGCCGGACAGTCCTCGCAGACGCATCGGATGTTTACGCCCGTCCCAGTCGTTAAAATCGCCGACAACACTGACACGTTTAGCATTGGGGGCCCAGACCGCAAAAAATGCTCCCGAAACGCCGTTGAGAGTCATCAAATGGCAACCGAGTTTTTCGTAAATTTTATAATGTTTCCCTTCGCCAAACAGATACAGATCGTCCTCACCCAGTACAGGCATAAACGAGTAGACATCATAAAACCGTGCTGTGCCTCCCTGCGTATCAACAGTTTCGAGCTGATATTGGAAAAAATCTCGGCGGTCTTGAAAGACAGCCTCAAAAAACCCTGTTCCTGGCACGCGTTTCATCGGGTGGAGCGTATCATCTTCCGGGATATAGACAAAGCTCTCCTCAACATCAATAAAGTGGGATCTGACAACAATTGCCCAATCTCCCTCATAGTTTACCGCATGCATGCCGAGGATCGCAAATGGATCCTGATGCTCAGATTGTGCGATTTTTTGGATGTCTTTTTGCGTGACAGTCGGTTTCATAGTGTCTTTCTCCTTTGAAAATAACTCTGCCAGGGTTTCAAACCCTGGCAGGGGTGAACACCATTTTCATCATACCGGGTAAACGTCTCGCTCGTGTTAACTCCTAACCATTAAAATTCCTGTATCAAAGTCACTTCAAAAATTTTGGGCCAATTTTTCCCTGTAAGGTAAAATGTCTGCATCTCGGTATTGTATGCGATTCCATTCAAAACGCTATCCTGACTGAGAGGTGGCAACATCCGTAAAATCGGTTGAGTCCCGATGATTCCAAGAACCTTTCCGGAGGCCGGATCGATTTGGACAATCACGTCCTGGTACCAGACATTCGCATAAATGCTGCCGTCAACATACTCCAGTTCATTCAAATAGGGCAGTGACCGGCCTTCGAATGTGACTTTCACCCTTCTTTCGATGGCAAATGTGCGGGGATTCCGGAAATACAAAACATCGGTCCCATCGCTCATAATCAGGTGCTGTTCATCCGACGTTAAGCCCCAGCCTTCGGTCTGATATTGGAATATGCCCGCAGGAGAAAAATCTGACAGATTATAAATGTACGCGAAACGATCTTTCCAGGTCAACTGAATAAGACGATTGTCCCAACGCGACAATCCTTCAGCGAAAACACCGTCAACCTGCAATCGTTCGAGCACTTCGCCAGTATCAGGAGTAATCTTCTGTAACGACGAGTGTCCGACAAGACCGGTACTTTCGTACAAAAAGCCATTATGATAGAGGAACCCCTGAGTAAAACTACTCGTGCTATGGGGAATAGTTCTGAGAATGTCAACGGTATATCGTTTCACCTGCGTCTCAGACGCTTTACATGCCACAGGAAAGCAAGACACAGCAAGGAAACCCCACAATAATACACAAAGGAGAAGGTGGAAATCAACAGACACACTGCCTATGCCGGTTTGATGATGATTCGTCTGTGCTATGGACAATGTATCGCTTGTCATTCGTTCTGTATGTGTGGGTCATCAATCATGGATTGCTGCTTTCTGTAACATAGATCCTTGATAAATACGTATAAAAGGAAAGTCAAGCAATATTCTCTCTAGAGAAAAAATCAAAGAACATCTTATGGCCTGCGGAGCTTTCGGAGTTTGGATTATGCCAACCCGATCAACCGCCCCCTTGATAAATGATAAAAGCAATAATCCAGGCCAGCACAAATTGGCAGCTGACGGAAGGGGAAAATTATCAAGGTTTTTTAGAAAACAGCAGGGATTTCTATCTTGTAAAGCTCCAAACAATTTCATCAAGGGATGTCCCGTCAGGCAGTGAAACCGTGTCGTCCTGTTCTCGTACGAGCTGCAGCGTTTGGTAAACCGGTGGAAGCAAGAGACCGCATTGCCTGAATTGTTGAAACATACGCTCGATCTCCTGTGGTGTTCTGGCGAGTATGGCACGGCCGTCATGAAGGACGATGAGGGAGTGAGCATATTTCAGCAACAGTTCAAGGTCATGCGACACCAGCACGATCTGCGTACGATGCTCATCGTGCAGCGTTTTGAGCAAATCGAGCAAGCGAATCGCATTCGCCCGGTCCATACCGGCAGTCGGTTCGTCCAGAATGAGCAGTTCCGGCTGCAAAGCCAGCATAACTGCAATGCTGAGAATTCGTTGTTCATTCCGACTGAGTGAAAAAGGCGACCGATGCTGCAACGCATCGAGGTCGAATTCCAGGGCATCCGAGGCAGAGACAATCAGGTCTTCAATCTCAGACTCTCCAAGGCCCCGCCGTTCGAGGGTATGGCTCAATTCTTCTCGCACTGTGCGGCCGAAAAGCTGCCTTTCGGGAAATTGAAATGTCATGCCGATGCGCTGACGAATGGCAGAGAGGCTGGATTTCGAGCGATGAATACCCTCCCCATCGATCAACACGTTTCCGCCTGTCGGTTTCAGCAGGCCATTCAAGTGCTTAATGAAAGTTGACTTTCCCGACCCGGTCGTCCCGCAAATTCCCATCAGAGAAGTTGTCTCGCATTCGAGGCACAACTCTCTCAACACAGGGACTGACGATGCCTGAGAGGGATAGGTAAAATCGACGCAATCGAAGGTTATTCGCATACGCTATCCGGTCCACCGAAATCAAGCTAACAGTCACTATGATATTATCGAAGGAACACCATAATACCGAATCATAAAAACTTTGTGCGTTGGCATCGACAAGACCTAAACGCCGTTGCAGCAAATATGTCAAGCATAACCAGATCACTTTCAAAAAATTTGGCAGGAAACCGGTTTGTTTTCAGCGCCTCGTCGAAACAATCACCCCGTTCGGCAGAAAACAGAGGCTGTCATGTTCTTTGAGCCGCATTAACAATTCAACGTCTTCCATCAACATTTGCTGCGGAAATCCGCCGCTCATCTCTAATGCCTCTTGACGCAAAAATTGTGCCTAATCGCCAAAGGTGATGCCTGTCCACCGCGCGCGATTATTATTCAACCATTCGATGAAGCGATTTATCAGAGCAGGAGAAGTATAGTTCATACCAACTGCGCCGCCGATATATTATGGATGAAAGCGTCGCACGCACGTGGGTTCCCACGTTCTGCTTGGGAACCAGAGCCGATATCGTCAGAACGGAACAGCCCTGTTCCTGGGGAGGGGCAAGGGGGGTGGGTCAAGCTCTCCCAGGAAGATGGGACAACTCATTGAGGACACCGATAATGCGGAGGAGTATCGGATTGTGCTGCTCCGACACTCCATGGTATGACGTTTCTTAGTTGGTCGGGCTGATGCCAACCTGATAGGACTGGCCATTAATCGAGACAACAAACTCTTTCGATTCCGTAATCGTTGTCGTCTTGTCCGAAGCTGCCGGGGCTGCTGTCGGTTTGGCTTCTTCTTTCTTCTCTTCTTCTTTGTAATAGACGTTCACTTCCGCTTCACCCTTCAAGAATGTGACGCCTTTTTCTTTACAGGTCGCGGCGATGAAAATATTTTCGTCATTGACCGGCAGGCTGTTGTCTTCCAGCACTTTCGTCGCTGCCGGGATCCCTGCTTCCAATACATCCATCGGATCGCCATCAAAGGGCTCTTTTTCGAGCTGTTCCGCTGCAATTTTGACGATTTCCGGATCGGGCGTGCGCGGAGTTCTACCGAAATAACCCAACACCATGTTGCCGTAGCCGTCGGTAATTTTCTTCCATTGGCCCTGGACCACATTCATGAAAGCTTGTTGGAAATAGAATTGCGACACCGGAGTCACACTGGTTCCGAATCCGCCGCGAGCCACAACTTCGGACATTTCATGAATCACCTGCGGATACAGGTGCAAAGTGTTTGTGTCGCGCATCATCAGAGTATTGGCTGTCAATGCACCGCCCGGCATCGGAGAGAGCACGATATTGGGCGACACTTGTTTGGCTTCCGGCGGCATCATATATTTATCCATACATTCGGAGAACACTCGTTCCGCGTTCAACACTTTTTCATAGTCGATATCAAGCGTATAATCCGTATGTTTCAGGGCATGCCATAGTCCCAAAATATCGGGTTGACAGGTTCCACCGCTCACAGGAGATTTTGCCAGATCCGTTCCGTCAGCGCTGGCTTCGATGGCTGCGACGATGCAGGACAAGCCTAAACCAGCGGTATCATGGGTATGGAACCAGAGGGTTGTCTCTTCGCCAACAAGTTCACGAGTTTTCTTGATCGTTTCATACACGATGCGTGGTGGGCAGGTTCCGCTGGCATCTTTGAAGACAATAGAATCGTAGGGAATATCTCGTTCCTGAATATCTTTGATTTTTTCAACATAGAATTCCGGGGAATGAGCACCTTCACTCGGCGTATCCGGCGGAAGCCCCATTAACGCGATGGCAATTTGATGTTTCAAGCCGGCTTCTTTGATGCACCGTCCCGAATAATCAAGGTTTCTCATGTCATTTAACGCATCGAAGTTTCGGATTGTGGTCACGCCATGCTTTTTGAATAATTCGGCGTGCATTTTAATAATGTCTTTTGGCTGCTGGGCCAAACCGACCACGTTGATGCCTCTGGCCAATGTTTGCAAATTGACATCCGGCCCGGCTGTTGCCCGGAATTTATCCATCATATCAAAGGCACTTTCGTTGCAATAGAAGAATAAGCTCTGAAATCGCGCGCCACCGCCAGATTCGTAATGTAGAATTCCAGCTTCGACAGAGGCTTCTAATGCTGGTAAAAAATCTTCTGTAATGACTCGCGCTCCAAAGACCGATTGAAAACCATCCCGAAAGGATGTATCCATAAACTGAATTTTCTTTAACGCCATGCTTTTTCTCCTCAAGAATGTATAAGTATGTAGACAAGAATGTATAAGTATGTAGAATTGTAAGTATATAGAATTTTCGCCACAATCCAATCTGATTGTGACGTACACAGTCAATATCAAAAAAAATTTACGACTCGTACGGAGTATTTTCTGAAAGAAGAAAGGATATAACTGGGGTAACGACTCCTACACGTTCAGCCGGTACGTATCGGAAATTTGTGTACAAAGATGCGAAATTTTATAAAAAATACAAGGGATTTGTGTCAAGCGAAAAAGCATATTATCTTGAAGTCTGCTCTCTGAGTTATTCAAAGACTGCCTCAATAGCATCGGCAAGAGATGACACACCGACAGTTTGGATGGAAAAATCTGAAGAGAGGCGTTTGCGTGAATGCTCAGGCAGAATGCAGCGTGTAAATCCAAGTTTTTCTGCTTCTCGTAAGCGTTGTTCAACATGAGGGATAGTGCGGATTTCACCGGCAAGTCCAACCTCGCCGAACATCACGGTTTTGGCATCCAGTGGGATATTTTTAAAACTCGAAGCAATTGCCAACGCTAAACTCAAATCTACCGCCGGTTCATCAAGCTTGACTCCGCCGACGACGTTGACAAACACGTCCTGAGCCTGGAAATAGAAGCCGACGATTTTTTCCAGCACCGCGATCAGCAATGAAATACGATTCGAATCGACCCCTTTAGTCATGCGGCGTGATGTGCCGAGATTGGTCGGCGTCACCAGAGCTTGCAATTCTATCAAAATCGGGCGGCTTCCTTCCATGCTGCACGTCACGGCTGACCCGGCCACCTGCTCTGAGGGACGTTCTGCCAGGAACATGGCGGAAGGATTGGGCACTTCTTCCAATCCAGTCGTCTTCATTTCAAAAACACCGATTTCGTTCGTCGAACCAAATCGATTTTTGACCGAGCGTAAAAGACGATAAATATGTTGGCGTTCTCCTTCAAAATAAAGGACCGTGTCGACGATATGCTCTAAGACCTTCGGCCCTGCAATAGAACCGGTTTTTGTGACATGTCCAACAATAAAGGTGGACACATTCGTTCGTTTCGAGAAGAGCATGAGCTGGGCCGACACTTCGCGCACCTGGCTGACACTGCCCTGTGAAGAATTCAAACTGGAGGTATACATCGTCTGAATCGAGTCGATGATCAAGACGTCCGGCTTGAGGGTATCGACATGCTTGAGAATTTCTTCGAGACAGATTTCAGTCAGAACAAAAAGAGAGGGATGAGAAATCCGCAAACGGTCGCCTCGCAGCCGTGTTTGGCGGGCGGACTCCTCACCGGAGACATACAGTGTTTTTAAGCCGGCATGCCCTAATCCGCCAGCCATCTGGAGGAGAATGGTCGATTTGCCGATTCCCGGATCGCCGCCAAGTAAAATCACAGAGCCCGGCACGACCCCACCTCCCAACACCCGATCCAATTCCTGGAGTGACGACGAAAAACGAAAATCCTGGCTGGATTCGATTTCTGTGATCGGACAGGGAACCGTTTGGGCTGCGGCTTTGATCTTATCCAGAGAGCTTGCAGACGAACTCACCTCTTGTTCTTCAAGCATGCTGCTCCATTCCCCGCAATCTGGGCAGCGCCCCATCCACTTCGGCGATTGCGCTCCACACGCCTGGCAGACGTAAATGGTTCGGCTTTTAGCCATCCTTAAACACTCCTGTAAGCTTTTTCAATATCCGGCCAAAGAAGGACTTTCGCAGGAGAAGGCAGGGGATTCAAACTCATCTCAGAGAGACCTTCAGGACAATACGAATCGGCTGAACGATTATGCGTATAACGTATAACGACTCTTAGCAGGATGTCAATGATAGATTGAAAAGAATTGTCAATAAAATCAACACGAAGATAACAAATTTTTTTCTCATGACTTGTGCAACAGATAACCCATAGCGATCCTGTTGTGTCCCTGATTTCTCTCAGGTGCCGACGGCGCAACGGTTGACTCACGATGTATTTTTTAGACGGGAGAATTGAAACAGGGAGGAGTCGGGAGGAAGAAAAAAAGAAATTTCTTGGTTTCTCCGATGCTGATTGAGAATTCTTCTATTAAAGATTAAACTTTTCTTTGACGAATTTTTCCATGTAATATAGATAAGGAAAGGAAATGTTTCTCCTTGAGAGACGATATTGTCTTAAGACATAGAGCGACGAACCAAAGAGGAATCACACACAGGACGTATGGAAACCTATCACACAAACATTTTTAACAGCCTTATCGCAATTGTGAGTGGAAACCTTACTCTTTCGAATATTCTAAAAGAGCAGTGTAGCTTATATGGTTTCAGTAATGTACAGGTTTTGCATGACTGGGATCATTTATTACACACCCTTTCTCATACAATCCCCGATATTATTGTCTCGGATCAGGTTCCCTTCTGGAATAATGGCCAGATCCGGGAGAAATTAGAATCACAAATCACGTATTACGACTCACTCCCCGTCATTCTCTATTCCTCAAAACCTGAATCATCTCTAGTACCAATCCCCGATGGTCTAACCGTCATCGCCGACTTGCATGGAAGAGATGAACAGCATCGGCTGTTGGAAGTGATTCATGAGGAATTAAAAAAGACATCATTTGATATTGATAAAAGCAGCCAGATCCCGAGAACAACACACCTGAATATCCTCGTTGTCACAACAGATACTGCATTAAGTTCTACCATTCGCACCACCCTGCAAAAGGAAGGGTATTATATCAGTATTGTCAAAAACATCCAGGATGTAATGACCTATATTCAAGGGATTTCGCCCCATATTGTCTTATTGGATTACACCATCCCGCATTTAAAAAGTCTAACTTTGTTCCAATGGATTCGGAACGCGTATCCCCATGTCGTTGTTATGATCATGGGAGATTCTCGAAATCCTGAGCTAGAAAGCAAGCGATTGGAGGTGGGTATCAAACATTATCTTTCGAAGCCTTTCGATGTGAATCGCCTCCCGGGGCTGTTCCGAGAAGCGTTGAGAGACGTAGAGAGACAATCGTCCCCTCCGATACTCGCAGGACAAGGGAAACAGGAGGATGAACAAGAGCTTGAAAATTTGAGGCGTTTAAAGGAATCTGAAGAAAACTTCAGAACCCTTGTGAATGCCTCAGGCGATATTGTGTTTCGTATTACTCCCCAGGGCATTCTGAATTTTGCCAGTCCTGCCGTCGAAGAACAATTGGGCTATACCCGGGAAGATATCGCAGAAGAACATATCAATGTTGGGAAATTTGTGCATGCCCACGATCTGATCAGGGTGATGGCCGGAATCAGGCAAGTGATCCGCGGCGAATCGATCAAGGGCCTCGAAGGCAGACTGATGCACAAAGATAAAATCCATTTCCGCTGGTACTCAATCAATTGTTACCCGATGTACAATAGTCAGAAACAATTTGTCGGGGTAGGAGGGATTGCCCGAGATATTGCATCGATAAAAGAGATTGAAGAACGCATCCAGAAACAGAATGAACGCCTGTCTGCGTTAAATGCCATTGCCGGCATCGTCAGTCAATCTCTCAATTTAGATCACATTTCAAATAAAGTGGTTAAGAAAGTTCTGGAAATTATGCGGTTCCGGGCCGGGAGCATTTGTCTCGTTCATTCCGAGACTCAGCAATTCAGCCTGCACAGCAGCCAGTTTGCTCGCGCAGAAAACGACAAACATCATTGTATAGACGATGCTCTTTTAGAGACACTCAGCCTTTGTAAAAGCTTAAAACAGGCGATGCTTGAAACAGTAATGCCGGTTGTGGTGGAGGATATCTTTCATCATCCGGATTTATCGGAAACCTCTCTTGTCGATCTTGGGTTTCAAACCTTGGTGAGTGTCCCGCTTAATTCAAAAGAAGTCTTGTTGGGTGTGATGCTCTTATTGGTCGAAGAAAAACGTCCTGTTGCTCAAGAAGATCTCCAGCTTCTCATGTCGATTGGCAATCAGATCGGCATGGCAATCGAAAATATCACCTTATATCAGCAAGAATTCAAGGCCAGGGAACGTCTGGAAGAGCTGAATAAGCTTAAAGATGACTTTGTTGCGATCGTATCCCACGATCTACGTTCTCCCTTAACTGCGATTCTGGGAGCATCAGAAATTCTACTGCACGATGAGTACATGGATACCCCTCTGACAGAGGATCAGCGAGAACTGGTCGAGAATATACAGACGATGGGAGAGCAGCAGCTTCACCTTGTGAACGATCTGCTCGATCTGGCCAAAATCGAATCCGGCAAGCTCGAGCTGAAACCGACTGTGGCAAATATGTCGCAGATACTTCAGCAATGCCATACGACTCTCAAAGTTCTCGCTGATAATAAGAACATTACCCTAAGCTTGACGATCGGCCCTCGCCTGCCGAAAATTATGATCGATGTGCCGAAAATCAGTCAAGTCATCAATAACCTGGTCGGTAATGCCATTAAATTTACAGAGCCTGGCGGAAAAGTCACCGTCCAGCTCGTACGGGATGATGACATGGTGAAAATCTCAGTGACTGATACCGGTGAAGGCATCAGACCGGAAGACCTGCTGGTATTATTCAATAAATTCCAACAGGTGAAAACCCGTGGAACCACAGGAGAACGCGGAACCGGTCTTGGGCTTTCGATCTGTAAAGATTTAGTCGAGTTGCATAAGGGAACGATCTGGGCTGAAAGCCGTGTCGGAGTCGGCAGTACCTTCTCGTTTACTTTGCCGATTACTGAAAATGTTATTGTGATTATTGATGATTCACTTTTTGTGGTAAAATCATTGCAGAACATGCTGTTAGAGCACATCGATCATATTAAAGTGAAGTCCGCGAACAGCGGGAATGAAGGCTTAAAGCTTGTCGAAGAAGTGTCACCGGTTGTTGTAATACTCGATTATATGCTGCCTGATATGAATGGCACCGACGTATATCGTGCGATGCGCAAACGCTTCGGCAGCAAAACTCCCCCTGCTCTTTTCTTGACCGCCTCTCAAGATTTGGATGTCAGACGTGAAATTTTCGATTTAGGAGCTGCCGACTACCTGCAAAAACCAGTCGATATAAACGATTTGCTGCCGCGCCTAAGCCGAATACTAGCACTCGATTTCGGAAAGAAGTACACATGATCTCT
>PDWJ01002773.1_pt1 | contig 30382 bp, 23 predicted proteins | sample 1430881 | NCBI WGS metagenome assembly PDWJ01 (sample SAMN01162460, study PRJNA174530) | Oral metagenome, whole genome shotgun sequencing project. | biome: Marine environment; feature: Marine mammal; material: Swab sample of the gingival sulcus; isolation source: swab sample of gingival sulcus...
CTACTTCCTCCCGGTGATCACGTCATGGATCGTGGTCTCGGTGATCTGGAAGGGCATCTTGCAGCCGAGCGGCTTGCTCAATCAGGTCATCGGTTCCTTCGGCGGTCCCCGCTTGCTCTGGCTGGCTGATCGAAGTCTGGCTATGCCGGCCATCATCTTGATGACGATCTGGAAAGCGGTCGGTTTCAGCATGGTGGTCTATTCGGCGGCCCTGCTGGCCATCGATCCGGAGCTCGAAGAAGCGGCAGCGATCGATGGTGCCTCCAATTGGCAGATCTTCCGTCGGATCAAGATTCCCCTGCTCCGGCGCACCACCACCTTCCTCTTCGTGATCTCCACGATCGACGCCATGCAGTTCTTTGCTCAGGCCTATGTTCTGACCAACGGCGGTGGACCAGCTCGGGCGACCTATCCGGTCATGCTCTATGTGTATGAGCAGGCCTTCCGACGCTTTGATGCGGGATATGCCTCGGCGATGGCCTACCTCCTGTTCCTGATCATCTTGTCGATCACCTTTGTCTTCAATCGCATCAACAAGCGGAATGAGATCTGATGAGTGCGGTCACCGATACCTATCAAGGCAGTCGCCGAGTCTCCCGAGGCCATGTGGCCCGCATCGTTCGGGTGTTCTTGGTCCTGAGCGCTGTCGTCATGGTGGGGCCCTTTCTATGGACAGCGATCAGCTCGCTCAAACCCACCGACAAGATCTTCGACGGTTCCTATGTGCCCAAGGGGTTCACCCTCGACCACTACCGGCGCCTCTTCGAACAGACCAATTTCTTGAGATGGTTCGCCAACAGCGTTGGGGTGATCACCGCCATCATCATCTTGAACCTGGTCATGGCCAGCCTGGCGGCCTACGGCTTTGTACGCCTGCGGTTCCGGGGTCGTGACTTCATCTTCAAGATGCTCCTGGTGTCGATCATGTTGCCCCAGCAGGTCTTGATGATCCCCCTCTTCATCTGGCTGCAGCGACTCGGGCTGATCAACTCCTACTTCGGTCTGATCTTGCCGTTCTCAGCATCGGCAGTCGGCATCTTCTTGTTGAAAGAGTCCTTTGAGAGCATCCCGGTTGAGCTTCATGAAGCAGCGCGAGTGGATGGTGCCTCAGAGCTCTCGATCTTCTTGAAGGTCTATGTCCCTCTGGCTCGACCGGCCCTGGCCACCCTGGTGGTCTTGACTTTCGTGATCAATTGGGGTGCCTTCCTTCTGCCCCTCGTGATCGCCCAAGATCGAAGCCTGGCCACCTTGCCGCTCGGCTTGGCCTCGTTCTCTACCCAGGCGGGCATCGAGTGGGGGCCCTTGCTGGCGTCGGCCTTCTTAGCCGACTTGCCGGTGATCATCGCCTTCTTGTTCCTCCAGCGCTACTTCTTGGCTGGCTTGACCCAGGGCGCGTTGAAGGGCTGAGGCTGAGATGACCGTCAGCTCGCCTGCGAGGCCTCGGGCTGCCTTTGCCTTTGGCGATCCTGACGATCGCTATCGCGTGTTTAGCCCCGATGCGATGGCACGCCTCGTCGAGGCGACCCAGATCGATCCCGATCTGGTGATCGCCGATATCACCGCCGATGATTGTGCTGAGGTTCTTGCCGAGGTCGAGGTGCTGATTACCTTTTGGGGTGGTCCCCTGATCGATGAGACGGTGCTCGCTCGGGCGCCTCGGTTGAACGCGGTGGTACATGCCGGGGGATCGGTCAAACCCCACATCACTTCGGCGTGTTGGCAGCGGGGGATCGCGGTCTCGTCAGCAGCGGCGGCGAATGCCATCCCGGTGGCTGAGTTCGCCCTCGCGGCGATCCTCTTGCTCAACAAGGATGCCTTCCGCTTGGCTGATCGATTAGGCCGTTCCGATCCGGTCGACTACAAGGCGGCCCTCGACCACTACGGCAACTATGGGTCGGTGGTCGGCGTGGTCGGGGCGTCGCGGGTGGGGCGTCACCTGCTCACACTCTTGCGGCCCTTCTCGTTTGAAGTGCTCGTCGCTGACCCCTTTGCCACCGCGGGCGAGATCGAAGCAGTCGGGGCCCGCCTGGTGGACCTCGACGAATTGGTAGCTCACTGCGACATCGTGTCGCTCCACGCCCCAGCACTGCCCGAGACACATCACCTCCTCGATCGTCGTCGACTGGCCTTGATGCGTGACGGTGCTGGGGTGGTCAATACCTCACGAGGATCGCTGGTCGATATCGATGCCCTCAAAGATGAGCTGGTCAGCGGTCGGCTGACCGCGGTGCTCGATGTGGTCGGCGATGATCACATCGCCGATGATCCCGAGTTGGTCGCCTTGCCAAACGTCTTTGTAACCCCTCACATCGCTGGTTCGTTCGGCAACGAGTTGCGCCGGCTTGGCGACTCAGCGGTTGCCGAAGTAGAGCGCTATTGCGCCGGCCACGCCTTTCAGTACCCCGTCGATCCGTCAGCCCTCGCTCATGAGGCCTAATCCTGTGATCCCCATCCACCGACACCACCAAGATTGACCATGGACACCACCACCCCTCATTCGGCATCAACCCCCACCATTGTCGATCGGCTCCACCCCTGTCGTCCGATCACCGGCATGTCGGCGGTGCTCTTGGTCTATGCCGCCAGCGGAGAGATCGATTGGTCGGCGACCGAAGCCCATATCGCTCGCACGGTCGATGCTGGTCTGGTGCCGGCGGTCAATATGGACACCGGCTATGTCCAGCTGCTCGACGATGCAACCAAGCATCGGATACTCGATCTGGCTGCCCGGGTCACCGACGGCGAGTTTGTTGGGGGAGCTCATGTTCAAGATGCTCCCGGCGATCGATGTGATCTTGGTGCGTACCGGTCGGCTGCTGAAGCGATCCAGGCTCGGGGTGGCACACCGATCGTGTTCCCGTCCCATGGCCTGAACAGTCTCGATCCCGATGGCTGGGTGGGAGCCTTAGCGGCGATCGGGGAGAGTGTTGACCGATTCATCGGGTTTGAGCTCGGAGACATGTTTGTGCCCTATGGCCGCATCTATCCTCTCGAGACCTATGGCGCCATGATGGAGATCTCATCGTGTATCGGGGCCAAGCATTCCTCGCTTAGCCGACAGCTCGAATGGGACCGCCTCGACCTGCGGGATCGACTGCGCCCCGACTTCAAGGTGTTGACGGGCAACGATCTGGCCATCGACATGGTGATGTATGGCTCCGACTATCTCCTCGGTTTGTCCACCTTCGCTCCGGCAGCATTCGGGGTGCGCGATCGTCTGTGGCGAGACGGTGACCCAGCGTTTTACGAACTCAATGATCTCTTGCAATACCTCGGGCAGTTCACCTTCCGTAACCCGGTGCCCGGATATCGCCACGATGCGGCGATGACCTTTGCGATGCGCGGTTGGGCCAGCAGTGATATGACCCCGCCGGAGGCGGTGCATCGGCCCGACTCGGATCGGGCGGTGTTGGCCGACATCATCGAACGACTTGAAGAATGGGAGTGAGGATGCGCTGGACTCAGGTGAAGAAGCTGGCCACGGTTGAGGCGTTTCGCTCGTATTGCGATGAACTGGGGATCGAGATTCCGATCTCCGACGAGGTAGCCGCCGATGGGCCTCTGGCTCAGCCGTTGGAGATCACCGATGCTGCGACGACCTTGCGGGTTCCCAATCGGTTTGCAGTCTTGCCGATGGAGGGCTGGGATGGCTCGCTCGATGGCAAGCCCACCGACCTGGTGACCCGACGCTGGTCACGTTTTGCTGCCAGTGGGTGTGGTCTGGTGTGGGGCGAAGCGACCGCGGTACGTGTCGATGGACGAGCCAATCCCAACCAGTTGGTGATCAATGAACACAATCTTGATGAGATCGCTCAGCTGCGAGCGGTGCTTGCTGATGACCAGGTCACCGGCCTCCAGCTGACCCATTCGGGCCGGTGGTCGCGCCCCGATGGCGATCGCCATCCTCGCACCGCCTATGAGCATCCGATCCTTGATCGATGGTTGGGTATCGGCAAGGCTGAGGTGTTCAGCGATGATGAGCTCGACGAGTTGGCCGCCGACTATGTGGCCGCTGCGGTGTTGGCCCGCGAGGCTGGATTCGACTTTGTGGATGTCAAGCATTGTCACGGCTATCTCTTGCATGAATTGCTGAGTGCCTACGAGCGCCCGGGCCGCTATGGCGGCGATTTCGCTGGCCGCACCCGGTTCTTGCGCACTGTGGTTGACGGCATCAGGGCCAACGCCCCTGGCTTGGCGATCGCTGTCAGGCTGTCGGCATTTGATCTGGTGCCCTTCGTGGCTGGCGACGATGGGGTGGGTCGACCCGATGCTGCCGATGGGCTGAGCTATGGATGCGCGTTCGGCGGTGATCGGACCGGATTGGGGATCGACCTCACCGAGACCCATGCCTTCCTCGATCTCTTGGTGGAGCTGGGGATCGGGCTGGTGGCGATCACCGCTGGCAGCCCCTATTACAACCCCCACATTCAGCGGCCAGCCTTCTTCCCGCCCTCCGATGGCTACAAGCCTCCCGAGGATCCTCTCGTAGGGGTGGCCCGCCAGCTCGGTGTCGTTCGTGACCTCATCGCAGCCCATCCGGAGCTGGCCTTTATCGGTGCTGGCTATTCCTATCTTCAGGATTGGCTGCCGAATGTAGCCGATGCGGTGGTGGGTGCGGGTCAGGTGTCGATGGTTGGCTTGGGTCGCATGATCTTGTCCTATCCCTCGATGGCTGCCGACGTGCTGGCGGGCCGCGACCTGGACAAGCGATTGATCTGCCGCACCTTTAGCGACTGCACCACCGGTCCTCGCAATGGACTGGTGTCGGGGTGCTTCCCCCTCGATCACTTCTATCGGGATCATCCCCAGCGGGTGGAGCTGGCCAAGGTCAAGAAACAGATGAGGTCCCGAGGTCGGTGATGGTCCGCCGGATCCTGGTGTTCACGCATGCCGCTGGCTATGTGCACATGGCCACACCGGCAGCGGCTGAGGCCCTTGTCGCGCTGGGGGCCCAGCATGGTTTTGAGGTGGAGGTCACCGATGATCCGGGCCGGTTTGAGCGCAGCATTGACGGCTATGACGTGGTCGTGTTTGTCAACACCTCGGGTGATGTCTTGCCGACATCGGCTCAGCGGCGCACCCTTGAGCACTATCTGGCTGCTGGCGGGGGATTTGTTGGTATCCATGCAGCAGCATGTGTGCCTGCTGAGGTGGTCGCTGACTGGCCCTGGTATCGCGACCTGGTGGGCACAGCGTTTTGTGGTCACACCGCTACGCGAGCATTTTGCGACGGTCCGGTGCCCGACGGGATGATCGCTCGCCGTGTTGGGTCGCTGAACGAGGCGCCATCAACCGCTGAGCTGGTCAGCGCGCGATGTGCCCTGCTGACCGGTGAAGACGCGGTGGTGCATCTTGAAGATCCGCAGTGTCCAGCGATCGGGGGGATTGTTGATGGCGAGGTGAGGTTCGATGAGTGGTACGGGTTTGATCCCAATCCACGGCCCTGGGTCAAGGTGATCGCCACAGTCGATGAATCAACCTATGAGCCCCATACCGGAGCGATGGGGCCGGACCATCCGATCGTGTGGTGGCGGGAGTTTGGTGGTGGTCGCAGCGTCTATAACGCCATGGGGCATTCCGCGCACACCTGGCGCGATCCTGGCTTCTTGTCAGCCGTGCTCGGAGGAATCACGTTGGCGGCTGGTTGGTGATACGGCCGAAGAGAACGAATCGATCGGAACAATTCCTGAGGAGATGTCTGGGGCGTGTGCAGCTCGGGCAGGAACGGCACGCCTGATCTTCCCTAATTGCAGCCGCCGCCAACCCAGCCGGTGCCGTACCACCGGCCCTGATACTCGGCATAGGCGAATCCAGCTTGATCGCGGTTCGCATCCATAAGAATGGCGTGGTGAGGTGGTGAATTCATCCATCCGCTCTTGAGGCTTTGAATCGTTGGGCCGTAGGCGATCACCTCGCCCATCGCGTTGCACGTCACGTGGGAGAACCAATAGTCGGGTGTGCTGTGTTCGAACGTGGCCGTCTCGATCATGTGGAGTGTCCAGGTACAAGCCTCGTTGGCGAGGGTCGCATTGTAGGTGTCGTTTCCGGCATAGAAGTCGGGCCCACCGAGTGTGCATCTCGTAGGCAGCGGTTCAATGACGGTCTCGCATTCAACGATGCTGCTGTTAGATGGCTTCGCTGAGCAGGTATCGTCACCCGATCCGCCGTAGAGGTATCCGTAGGCCGAATCATCCACCGAGTCAGCGATGTAGTCATCGTTGTCGCCGCCTCGCAGGTGGTCGACGCCATTGTCGCCATACACCTTGTCGTTGCCGGCGTGGCCAAACACGTTGTCGTCCCCGGTCCCTCCGTGAATCAGGTCGTTGCCGGCCCCGCCATAGAGTTGGTCGTTGCCGCTGCCGCCATTGATCGTGTCCGGCTGGAGGTAACCATTGATGGTGTCGTTGCCGCTACCGCCGTAGAGGCCGTCCGCTCCAGTTCCGCCGAACATCTCATCGTTGCCGCCCCCGCCGTAGATTTCGTCAGCGCCAGAGTTGCCGTTGATCATGTCATCGCCAGCACCACCGCTCAGAGAGTCGTTGCCGCCGCCGCCGTACATCTCGTCGTTGCCAGATGCCCCGGTCAGATCATCGTTTCCAGCGTTGCCGCTGATGACATCGTCGTCTTCTTGACCGTCGATGATGTCATTCCCGCTGCCCCCATACAGTCGATCGTTTTGGGGGCCTCCGTAGAGGGTGTCGTTCCCGCGCGCTCCGTAGAGGGTGTCGTTCCCGCGGCCACCGTTCAGTTCATCGTGATCACTGCCACCGTAGATGATGTCGTTTCCGGTCCCGCCGGTGATCACGTCATCACCCGCTACTCCTGATATGGCATCGGCGCCGCTACCTCCGTGGGCGTGATCATCGCCGCTACCGAGATTGAGATGATCGTCTCCCGGTCCACCTTCGACGTCATCATTGCCGGGGCCAGCGCAAATATAGTCATCGCCGCCGTTTCCGTGGATTGTGTCGTCGCCGGCAGCGGCGAAAATCACGTCGTTTCCGGGGGTTCCGTTGATGGTGTCATTGCCACTCGTCCCTGTGATGGTGACCGATCGTCCGAAACAGGTTGTGGTCGCCGAGGCAGATGCGGGCGCAGCGAGCGCTGCTGATCCGATCAGCCCGTTGATCATCAGGAGGCGAAGGAGCTGGGGGCGCATAGTGAGACAGCCTTTCCGCTGGCGAGAGCGCTGGGGACGGGTCTGGACAATGTCGCGGAGCTTAGATCGTCTCAAGCAGCTTGTGAGCGCGGCGCGTTTTGGTTGAGTGCGGCGCCGACCCAGCCGGTTTCCGACGGCAAGCCTTGGTATCGGGTGCCGGGACATCCGGCTGGTCAAGTTTCGTATCGGCCAGAATGGTGTGTCGACTTGATCCACCCGATTGTTTGATTCCCGCGCAATGGACGGGCCTGCCTTCCCGGCACCCCCACAGCACGAGGCATATTGGAACGTCCCGCTTGAACTGAATCCGGGGACAAGGTTGGACGAACATCCCTCCAAGCGCCATATTCCGACGCTTGCTTGAGGAGCTCGTCCTCCATTCCCGATACGAAGCGAGACGATATCGACTCATACCGCTGTGAATCAAAAGATCAATACATCATCCATGTTTGACCACCAATGAGCGGTTTTGTGACGAGCTATGTCTCACACACACGACCCATGTCTGGAGCCGGAGTCCATCAAACCGCGACGAAGCTAGCGTATCAATTTGTGGCATGTTGTACCGATCGGCTAAGGTTCAACAACCCCCAATTTCGCAACTTGTGAAAGGGTTAGATCATGTTGACAAGACCAGGTATTCGTCTCGCGACAGTTGGGGCGGTGTTCTTGGGTGTTGGGGTGTTGTCGTCGCCGGCGCATGCCATAGTGAAGTGCAACGGTGTGGTGGCGACAATTGTGGGGACCGCTGGTGATGACAATATTTTAGGTACTGCTGGCGATGACGTGATCTGGGCCGGTGCCGGCGACGATCGTATTGATAGTAAGGGTGGCGCAGACAGGATCTGTGGCGGTGATGGTGCTGACGTGATTGCGAGTGGTGCAGGCGACGATTGGGTTTGGGGTGAAACTGGCGGCGATTCTTTGTTTGGCGGTGATGGAAATGATGTAATTTACGGCGGTGATGGTGGTGACTTGGTGCACGGTGAAGGCGGTGATGACTTTATAGACGGTGGTTACGATGGTGTAGGTAACACGGTGTTCAGCGGAGGCGGCAACGACTACGTGTGGGCTGGTGCGGGCGATGACCAGGTGTGGGGCGGCGATGATGCTGACGACTTGGTGGGCGGTGGTGGTAATGATCGGTTGTACGGTGAGCTTGGTGATGATTCCTTGTACGGTGAGCTTGGTGATGATGAGTTGGACGGTGGTGATGGCAATGATCAGGCTTGGGGTGACGATGGTAATGATGAGTTGGACGGTGGTGATGGCAATGACTATCTCGTTGGTGGAGATGGTGACGATGTGATGAATGGTCAGGTCGGTAATGACGATCTGTATGGCGGTAGTGGTGATGATCTGATGCGCGGTGAAGATGGCGATGATGTGTTGAGCGCAAACAACGGTGATGATCGAGTATATGGTGGTGTGGGTGTCGACTATCTATATGGTGGGGCAGGTGACGATGCGGTCTATGGTGACGCGGGCGACGATCATTTGTACGGTGGACTCGGGCACGATGATGTGGACGGCGGTGCCGGTGACGACACTGTGTATGGTGGTAGCGGCGATGACCATTTGATGGGCGGTTTTGGGGATGACGTGCTGAGCGCAAACGCGGGTGATGACGTGTTAGCAGCTGGCGGAGGCAACAATGAGCTGTTAGGTGGTGGCGGTGATGATCAGTTGTGGGGTGCGGTAGGTGACGATGTGATGAATGGGAACTCTGGTTCGGATGTCATGTATGGCGGAGACGGCGATGACGATATGTTTGGTGGGACAGGTGCTGATCATCTATATGGCGAAGCCGGTGACGATACACTTAATGGATACCTGCAATCTGACTCGTTGTTCGGGGGCGGGGGTAATGATGTGTTGTATGGCGGTAAGGGGAACGATGGGCTGTACGGGGCGTCAGGTTCTGATGTGCTGTACGGAAACGAGGGAATTGACGTGTTGAAGGGTTCGAAAGGGGTCGACTATTCGTATGGCGGGCCAGGTGCAGATGAGCTGGTTGATGTGTCTACGCCAGCGTGGTTTGGGTATTTGAATGGTGGTAGTGGTGTGGATTCGTGTGAGTCGAATTTCGTAGGAAGTACCTATGTGTCGTGTGAGTAGGGTGGCGGTTTCGCTGCTTACGTAGCCGTATCGGTTGCCGAGTCTGAGTTTGGTTGTTGCATCCGATGACGGGTGCCACAACCGCGTCCGGGGACAGATCGGATCCGACTGCGATCCGGATATCTCATTGATGGTGTCCCTGGTGTAGATCGTCACCCGTTAAGGTCATCGGCCAGACTGGACCAATGATGAACACCCAGGTGCTGTTGGCTGAGCTTCCCCAGGGCCCCTTGACCGAAGCCCACTTCGAGATCCGGACCGTCGACATTCCCACACCGGGGCCCGGTGAAGTGGTGGTGCGTTCGATCCTGTTGTCGATCGACGCTGCCAACCGGGCCTGGATGCAGGGTGCCACCTACCGCTCAGCCATCGAGTCGGGCCAGGTCATGGCTGGATACGCCCTCGGCGAAGTCGTCGATACTGGCGGTGACAGCTCACTGCGCCCCGGCGACCTCGTGCTCGGCGACCTGGGCTGGCAGGAATACGCTGTCGTCAAGGCTCGCCGCCTCCAGCCGGTCCCCGCCGACCATCGCCCCCTCACCGACTACCACACCATCTTGGGCATCGCTGGGCTGACCGCCTATCACGGCCTGATCACCCTGTTTGGCGTCGATGAGGGCGACACCCTCCTGGTCTCAGCCGCTGCGGGATCGGTTGGCTCCCTGGTTGGCCAGATCGGCAAGATCCACGGCGCCACCGTGGTCGGCATCGCCGGTGGCCCCGACAAATGCGACTGGGTGGTCAACACCCTCGGCTTCGACTCGTGTATCGACTACAAGAACGAGAAAGTGTCCACAGCCCTGCGCGATCACTGTCCCAACGGTGTCGATATCTATTTCGACAATGTCGGTGGTTCCATCCTCGAAGCCGCCCTCGGAGTGATGAACCTCCACGGCAAGATCTCGTGCTGTGGGGCAATCTCCCAATACGAAGCCACCTCGCCGGTCGGCACCCGCGGCGTGCCCGGCCTGATCGTCACCAAACGCCTCACCATGAAGGGCTTTATCGCCCTCGACTATCCCGATCTCGACCCCACCGCCCGGCTCGCTCTGGCCGGATGGGCAGCCGAGGGCAAACTCACCGCGCCCATCGATGTGATGGATGGGATCACTTCAGCGCCGGCTGCCCTCATCGGGCTCTTAGCGGGCAACAACCGGGGCAAGCGCATGGTGCGCGTCGGAGCGGACCCGGCATTCTGACATCACCGAGGTAAGCACACAGCAATGGTGTTGAGCTCACCAAGCTGCTTGATGAGCAGGGGAGTGGGCTCTCCACACGTTTTAGTCGTCAGCGCTCTCCGGCGTGCTTTCGCCAGCGTCATCACCTGACTCAGCTGGAGCGTCGCCGCCCTTGTCGGCTGCCCGATTGGAGATCGCCACGAACGCCATGCGGATATTGGCCAGGGCATCGCGCAAGGTTTGGGCTTCGGGGCCCAACCGATCGCCTAAGCCCTCTACCAGGGCAGCGACCGCATCGATCGCCAGCGACGCCGATGCCAGATCAGGCTGTTCAGCCGACAAATGGATTGCTGCCAGCTCATAGAGGCCCATCACATGGTTGGTGACCACCACCGGGGCTGGGGTCTCGGCAAGACGCTGGCGGGCTTCGGCCAGAGCGGCCTCGATGTCCTCGGGCTTGAGGTCGGATTCATCACTCACCCGAGCTACGATAGCCAAGTCGGTTGCTTCGGCGACCGATCACAATCGAAGCGAAGTGGCCCCACCTGGTGAGGCCCACCTGGCCGCCCGGTCAACAAACCGGAGCGAGCTCAGGTCCAGCACACGGCTTGTCGAGGCCCAACCCCGGCTGGTCTGCTCCGCATGGACTTCGCGTCGAGCATGACCAAAGACAACACACGGGAGGCCAAACCCCTTGCACAGGAGTGATCAGTCATAGCACCGCCACGCCGCGACCAGCACCGAGTCAACGACCGTATCCGAGCACGCGAAGTTCGCCTGATCGGTCCCGACGGCAGCCAATTGGGGATCAAGCCAGTTCCTGAAGCGCTGCGCATGGCCCGGGGCCTCAGCCTCGACCTCGTCGAAGTAGCACCCCAGGCTCGACCCCCGGTGTGCCGCATCATGGACTACGGAAAGTTCCGTTACGAAGAAGCCCAAAAAGCCAAAGAAGCCCGACGCAAGTCACAAAACGTGTCGATCAAGGAGGTCAAGTTCCGACCCAAGATCGGCAAGGGTGATTTCGACACCAAATTGCGACGCCTCATCGGGTTCATCCATGACGGCCACAAGGTCAAGGTCACGCTCCAATTCCGGGGCCGCGAAATGGCTCACCCCCAGCTCGGTCGCAAGATCCTCGACGAAGTGATCGAGACCGTGGGACCGATTGCCAAGATTGAGAACCAGGCTCGGATGGAAGGACGCACCATGTCCCTCGTCCTGGCCCCCGACAAAAAAGCGATCGCCGCTCTGCAGAAAGCCGAAAAAGAAGAAGCCAAGAAGGCGGAACAGGCTGAACGCGACGCACAAGACACCGACACGGCCACCAGCGCCGAATGACGAAGTAGGAGAGCACAGATGCCCAAGATGAAAACCTCGAAAACCGCTGCCAAGCGGTTTAAGAAGACCGGCAAAGGTCGGCTGCGCCACGAGCAGCAGAACAACCAGCACAAGTTTGAAGTCAAGAACTCAAACCGTAAGCATCGCCTCGACCGTGATGCTGATGTTCACCCATCCGACGAACGACGCATCAAGCGCCTCCTCGGCGAGCGCTGAGCGAGCACCACTAAGGAGAATCGATCATGGCACGCGTCAAGCGCGGTGTGACGAAGACCAACCGTCACAAGAAAGTCCTCAAGAAGGCCAAAGGCTATTACGGCAACAAGAGCCGTACCTTCCGGGCCGCCAACGAACAGCTGCTCCACTCGGGGCAATATGCCTTCCGTGACCGGCGGGCCAAGAAGGGCGAGTTCCGCCGCCTGTGGATCCAGCGGATCAATGCTGCCTGTCGCCAAAACGACATGAGCTATAGCCGCTTTATCGCCGGTCTCCACGCCGCCAACATCGAGGTTGACCGCAAGATCCTTGCCGATCTCGCCGTCACCGACCCGAAGGCGTTCTCGGCTCTCGTCGCCCAGGCCAAGGCGGCTCTCTAGGAGCTGGCTCTGAACGACGAACTCGGCTTTAAGAACCCCAGAGTTCAAGAACTACGGCGCCTCGCGGGGCGCCGTAGTTCGCGTTACCGTCAGGGTGCCTTCATCGTGGAAGGCGCCGTCTTGATCACTGAAGCGGTCGCCGCCGGCTGGGAGATCATCACCGAATTCGTCACCCCCGGCACCACCCCGATCACCACCGGTTCGGTTGCCACCCTGGCCGCCGGGGTGATGGAGCGAGTGGCGTCGACCGAGGCACCCCAACCCCATCTCGCGATCGTGGCCATGCCGGTCACCACCCCGGACCTGAGCACCGTGCAACGGGTGCTGATCCCGGCAATCTGGGCACCATCCTGCGCTCGGCTGAAGCAGCCGGTGTCGACGCGGTCATCGTCACCCCCGGCTCGGTCGATCCCTACAACCCCAAAACGGTACGGGCCTCCGCTGGAGCCCTCTTCCACGTACCGATCATCACCGCTCAGCTCAGCGAGCTCAGCTCAGCTGGGCTCCGACTGATCGGTACGTCATCGCATCAAGGAGACGATTTTCGTCAGGCCGACTGGTCGGGCCGCATCGCCATCATCGTCGGCAACGAAGCCCACGGGATGGCTCCCGATGCCCCGGTTGACACCTGGGTGTGCATCTACCATCACGGACGGGCCGAAAGCCTCAATGTGGCCATGGCCCTCACCCTGGTGGTCTTTGAAGCCCAGCGCTCCTAAGGCCGCGCTAGGGCGCGGTCACGATGTCACAGCCCGGTTCGCCCAAACGTTCACACTTATTGTCTGAGTGATTCACCTCGCCGGCATCCCAGCACACGAGCCCCACCCGGGTACGTGACCACCGATTGCCCGACACCCTCACCCCGGTTGCCCCCCGCTGGACCACACATCCACTATCGGTCAGGTCAGCAGCATTGCCCTTGACCACGATGTCGGCCCCGCCATCAATATCGACCGGACGGGTCATCCGAGTAAACCAATTGCCCGACACCAGGGTGCCCTCGGTGTCGACCAGGCGCACCGCCCACCAGCGCACCGAGATCGTATTGCCCCGCACTGTGGCCGCACCGGTGTGGAAGAGGTGGACACCGGACAAGAACTGCTCGATATGGTTGCCATCGATCAGGTGGCCATTGCCGTGATGGAGACGGATCGCATGATTCCAGTTCATCCCGGTGAGGGTGCAGCGCACCACCTGGACTCGATCGGCACGTTGACTGACCACGCCGGTCACATGGGATGATCGGATGCGGGCATCATCGCCCTTGACCATGACATGGCCCTCGACATGGCACCCGAGGATGCGGGAATTCGTGCCGACCATGCGCACCACCATCTGGGGCACCCACACGATCCGATCCGAATCGGACGCCACTGTGCAGTGCTCCAGTCGAGCGCCATCGCCGAGGACGACAACACAGCGATCAGGACAGCCGATCGTGGTGCGATCGGGTCCCAGGCCGCGCACGGTCACCCCGTCGGGAACCCGAGCTGGGCCCTGATACACCCCATCACCAAGCTGGACCACATCGCCAGGCTTGGCATCGGCCAACTCGTCAACCAGATACCGGATCGGTTGGGTCGGCGGCGAGAACAGCTCGACCGAAGGGCGCTGCTCGGACTTGAGCTCGATTCGATACACCTGGGGGAGACGAGTGCGAGGTCGACCGGCTCGCTTCACCCGCACGCCATCGGCCGACCGATCGGTATCAAACACCTGGCCATCGGTGGTGGTCACCGCGGTGATGCGATCAGCCACCCGAGCCAGGCCAGGCAGATGGCCCTTGCCATCGATGTCAACTGCATACAGCTCACCATCGAGGGTCAGATAGCGGGTGGTTGCATCGCCCCACACAACCCACGGCTGGCCCCGATTGATCAAGTCTTGATGGCGGCGAACCCATCCGCCGACCGTGCGGAGCCGATCGGCATAGCACGGCAAGAGCCGCCCCTGGGCATCAGGACCAATCCCCAATAAGAGATGGCCACCCTTAGCGATCACCTCGGTGAGTAGGGCGACGATCTGGGTTGGTGACATCAAATGATCTGGAGTCGCTGCCGAATTGTGACCAAACCCGTTCGACATCCCCCAGCGGGTCTCCCACGGCTGGGTCAAGGGCTTGTCGGGGATCGTGTTCTCGAAGGTTCGCACCCCCTTCTCAGCAGCCCACCAGCGCTCATTATGGACGAAGTTGGAGTGTCGAGACCGGGCAGCGGTGAGGAGCTCATCAGAACGCCAATGGGTGCTGCCAGCGCCCCACTGGCCATCGATCCACATCACATCAGGGGCATAGCGCTCGGCGAGATCGACCACCTGGGGATGGATCACCTCGTCGACAAAGGTGGTGTTGGGATAGGCCGGGTCATGCCAGTCGAGGAGTGAATAGGACACCCCGAACGAGAGATCGATCTCGGCGCAGGCATCGCGAAACTCGGCGAGGACATTTCGGCGCGGACCGTGGTGGCACACACTGAACTCGGTGGCTGGGGCATCCCACCAGCACAATCCGTCATAGTGTTTGGCGGTCATGACCGCATAGGACATGCCGGCGTCGCGAGCCAGCGTGGTCCACTCAGATGCATCGAATTCGTCGAAGGTCAAGTGGGGCAAGAAATCCTCGAACCGATCAACCGATGGCCACGTGTCACGGTGATGGGTCACCGTTTCCAGCAAGGGCACGTGCTCGTGTAAGAGATCGGGGAGGGGGCCCTCGAGATGGGGCCGATACCAGTCGGGTGATGCCCCGATCGGTGCCCACGCCGGTACCGCTGCCAGGCTGGTGTGAACATAGAGACCAAAGCGTTGCCGGTCCCAACGAGTTCGAGACTCGCCAAGTCGCGTGATCGTCGACAGTTCACTCATGCCATCCGCCATACTCGCAGGTTGAGGCGGCTTTTGTGACACTCACAGGCAGGAATCTTGGGATTGCGCCACATCGATCTGGTGCCGCCCAGCAAGTCTCGCCATCGATGGCGAGGTTGTGGGCGAACACCGATGCGGTTACTGGTCCCAGCGCTTGGGCAAGGGGGGCGGCTCAGGCCTGCTCAGGTGTCGTAGCTGGCGGCCTTGATCGATCCAGCGATCATCGTGGGCTGAACGGTGGTGTAGTTGGGGATATCGCCCATCACCTCAGCCTCGTGGGTGGCGAGCGCGGCATCGAACTCGGCGCGATCCTTAACGATCAACCATGCCAGAGCGTGGTATTGCCCGGTGGTGTCGTCCATGACCCCCCAACCCGTGCAGTTTTCGCCCAGACGCTCACCGACCATCGGCAGGTGCGATGAGGTGTAATAGTCCATGTCAAAGCTGGTATCGGGGCTCTTGGGGTAAACGAACATGATGCATTCCATGGCCCCCATTCTGGCAGATCATCCGATTCTGCACTGGGCTTGAAAAACAGATTGTCCCCACCCGAAGGTGGGGACAACCCGCTCACGAGGTCACAAGGACCAAGATGGTGTTAGCTGGTGTGTGACCGACGGCGTCGGCCGATGAGCACCAGGAAGATTCCCGCTCCGAGAGCGAACAGGCCCAGATAGGTCATCGTCATGGTGACGTCCGAGCCGGTACGGGGCAGGCGACGGGCCGGGGGCTTGGGATTCCACCCATTGGTCACCTTGACCATTGTCATCTCATCATCGATCGTGATCGTGGCCGAGGTGCCAGCGACGGCAGGATCCTCGTCGACCGCAACCTTTTGATAATCAGACGAGCCAGGAGTGGTTTCAGTGATCTCACAGGTGGTTCCCATCGGGAGTCCAGAGATCTCCTTGCTTGCGCCATCCGCCAGGGTGAAGGATGCATCCTCGCTGGGCAGGACCACAGCCTTGCCGGTCTGGTCGGTGCACGCAGCGGTGAAGTTGAACTGGGAGACACCGGTTGGCGTCCCTTCAACGATCTTGGAGACCGTCACCGATCCATGCTCAACCGTGTTGGTAAACACGATCACATCGGGGGTGTCGGTGTCCTCAGGAGTGTCCTCATCATCGAGTTCAAACACTGCGGTCAAGCCGTCGAGCACCACTTCCTTACCATCGATGGCAGCTGTGGTGGTCACCTCGGCCCGCTGAGCAGCTTCGGTCACGGTGCAGGTAGCGCCATTGAGGAGCTGGTCACCGTCCCACCACCAGGTTTCTCCGGCAGCGAGCGAAGGCTGAGTCATCGGGGACAGGGCAACCCCATCACCGTTGTCACAGCTGACGTCGAAACCGAACGGCGCATAGGCCGAGTCGGGAACGATCGAGGAGTTCTCGAACTCCTTGGTCACCCCGAAGGTGACGTCGTAGTAGTGGTTGGTGAACTCAACGGTCTCGTTGGTACCGATGACCACATCCACCGCCACATCCTGGACCGGATCGCCACCATCGACCACGAGGGTTTGAACATCGGACCGGCCCGGATCGGACTCGGTGACGGTGCACTCGGTGTCGGTCGGGAGATGCTCAATCGTGTGAGTCTCGTCAGCGGCGATACGGAAGGATGCATCACCCTCAGCGAGGGGGAGTGGCTGGCCATCGAAGACACAGCTCACTTCGATGCCATAGTCCACATCGGTACCGGGAGCGCCGATGATGGCTTTGGAGATCGAGAGCGATGCAGTCGAGACCGTGTTGGTGTACTCAACCGCGTCGGGAGTGTCGACATCGTCAGCGGTGTCCTCGTCGGACAAGGTGAAGGTCATCTCCCGGTCGGTCAAGGCGACATCGGCTCCATTCAGGGTTGCCACCGTCGACACCGCGCTGGCCTGCTCGGCCTCGGCGATGGTGCAGGTAGCGCCATTGAGGAGGGAATCGCCATCCCATGTCCAGGTTTCACCAGCAGCCAAAGCGGGCTGGTTCTTCGGTGCGAGGGCAACCCCATCACCGTTGTCACAGCTCACCGTGAACTCGAAGGGTTCCATCATCGAGTTCGCAGCGATCGACGGGTTGTCGAGCACCTTGGTCAAGCTGAAGGTCGCCTCGTAGCGATTGGTGATCGTCACCTTCGACACGGTGGGAACCACCACCGTGGCCACCGTTCCCGCAACTGGGGTGCCATCGTCGATCGTGACGGTCTGGACGTCAGAACGACCAGGATTCGTCTCGGTGACGGTGCACTCGGACTGGGGAGGCAGAGACTCGATCACCCGAGACTCACCAGCAGCCAGCGCGAAGGAGGCATCAGCGGCATCGAGGGCCACGACCTTGCCATTGGCAACGCAGGCGAGGGTGATGTCGTAGGACGTGTCATCACCAGCATCTCCCTCAACCACCTTGGCGATCTCCAACGATGCTGCTTCGATCTTGTTGGTGTAGGCCACCTCGATCGCGTCGTCGTCGGTTTCGTCGTTGACCGTAAAGGTCGTCGACAGATCGGTCAGGGTGGTGGTGACACCGTCAATGGTGGCGGTGGTGGTCACACCAGCTGGTTGAGCAGCTTCGGTGATCGTGCACTCGGTCCCATTGAGGAGTCGATCGCCATCCCAAGTCCAGGTCGGATTTGATGTGGTCAGGCTGGGCTGGGTCGCCGGAGCGGCGCCAGCGCAGGTGACGGTGAATCCGAAGGGCTCGTACTGCGAGGTCGGAGCGAGAGTGGTGTTCTCGACGACCTTGGTCAGCTTGAGTGTGGCGTAATAGGAGTTGGTGAAGTCGACCGACTGGGTTGCACCGGTGATCGACACGTCAACCTCAGTCCCCGCCGTCGACGTGGTCCCACCATCGGTTGAGTAGGTGGTTTCGTCGGCGTTGAGAGCGTCGGTTTCGGTGACCGTACAGGTGGCTCCGGCCGGAAGACCGGTGATGATCCGCTGGCCATCCTTGGTCAAGGTGAACGCGTCATCGTCGGTGTTGAGCGGAAGCTCGAAGGCACCACCGAGGATCGGGAAGGTGCACTCGACCGAGTAGGCGTAGTCGGTGTCGCCACCGGCATCGCCGCGCACATGCTTGCGCACGACCAGGCCCTTGCCATCGAACTTGTTGGTCAGGTCGGCGTGGACCACGGTGTAGGCCTCGTCGATCTTGACCTGGAAGCCATCGGTGTCCGGATCGAGATCGTCCTGAGCCCACTCAAAGGTGTCGGCCAGTCGAGGATCAGGCTCAGCGAGCGTACAGATCGTGCCGCTCGGGAGACCGGTCAGGGCCTTGGTCTCACCAGACTTCAAGCTGACCGTGCCGGTAATGAGGTCGTTGTCGGCCCCACTGATAAACGGCATCTCACATGAATAGGTGATATCGAAGGCACCGAACAGCTCCAGCTGATCATCGGGGATCACCGTGGTCTCGTCGACCAACTTGGAGATCTTCAGGGCAGCGGTATCGAACTGGACACCGGCCTTGGGCTTGGATTCGTTGAAGAGGATCGATGAACCAGCCTCGATCTCGTAGCCGAAGCTGTTCCACTGCTGGACCCGGTCATCAGGGGTGTCCTGAGCCTGAGCATTGAGCTTGTCACTGTCGAGGGGGACAAAGCGGGGCGCCAGCTCGTTCCACTGGATCGAGACCGTCTCATTCGGGTTCAGGGTGATGCCGGCACCGGTGAAGTGAACTCGAATAGCCGCGGCGTCAGCGGGTACGCCGCTTGCCGGATCGAACACCGACCAATCACCACACTTGGGTGTGGTCGAGGTCAGCTCGCTGATACAGCCATCGACATCAGCTGCATCGGTGATGTACTCGTAGACCGTCTCAACGCCATTGGGCAGGGTGGCCGGCGAGGTCATGGTGATCCCTGACGTCGCGGCGTTACGGCTACCGAGCCACTCGGTCCCACGGGGGGACGGCAATACGGTGGCGCTGTCTCCGCCGACGACCGGAAGCCGGTCGATCAGGATCGGTGAACCAACACTGGTGTTTCCGACATTCATGAAGTCGAGATACCAGGTGTATTCACCGCCAGAGGAGACTTCGGCGATACAGGGATAGCTGACCGGCTCGTCGGGCGGGCAGGCAACCGGAGCACCCTCATAGGCAACCGTGTTGGGGAGGTTACCGAGGGAGCGCTTGGTGGCTCGCACCGCACCTTGCTCGATCACGTTCAGGACCGCCTCAGTTTCACAGCGACCGTTCTGGTAGACGTCGGGAGCGGTGCAATACGCATTGCTCGGCACCACAACACCAACCCAGTTATGCGCCGAGCTGTTCGGCGGAATCGCTGGGGTGACGAAGAGGGTGATCTCGATCACCAGGGTGTCGCCAGGAGCGAGGTACTGGTTGGCGGGGGTATCCCACACCCAGGTCAGCTCCTTGGTGGCGGCGTCGTAGGTTGGGGTCGGGGTCTGGGTCAGGACCGAGTTCGGGGCGTTGGTGAGATCAAAGCTGACATTGGCCGAGGTGGCGTCATAGTCAAGATTGGTCTCCAACGTGTCGACCACGGTGAAGGGCGCCGTGCTGCGCAGACCAAGAGCGGTGGCGCCGGTGTTGGCGATGCTCAGCACGTAGCGCTGCTCGCTTCCGGCAGCACCAGAGGTTGCCGATGTATTGGTCGCCTTGAAGAGCTTCTTCACATCGACCTTGGGCGAGCCTTCCTTGGGCAAGAAGTCGTCACAGGCCGGGTGCTGATACTCGGACAAGGTGCCCGAGCGGTAGCCCGATTCGGCACAGTTGACAAACGACTTGGTGATATCGGCGAGGACATCCACATTGACCTGGAAGTCGAGAACCGATGATTCGTCCTGGACGATGTGGGGCTCGGTGGTCGAGTTCCACGTCACTCGCAAACCCTGCACATCAGCGCCGACCAGGGCGGTGGTGGCAGCGACAGGAGTGAGGTCAGCAACCGGAGCATCAGCGATGGCATCAACCCAGGTGGTGCCATCGAAGTACTGGAGGGTTCCAGTGTCAGCACCGGTGGGAGGAGTCAGGGCGGTGATCGCCGAGAAGTTGACCTGCCCCCAGAAGTCGTCTTCGGAGAGGTTCGCCGGAGTAGCTGGCACGGTGCCACCCGGATAGTCACCTGGGTTGTAGGCATCGTCATCTTCGGTAATTAGCGAGGTCAGATCGAGCTCGCCGGTGTTCTTGCTCACCACATGGATATTGAGCAGGGGAGCGGTGTCGACCGCGTTGACCTGGCCGGGAGCCAGCTCAATCGACTTGGCGGTCTCCACGCGTGCCCGACGCTCACGGACATGGACGGTGTCGGTGGCATCGTCATAGGCCGCATCGGAGATGATGTCCTGACCGGTCACGATCAGCTTGTTGTCATAGCTGTCGATAGCCAGGCTGGTGTTCCGCAGGCGGGCAACGATCGTCACCGTACGGGTGTCATCGGCGGGCACATGGGCAAACGTGACCTTGATCGACGTGATGCTCGACTTGTCAGCAAAGCTGTTGAGGTCGGCGAGGGTGCCGGTTTCGGTGCCGCCAGCGTGGGTGAAGACCACTTCGGGCGAACCCTCAGAGACGCTTGCCGAAACGAACTCGAATGCGTTCCAGAACTCGGCATCGGAGTCATCGATCGTGAGCTCGTCGATATTGACATCGTCGGAGGTGTTCTCACCAACGAGGGTGAGGGTGACCTCCTGCTTGGTGCCCGGCTGAGTTCCAGGAACCGGCAAGGGGACGGTTTCAGGAGCGATGGTCTTGGCCGCTTGAACGGCGATCGCTCCGTTGAGGATCTTGAAGTGGTTATCCCCGTACCCGCCGTCGGTATTGACAACGCTCGAGCCATCGCCGCGAATTGCGGTCGCCTGGACATCATTGAAGATCACACCCCAATGGGTTCCGGTGACGCCGCTGATCGGATCGGACAGATCGCAGGTGCGGGTCGGATCGACCACATTGCCAGCAGCATCTTCGGTCGCCGGGGCCGGGTTGGCACCGGGGGATGGGTCATAGCACAGATTGTTCCGCACGGCATCGCCAGCGTGGAACTCCCCGACATCGCTGCGGAAGGTGTCGCGCAAGCGGTAGGTCGCCTTGACCGGCATGCCTCGGGCGAAGCTGGCGTGCTCGATACCAGGGATGCCGCCAGGGCTGGTGGGGCTCTCTTCCAAGGTGAGTCGGAAGGCTTCGGCGTTGGCATTGGCTCCCGATTCGATCATGACCGGGTTGGCCGAGCTGCCGGCATCGACCTGAGCCTGCTGGACCCAGGTGCCGCCGATCAGGTAGTCGATCGTGGCCTGCTCGTGCGGGGGCACGTCATACCAGACGCGCTCGATATCGGCGACATTGTTGAAGATCCGGGAGAAACCGGCCTTGCCTTGTCCGGCATCGGGCGGGTCCTGGAGGGTTACCGAGGTCGTGGGATAGGTGAACAGGACGACGTTATAGGCGACATCGAAGGTCTCGCGTGATCCCTCGATGGCGGTGGTGTTTGAGGCCGGGAGGGTGTGGCCGTTATGGCCCATCACCCGCTTGCTGACACCGAGACCGTCGCCGGTCCCAACCGGCAGGGTGATCTGGGTGATCACCGGGCAATCCGGAGCCAGATCGTCCGAGGCGACCGTGTCAGGTCCGCGGCTGGCAACCGAGGTTGCACAGTTGGGCGGGCTGGTGACGTTGGGGCTGGGCATGACAGGAAGCCCAACCGGATCACCGGTGTCACGATCGGTCTCGCGACGCAGGATGTCAAAGACCGGATTGACGGTGGTGTTACTGGGAATCCCACCCGGACGGGTGTAGACGAAGCGAACACCCTCGGCGTTGGCGGTTTCGGCAGCGCTGAGATAGATCGGTGTGCTCACCGATCCGTCACAAGCATTGGCACCAGCACCAGCGACCTGCTTCCAGGTGTTGTCGGTGCGGTCGTAGTACTCGACCGAGACTGCACGATTGTTACCACAGCCGGGGCGGCGAATAGCGACGATGTCGTATTCGTCAAAGAACGCGCCGCCAGCGCTGTGATCGGTCTCCAACTCGCTACCGACATCGGTCACGATGACCTCATCAGCAGGCTTGTTGCCCTTGTAGGTGGCCGCGAGCTGAGCGGTATTGAACCGGCTCATCGTGATCGGATAAGCGAACTGCTTATTGATGTCGATCTCGTAGGTGACCTTGTTGACGACGAAGGTGTTGTTGGATTGACCCGATGCGGTGAACTGGTGGGGCGTCGTCGCCGTCACGTCCACATGGTTGGGGTACGACCCTGCCGTCTGGGAGGGATTGAGATCGGAGGTCACGATGACGCTGGGCTCAGCATTGCTGGCGAAGGTCGCACCACTATCAGTGGCTGCCACATAGGGCGCGTCGAAGGTGACCGAGAAGTCGGTGACCGTGGAGAGATCGCCACAGGCGCCGGTCAAGGTCACCGTTTCGGTCGTCGGGGTGGTGATGTCGGCAGCGGCGGTCAACGAACCCGTTGAAGTACCAGCGGGGCAGTTGGCGCTCACCGACACCGTCGAGGCCGCCGGCGTGGGGACTGGCCACCTGACAGCGATTTCCTTGATCTTGAGGGTTGAGCTGTAGTTGGACGGCTGACCAGCGGGCGGATCGGTGAACACGATGGTGTCCACGCCGCCAGCCCCGTGCATCGAGGCAGCAAGCTCGGTGACCACTTCCTGGCTGCTGCCGGCATCGGCACTGGAGGGGGTGCTGGCCTTCTTGGCGGTGACCTTGGTGCGCTCACCTTCAACCTTCATCACCGCCGTGGCCGGGCTTGAGGTGGCATCGATACCCGGCTCGGAATAGGTCGTGCTGGTGACGGCCAGGTTTTGGAACTGCTGGCTGTCACCGCTGATCACGGTTTCTTCGGGCGGGGTGGTGTCATAGACATAGTCACGAAGCCGGAAGACGATGTCAGCGCCAGCGGTGGCATTTGAGGCGATATTTGATCCGGTGACCCGGATGCCTTCAACATGGGTTTGGCCGGTGTAGGCCACCCATGCACCCCCAACCTTGACTTCATAGGTGACACCAGCGTCGGGGGCGATGCTGACAAGATCGAACCGGTTGTAGAAGTTTGGCCGGTTCTCCGAGGTCGTCACCACGGTATCGGCAGTGGTCGTTCCGCTATTGCGTCCATCCATGCGCATGGTGACCGTGGCATCGCTGAACTCGAGGACCGAACTTGGGGAGAAGCTGAGCTCGGCCTTGGCGCCACCGATCGGCCGTACGCGGCCAACCACATCGACGCTGTTCGAGGTCGAGGTCTCGGCAACACCGTCGATCGTGGCATCCATGGTCGCGGTATTGGTACGAGGGTAGGTCGTATCCGGAACAGCACCCGGCTGACGCACGAAGCGCACCGGGATCGACAGGGTCTGGCTGCCGTTGAAGGGATCGACCGGGATCGAGATCGTGTTCGATCCAGCATCCCAGGTCCAGGCAGCTGGAATGGGCGGCACGATCTCGATATTGTCCGGGAGCACATCGGTGACGACGATGTCCTGACAAATCGCTCCAGTGGTCACACAGTTGAGACCGAACTGGTAGCTGAAGGCGGGGGAGGTGACATTGGCGTTGTCAGAGTTCGACACCGGAATGTCGGTCGGCGGAAATGCCGGCGGTGTAGATACGGACTTGTCGATCTTGATGTAGTCACCATCGGCGGCTTGGGCCGTCGTGGACACCATCATGGGGACAAGCAAAGCAATAGCGGCGAATACGTACGCGACGCGTACGACCCGCGAAAAAATACTCATGATTTTGTGGCCTCGTGGTCTGTTGTGGTCTCAGGACTAGGGGCGAAATGCCGGTAGTCCGGCCACTAGGCAAGCCGAATTCAGCGGCATATCAAACTTGTTGTCAAAGAAATTCCGGCGAAAACCCAAGGAATTGATAGACCTCTACTAGGGGTTGAGGCATTGATCCGGGTCGTGGATTCGGTGTCACCCGGCGGTGCACGGCCGAACACGACGGTGGGGCCGATTGCCGACCATGTTTGGGTGAGGAATAGACTGCATCTATGTTGAGCCGCGCCTATCGATCGTTCCGATCCGTTGTTCGTTTCCAACGGCCGAGCTTTGACCGGGAGGGCATGCGGTTGCAATCAGCAGCCAATATCGATGACCTTCGACATCTTGCTCGTCGTCGCTTGCCGAGGGGGGTCTTCGACTATATCGATGGTGGGGCGGAGGATGAAGTGGCGATGGCCCACAACCGGTCGTCATTCGGTCGCCATATTTTCCAGCCTCGGGTCTTGACCGATGTCAGCGAAGTCTCCACCGAGACCGAGATCTTCGGCCACAAGGCCGCCATGCCACTCATCCTGGCACCAACAGGATTCACCCGGATGGCTCATTGGGAAGGCGAACTCGCCGTAGCCCGAGCAGCTGGTCGTGCTGGTGTGCCCTATTCGATTTCGACGATGGCCACCTCGACGATCGAAGACGTTGCTGCTGTCGCCAGTGGGCCGGTCTGGTTCCAGGTCTATACCTGGAAAGATCGTGGCCTGGTCGCTGAACTGATCCAGCGAGCGGCTGCTGCCGGGTATTCAGGGCTCTGGCTCACCGTGGATACCGCGGTCTTGGGTCGTCGGGAACGCGATGTCCGGCGGGGGTTCACGATCCCACCCCAGATCGGTCTTGACACGATCGTGAGCGGCATGCTCCACCCCCGCTGGACCTGGGAATTCCTCAATCATGATCCGATCGTGTTCGCCAATGTGGTCGGCAGCGGGGTTGCTGATGGCACCACCCCGATCGATCTGGCAACCAAGGTGATGGAGCAATTCGATCCCAAGCTCTCCTGGGATGATCTGGAATGGGTCCGTTCATTGTGGGATGGGCCCCTCATCCTGAAGGGCATCCAAACCGTGTCCGATGCCGAGCGAGCGGTGTCCTACGGGGTTGAGGGCGTGGCACTGTCCAACCATGGGGGACGCCAGCTCGATGGAGCGATCGCTCCGATCGACCTGGTCGAGCCGGTCGCTCAGTCGCTCCAGGGCCGGGCCACAGTGATCGTCGACGGTGGGGTGCGCCGGGGGAGTGACATCGTCAAGGCGATCGCGCTCGGCGCTGACGCGGTCTCGATCGGGCGGCCCTATCTGTATGGCTTGGGTGCTGCTGGAGAGCGAGGGGTCGCTCACGCGCTCAAGTTCTTCCAAGACGGCCTCCATCAGACGATGGCCCTGGTTGGACGGACCAGGATCGCCGATATCGACCGTTCGGTGGTCACCCTGAGGTCGTCTGATAGCTGAGGCTTCGGTTCGGTCGCTCCGAATACCGACCGGGTGACCGTTTGACCTGGTACTATCGAACCTGTGTTCGTCATCGCAGGATCGGTTGCCCCATGAGGGTGCTCGGGATTGACCCTGGACTCACCCGTTGTGGCTATGCCGTTGTCGATGGCACCGGCCCCAGCTCGGCAACAGCGGTCTCGATGGGGGTCATCCGCACTCCGGCGTCCGACCCCTTGCCGGAACGCCTCGCCAGCTTGAGAGACGAGATCGTCTCCTTGCTCACCGAGTTCCGCCCCAATGTTGTGGCGGTCGAACGGGTCTTTTTCCAGGTCAATGTGCGCACCGCCATGAGCGTGGGGCAAGCCAGTGGGCTGGCCTTGTGCGAGGCATCAGCAGCTGGATGTGAGGTGGTTCAGTACACCCCTAATGAGGTTAAGAATATGGTCGCAGGATATGGCAGCGCCGGAAAGGACCAGGTAGCCAAGATGGTCCAGGTCCGACTCAAGCTCTCCCAACCACCGCGCCCCGCTGACGCTGCCGATGCAGCAGCGCTGGCACTCTGCCATCTCACCGTGGCACCCTTGCAGCGCCGAGTGGCTGCCGCAGCCGATAGGAGACGGTCATGATCGGATCATTGCGCGGTGAGGTGATCGAGCGTGACCTCGATGGGTCGTTCCTCGTCGATGTCGGCGGTGTGGGCTATCTCGTTCGGGTCTCGCCTCGGGTGATGTCGACGATCACGCCGTCGCAGCCGGTGTTCTTGTATATCCATCACCACATTCGTGAAGCTGAACAACAGCTTTACGGTTTTCTCACCCTGGATGAACGAGCCATGTTCCAGGCCCTCATCAAGGTCCACAATGTGGGGCCAGCACTGGCGATGGCAGTCTTGGGCACTCATCCGCCGAGTGCCCTGGTCGACATCGTCTCGTCCCGTGATGTCGCTGGGTTGACCCTGGTGCCCGGAATCGGAAAGAAAACCGCTGAGCGCCTGATCATCGAACTCCAATCGATCGCCTCGGTGCCGGTCCTCGACACCGGATCGGGAAGTGCCACCAGGGTGATCTCCGATGTCAGCGATGCCCTGGCCGGACTGGGCTATGGCGATGCCGAAATCCGTGACACCTTGCGAGAGATACCGGCCACCGATGACTCGGCCGAGCTCTTGCGCCAAGCCCTTGCCGCCTTAGGAGCCCGTCGTGCGTGATGAGTTCACCGATCCCGGCATCATCGGCGATGCCGAAGAGTCCACCGAATCGGGGTTGCGGCCGCGCACCTTGGCCGACTTTGTTGGCCAGCGCGAGCTCAAAGAACACCTCGACATCGTGTTAGAAGCCGCCCGGCGTCGCAGCCAAGCGGTTGACCACCTCCTCTTTGCCGGGCCGCCCGGGCTCGGCAAGACCACCCTCGCAGGCATCGTGGCCACCGAGATGAACTCCCATCTTCACGTCACCTCGGGCCCAGCTCTGGAACGAGCCGGTGATCTGGCGGCGATCTTGACCAAGCTCGAAGATGGCGATGTCCTCTTCGTCGATGAGATCCATCGCCTCTCACGGGCTGTTGAAGAGATCCTCTATCCAGCTATGGAAGACTTCCAGCTCGACATCGTGGTCGGCAAGGGCCCTGGAGCTTCCTCGATCCGTCTCACCATGCCTCCCTTCACCCTGGTCGGAGCGACCACCCGCACCGGCATGATCACCGGTCCCTTGCGTGATCGGTTCGGTCTGGTCGCCCGGCTCGACTACTACGACGATGATGAGCTCCAAGCGATCGTCGATCGGGCTGCCGGGATCTTGGACGTCCAGATCGACAGCGATGGAGCCTGGGAGATCGCCCGCCGATCTCGGGGCACTCCTCGTATCGCTAACCGTCTTCTGCGACGAGTGCGCGACTTTGCTGAAGTGCGCCACCAGGGCACGATCAGTGCCGATATCGCCCGCGAGGGCCTGGCCCTGTTTGGGGTTGACGATCTCGGTCTCGACAAGGTCGACCGGGCGATTCTGACCGCGATGTGTGACCAGTTCAATGGTGGTCCGGTGGGGCTGTCCACGGTGGCGATCAGTGTCGGCGAACAACCCGACACCGTCGAAGATGTCTACGAACCCTTCCTGATCCAGCAAGGCATGATCGCCCGCACCCCACGAGGTCGAGTGGCCATGCCGGCGGCCTACACCCATCTCGGAATGACGCCGCCATCACCATCGGCGCCTGGTCTTTTCTCGTGACCGCCCTAGCCTGAGCCGACCATGCGGCTCAGCGACTTTGACTACGACCTCCCCGAGGAGCGGATCGCCCAAACCCCCCTCGCTCAGCGCGATGCCTCTCGGCTCTTGGTCGATACCGGCCAACAGCCCGAACATCGTCGGGTCAGCGATCTTGCGGATCTGCTCCACCCCGGAGACCTGGTGGTGATCAACGACACCAGGGTCATCCCAGCTCGCCTCCGACTCCGGCGTCGAAGCGGCGGGCAGGTCGAGATCCTCCTCCTCGAACCCCTCGACGGCACCCATACCGTGTGGGAAGCCCTTGCCCGTCCAGCCCGCAAACTCAAAGCGGGTGAAACCCTGGTTGCCGACGATGGCGCCGAGATCATCGAAATCGGGGCCCGTACCGCTGCCGGTGACACCTTGGAGGTCACTGTGGTGGGCTCCCTCGACGCGATTACCGATCACGGGGAGATGCCCCTGCCGCCCTATATCACCACCCGGCTAGACGATCCGGAGCGGTACCAAACGATCTATGCCCGCCACCCGGCCAGCGCTGCAGCGCCCACCGCTGGACTCCACCTCACAGATGGAGTCTTCGAACGCCTTCGTGAGCGAGAGATCGGGATCGCTCGCGTTGAGCTGGTGGTTGGACTCGACACCTTCCGTCCGGTCACCGAGGACAACCCTCTCGACCACCGGATGCACACCGAGCGATACCGAGTGCCGGCCGATGTCATGGAACGCTGTCACCAAACCCACCGAGACGGTGGGCGAGTGGTCGCCATCGGCACCACCACGGTGCGAGCCCTCGAATCGGCGGCTAGCCGGGGCGAGCTCGAAGGGCGCACCGATATCTTTATCCATGCGGGCTATGAGTGGAAGATCGTCGACGCGATGATGACCAATTTCCATCTGCCTCGAACCACTCTGTTGATGATGATCGATGCCTTTGTCGGCCCTCGCTGGCGCGACCTCTATGCCGCTGCCCTCGACGATGACTACCGCTTCTTGAGTTTTGGCGATGCCATGCTCCTCGATCGGTCGGCGTAGTCGGTCCAGATACGCTCCAGCTTCGTGTTTCCAGTGAGGTTTGACACCATTGCCACCGATGGGATGGCGCGCGCCGGTATTGCCCACACCGCCCGCGGCTCCTACACGACCCCACTCTTCATGCCGGTCGGCACCCGAGGGGCGATCAAGTATCTCTCGGCAGCCGACTACGACGAACTCGGCGCCCAGATCGTGCTTGGCAACACCTACCACCTCATGATGCGCCCCGGAGCTGAGACGGTGGCCCACTTCGGTGGTCTGGCGGCCTTTGCTGGATGGGACGGGCTGACCCTCACCGACTCGGGCGGGTTCCAGGTGTTCTCCCTCACCCCCGATATTGATGACGATGGGGTGACCTTCACCTCAACCTATGACGGCAGTCGCCACCGGTTTACCCCCGAAAAAGCGGTTGAAGTTCAGCAACTCTTGGGTGCCGATATCCAGATGGTCCTCGATATCTGTCCGCCCCTGCCGAGTCCTGCCGAGGTGATCCGACAGGCTGTAGAGCGCACCGCCGCCTGGGCTGCCCGAGCCCGAGTTCACCATCAACGTAGCGATCAATCCCTGTTTGGGATCGTCCAGGGCGGAACCAGCTTGACGATGCGGGCCGAGAGCGCCCAGCGCACCGCGGCCTTGGAATTCGATGGCTATGGGATCGGCGGGCTCTCGGTTGGCGAAACCCGAGACGAGATGATCCCAGCACTGGCGGCAGCGATCAAACATCTGCCCACCGATCGGCCTCGCTACCTGATGGGGGTTGGCGACCCAGCCTCGATCGTGGAAGCGGTGGCGCTCGGGGTCGACCAATTCGATTGTGTCCTTCAAACCCGGCTCGGTCGCCACGGCACCGCCCTTACCACCGATGGACGGGTCAACCTCAAACGGGCAGAATACGCCCTGGTCGATGAGCCGATCGATGCCCAGTGCACCTGTTCGGTGTGTCAACGCCACAGCCGGGGCTATCTCCGACACCTCCTCAAGGTGGGGGAGCCCACCGCTTCCCGCCTGGTCAGCTGGCACAACATCGCCTGGACGATCGATCTGATGACCCGGATCCGCACCGCCATCGAGACCGGGACCTTCGACACCTTGAGACGCGAGATCCTCGCGGTGTGGAGCGAGTTCTGAGTTCTCGCCTCAGACTCTCAGCATGATCAATCTCACCGGTCTCCTAGCCTGATCCACGGCATCAGGCCTCAGTCTCGCTAACATTGCTGGCCGCTATGCATGCTCTCAATTTCTTGGCCCAAGCGGCGCCTGCCGGTGGCGGCCTTCTCCAGCTCCTGTTCCTGCCCCTCATCTTTGTGGCGATGTATTTCCTCCTCATTCGCCCCCAGCGCAAGCGGATGAAAGAACAGGCAGCGATGCAGTCCAACCTGTCGGTCGGTGACGAAGTCGTCACCACATCGGGGATCTTTGGCTTCATCACCGGTATCGAGGATGATCGTCTCTGGCTTGAGATCGATGATGATGTCCAGATCCGCATTTCTCGTGCTGCGATCCAGGGCAAGGTTGCTTCCACCGACACCACCAGCGAGGACACGAGCGAGTCATGAAAACCCGTGCGTTGGCACTCGCGGTACTGATCTTTGTCACCCTGGTTGCCGCCGCCTTGGGAACCAGTCTGGCCGTAGGTGGGAGCCCGCTGTTAGGGCTTGACCTCCAGGGCGGCCTCTCGGTCATCTATGCCCCCGACGAACCTGC